>Ga0172365_10002481_pt1 | contig 13602 bp, 21 predicted proteins | sample LakKivSesite48cm_FD_114535 | JGI IMG/M metagenome (GOLD analysis project Ga0172365, IMG submission 114535) | Sediment microbial communities from Lake Kivu, Rwanda - Sediment site 48cm | ecosystem: Environmental > Aquatic > Freshwater > Lake > Sediment | place: Rwanda: Western Province, Lake...
CACCACCTAATCCCTTAAGTATCTTATATGTATAACCTTCTTGACCCGTACACCACCTAATCCCTTAAGTATCTTATATGTATAACCTTCTTGACCCGTACACTACCTAATCCTTTATAATCTTCTTGACCCGTACACCACAAAAAAATAGACCCCCCACCTCCTCGACGTGTTTACCCGTGTGTACAACAACACCCCCACACCCCTTTTTATTTTGGTACCATACACTTGCATTCCCCTAATTTTTTATATATGTTAGGCGCATGACGAAGCAACCTACAGTGTTAACGCCTATTATTGAGCGCGCGCCTGTCCAGCCCCTTCCGCCACTTTCCGAGCGGGAGCGTATTCACATTGCTGCCATGACTGCGATTGCCCAGATGCAGCTAGGCGCGGACATAACCATCACGGATGAGGACGAAGTGGCTGCACAGCAGATGATTATGGACGGGCGGATGCCCACCACCTACGAGCGAACGAAGCCGGGCCTGATCATAAAGCTCGAAGCGTTGCTGTCTGAGTACGACTATCAGATCGTGCATGACGCCGTGCTCTTGCGTACCTACGTGACGAACCGGCTGATTGAAGAGAGTAACGACCCCGATCCGAAGAATCGGCTGCGTGCTTTGGAGATGCTGGGCAAGATCACCGACGTTGGGTTGTTTACCGAGCGTAAAGAAATCACGGTGACGCGCAGGACGGATGCCGAGCTTGAAAAAGAGCTTAAGGAGTCGCTGGTTATTCTGCTTAACCCCGAAGATATTACGGACGTGACGGACTTTGAAGAAGTAGAGTTCACTGAACCCACGCCAGACGACATCGATGACGCGATTGACAGCCTCTAAACTCCCCGTGGTTGACCCGGATGACCTCGATCTGAACAACTTAACGGCGGATCAGATTCGGTATGTGCTGAAAAACGCCCATAAACTGCCGACTTCACGCAAAACCACCCTCGTAGAGAACATAAAGAATCTGACGGAGCGCAGAAATGCGCAAAAACGTCGTGATTCCCTGCTTGATTTCGTCGTTCACGTCGATAAAAACTACAAAATCGGTGCCCATCACCGTCGATTGGCCAAATTGCTGGAAAGTATGGCCCGTGGCGAGAAAGATCGCATCGCTGTGAACATCGCACCGCGCTTTGGTAAGTCCCAGCTCACGTCAATCTACTTCCCTGCGTGGTTTATCGGCAATTACCCCGACAAAAAGATTATGATGGTCTCGCACACTGCCGATTTGGCGGTCGATTTCGGTCGTAAAGTGCGTAACTTGGTCGATTCGGACGAGTATAAGACCGTTTTTCCGGAAGTCAGCCTCGCTGCCGACTCTAAATCGGCGGGCCGGTGGAATACGAACAAAGGTGGGGAATACTACGCCGTTGGCGTCGGTGGTGCACTGGCTGGCCGAGGCGGTGATTTGATTGTGCTGGACGATCCGCACAACGAACAAGACGTTTTGAACGGTAACTACGACGTTTTTGATAAAGCCTACGACTGGTACACCTACGGCCTGCGGACTCGACTGATGCCAGAGGGCCGCGTAGCCTTGGTTATGACTCGATGGGCTACCTCGGACCTGACGGGGCGGGTTGTGCAGGATATGGTGCGTAATCCCGAAGCAGATCAGTGGGAAGTCGTGGAATTCCCGGCGATTCTTAACGTGGGCGAGGAAGACCAACGCTCGCTGTGGCCGGAACAGTGGACGCTGGAGTCCCTCCTGCGCACTAAAGCCTCGATGCCGCCGTTCCAGTGGAACGCTCAGTATATGCAGCACCCGACTGCGGCAGAGGCCAGCATTATCAAGAAAGAGTGGTGGCAGCCGTGGGAACAGGACGACCCACCCTCATGTGACTACATCATCATGTCGCTTGACGCGGCTGCCGAGAAAAACAACCGGGCGGACTTCACGGCGTTGACGACGTGGGGGGTGTTTACTATGGACGGGCCGGACGGGTACCCGCAGAGCCACGTTATTCTGCTCAACGCCCTTAAGGAGCGGTGGGAGTTCCCGACGCTGAAGCAGCGAGCGTACGAAGAGTACGAAGAATGGCAACCGGACTGGTTCGTGGTGGAGAAGAAATCGGCGGGTACGGCGTTGTACCAAGAGATGCGAGCGGCGGGTATCCCCGTGCAAGAGTTCACGCCTCACCGGGGGTCGGGTGATAAAACCGCGCGGCTTAACTCGGTTGCCGACATATTCGCCTCTGGCTTAGTGTGGTATCCTGCGGGCAGACGATGGGCTGAGGAAGTTGTAGACGAAGTGTGTGGTTTCCCTGCGATGCCGAACGACGATTTGGTCGATAGCACTGTCTACGCATTGATGCGGTTCCGCACTGGCGGGTTTATCCGTTTGCCCGGAGACCGTTGGAACAATGACGACTTTATGCCGCGCCGCGCGGCCTACTACTGAGGACTGACAAATGATTGACAAAGGTCTCTACCAAGCCCCTATGGGCCTAGACGAAGCGGCGCTGATGGATGAACCCGCTATTGAAATCGAGATTGAAAACCCGGATTCGGTGAGCATTGGCATCGATGGGTTCGAGATTGAGATCGAGCCGCGTGAGCCTACGGTAGAAGATTTTACGGCTAACTTGGCTGAGTTTCTTGATGACTCGGTGCTGAGCGGGATTTCTCAGGAGTTGCAGGATTTCTATGAGACTGACCTGAGTTCGCGCAAGGACTGGGAAGATACCTACCAGAACGGTCTCGACTTGCTGGGTCTGAAGATTGAAGACCGGACGGAGCCGTGGGACGGAGCATGTGGGGTAACCCACCCGATCCTTGCTGAAGCAGTTGTGCGGTTCCAGTCTGAGACCATCGTGGAGACGTTCCCGGCGTCTGGCCCGGTCAAGGCCAAGATCATCGGTAAAGTGACTAAAGACAAAGAGCGGGCGGCTGACCGCGTACGTGACGACATGAACTATTACCTGACGGAGAAGATGAATGACTACCGTCCGGAGCATGAGCGCCTGCTGTGGAACCTGCCGATTGCGGGTTGTGCGCTGAAGAAAGTCTATTACGACCCCTCGTTACAGCGTCCGGTTGCGTTGTTTATCCCGGCTGAAGACTTCATAGTGTCTTACGGTTCGACCGATCTGTTCTCTGCTGCACGGTACGCGCACCGGATGAAAAAGACCAAGAACGAGGTGCGTAAACTTCAGGTGGCCGGGTTCTACCGCGATGTTGATCTGGGTGAGCCGACGCAAGATGTCAGTGACATCCGCAAGCGTAAGGACGAGTATTCGGGCATGGACGCGGCCAAAGACGACCGCTACACCATCCTTGAGTATCACGTCGATCTGGATATTGACGGGTTTGAAGACACGGACAAAGACGGTGAGCAGACCGGTATCGCAGTGCCGTATGTCGTCCACATGGACAAGGGCACCAGTAAGATTTTGGCGATCTACCGTAACTGGCGTGAAGAAGACCCGGATAAGGTCAAGCGCGTGCACTTCAGCAAGTACAGCTACATCCCCGGCTTTGGCTTCTATGACTTCGGTCTGATCCACCTCGTTGGTGGGTTCGCCAAGGGCGCGACCTCGTTGCTGCGTCAGTTGGTCGATGCCGGTACGCTCAGTAACCTGCCCGGCGGTCTGAAGTCTCGTGGGCTTCGTATCAAGGGGGATGACACCCCGATCAGCCCGGGTGAGTACCGTGATGTGGATGTGCCGAGCGGCTCCATCCGGGACAACATCATGCCGTTGCCGTATAAAGAGCCGTCGATGGTGCTGTACCAACTGCTTGAGAACATCGTAGCGGAGGGTCGTCGGTTCGCCGCTGTGGCGGACGTTAACGTAGCGGATATGCAGCCTAACGCGCCGGTCGGGTCTACGCTGGCCGTGCTGGAGCGTACGCTTAAAACGATGTCGGCGATTCAGGCTCGCGTCCACGCGGCGATGAAGCAGGAGTTCAAAATCATCAAGGAGCTGGTGCGTGAGCATGCGCCGGCGGAGTATTCGTACGATGCTGACGCCCCCGAAGGGGCTAAAGCCAAGCAGGTGGACTACGACATCGTTGAGATTATCCCGGTGTCTGACCCCAACGCGTCCACGATGTCTCAGCGTATTGCGCAGTACCAAGCGGTGCTCCAGCTATCTCAAGCGGCTCCGCAGCTCTACGACCTGCCGTTACTCCATCGTCAGATGGTTGAAGCGTTGGGTGTTCGTAACGCAGACAAGCTGGTGCCCAGTAAAGACGACATGAGGCCGCAAGACCCGGTTACTGAGAACATGGGCATGCTCAAGGGCGAGCCGGTTAAAGCGTTCGCGTACCAAGACCATGAGGCGCACATCGCCACGCACATGTCGCTGATGAATGACCCGATGGTTCAGCAGATGATGTCGAAAGACCCGCAGGCGCAGGCTAAAGCCGCCGCAGGGATGGCGCACCTCGCTGAGCACATGGCGTTCGCATACCGTAACAAGATCGAGCAGCAGTTGGGTGTACCGCTCCCGCCGCTGGAAGACCCGCTGCCGGAGGACATCGAGGTTGATCTGTCGCGTCTGATCGCCCAAGCCGCCGAGAAGGTGTTGCAGAACAGTCAGGCTATGGCGCAGCAACAACAGGCGCAGCAGCAAGCGCAAGACCCGGTGCTTCAGATTCAGATGCAGGAGCTTCAGCTTAAAGCGCAGGAGCAGCAGCGCAAACAGCAGAAAGATCAGATGGATTTTGCCATCGAGCAGGAACGCCTCAAACTCGACCGTGAACGGACGCAGTCAACTGAACGTACACAGGGTGCGCAGATCGGGGCTAAGCTGGCGGCGGAGAACGTCAAAACGTCCGCCAAAGAGAAAATCGAGGGGCTGAAGGCTGGCATCCAGATGACTCAACAATCGCTGGCGCAGGCCAGTCAATCGACTCCCACCAAGGGGTAACGCATGCTTCACTCATTCGTAGATCACCTACGCAAACGGATCAAAGAAGAAGAGGCTCGTGTCGCTGATGTTCTGGTGACTAACGGTGCCGCTTCCTTTGAGGAGTACCGTCATCTGACGGGCATTGTTCACGGGCTGGCTTATGTAGAACGTGAAATCAACGACCTTATGGACGCGCTTAACAAGGAGTAATCATGTCTACAGTCGAAAAGACTGCAACCGACGCTGAAATTGAAGCCGGTTTGCCCCGCCCTTGCGGGTATAAAATTCTCATCGCTCTGCCTAAAGCAGAGGACACGTATGAGAGTGGCATCGTTAAAGCCGATGTCGTCCGCAAACAAGAAGAGATCGCCACCGTAATCGGTCTGGTGTTGGAGCTGGGTTCTGAAGCCTATAAGGACAAGGACAAGTTCTCCGCAGGTCCGTGGTGTAAAGAAGGTGATTACGTCATTATCCGCGCGTATTCGGGCACCCGGTTCAAGCTGTACGGGACTGAGTATCGTCTGATCAATGACGACACTATCGAGGGGGTTGTGACTGATCCCCGTGGCTATTCTCGCGTGTGAGGTGAATCATGGCTATCGAATCATTTGAAAGTGAACTGGATTTGTCGGACGACGCCCCAGCAGAAAAAGAAGTACCTGTTGCGCAGGATGTCGTGGAAGTCGAAGTTGTAGACGATACTCCGGATGAGGACAGAGGTCGTAAGCCCTTGCCGGATGAAGTGAAGAAAGACCTTGAGGAAGACTCGGATGTCGAGGAATACTCTGTCAAGGTAAAGCAGCGCATCGACCAGATGCGTAAGGCGTGGCACGATGAGCGCCGGGCTAAAGAGTCGGCGTTGCGTGAGCGGGAAGAAGCAGTTCGTATTGCGCAGATGGCTTACAACGAGCGTCAAGCGTACTTGCAGCGGCTTCAGCAGGGTGAAGCGTGGGCCGTGGATCAGGCTAAACAGCGTGCGTCGTTGCAGTTGGATCAAGCCAAGCGCAATTACCGCGAAGCCTATGAAGCGGGTGATTCTGAGAAGATGGTTGAAGCTCAGCATGCGTTGAATCTTTTGACGCTTGAGTACGACAAGATCGCGAGCTATACGCCTCAATACTCAAATAATACTTTACAACCGCAACAGAACCAAGTATATAGTCAGCAACAAGCCGAACCGGCTTATACGCCACCCGAACCGGACTCCCGCGCTTTGGAGTGGGGTGAGCGTAATAAGTGGTTTGGACAAGATGATGAGATGACCAGCTTTGCGCTGGGGGTACATCAAAAGTTGGTGAAGGGTGGCGTCAGCCCCAACACTGACGATTACTACGAGCGCATCGACGCTCGCATGCGAGATGTATTCCCCGACAAACTCGGGGTTAAGCGGCGGCAATCCTCTACTGTTGTCGCGCCGGTAGGACGATCTCCTAAAGGTAAAAAAGTAGTGCTTACTCAAACGCAGGTCGCTCTCGCTAAGCGACTGGGGATCACCCCGGAAGCGTATGCCCGTGAACTTGTTAAACAACAGGAGATGTAAAATGGCTCGTGAGATTCGTGACTTGCAAACCCGCGAAGCAACTTCGCGCAAGAAGCTGTGGCAACCGGCTGATTTGTTGCCCGCGCCAAACCCCCAAGAGGGGTATGAGTTCCGCTGGATTCGGAAATCCATGATGGGTCAATCCGATCCGACGAACATGTCGCATAGCTTCCGCGAAGGCTGGGAACCCTGCCGACTCGAAGATCATCCGGAACTGGCTTTGTCTGTTGACAAGGACGCCAAGAACTCCGGACAGGTTGAAGTGGGTGGCCTTATCCTCTGTAAAATGCCGACTGAAATGGTATTGGCTCGTAACGCTTACTACCAACAGCACACGCAAGCACAGATGGATTCTGTAGACTCAGCCCTGATGCGTGAAAATGACCCGCGTATGCCCCTGTTCAAAGAGGCAAAATCAACGGTCTCGTTTGGTCGTGGCTCTTGAGTGAGTCAACTTTTTTAATTTAGGAGATTGATATGGCAACTTCTGCTGCTCCCTACGGGCTGAAACCCGTTAAGCGCGTTGATGGTATGCCCTACGCTGGCGCGACGGACTCGTTCCTGATTAACCCGGCTGGGTACAACACCAACATTTTCAACGGTTCGGTTGTGGCGTTGAATGACGCTGGTTACCTTATTCTGTCCACCGCTACCGGTGCAGATGTGGGTTCCAATAACCTCGGTGGCAACACCGTTGGTGCTCTCGGCGTGTTCGTCGGCTGTGAGTTTGTCAACGCCCAAGGTCAAGTGATCTATAGCCAATACTACCCGGCGAACACCACCGGCGTCGTCAAGGCTTACGTCGTCACTGACCCGATGGTTGTTTTCCAAGGCCAGCTTGATGGTTCCGGCGCTCAGACCGTTCTGGGTACCAACACCTTCTTCGCTGCCGTGCAAAGCACCAGCACCGGCTCGACCACTACCGGCAATTCGACTTCGGCTCTGGACGCTACCGTTCAAACCGCTGCCGCTGCGTTCCGTATCGTTGGCTTTGCTAGCACCCCGGGTGACGCTTACACTGACGTGTTCGTCAAGTTCAACCCGTCGGCGCACTCGTATCTGAACAACGTCGGCCTGTAAGGAGATAAATCATGGCTATTTCTCGTGCACAACTACTGAAGGAACTCCTGCCCGGCCTTAATGCGCTGTTTGGTATGGAGTACAAGCGTTACGGCGAAGAGCATAAGGAAATCTTCGAGACCGAAACCTCGGATCGTTCGTTTGAAGAAGAAACCAAGCTGTCTGGTTTTGGTGCTGCGCCGGTCAAGGCTGAAGGTGCGTCTATCGCTTACGATAACGCGCAAGAGGCTTTCACCGCCCGCTACACCCACGAAACCATTGCTCTGGGCTTCTCGATCACCGAGGAAGCGGTTGAAGATAACCTGTACGACAGTCTCTCCAGCCGTTACACCAAGTCTCTGGCCCGTGCTATGGCTTACACCAAGCAAGTCAAGGCTGCTGCCGTGCTGAACAACGCGTTCACCGGTGGCCCCACCTACGGCGATGGTAAAGTGCTCTGCGCTACTAACCATCCGCTGGTTTCTGGTGGTGTCAACAGCAACCGTCCGACCGTCGGTGCTGATCTGAACGAGACCTCGCTTGAGGCCGCTGTTATTCAGATCGCTGGCTGGACTGATGAGCGTGGTCTGCTGATCGCTGCCAAACCGCGTAAGCTGATTGTTCCGCCGAGCCTGATGTTCGTTGCTACCCGCATCCTCGAAACTGAGCTGCGCCCGGCCACCGCCGACAACGACCTCAACGCGCTGCGTACCAACGGTTCCATCCCGGAAGGCTACACTGTCAACCACTGGCTGACTGACAGCAACGCTTGGTTCATCAAAACTGACGTCCCGAATGGTCTGAAGCACTTCGTCCGCACCCCGCTTAGCACTGGTATGGATGGCGACTTCGACACCGGTAACGTGCGTTACAAGAGCCGTGAGCGTTACAGCTTTGGCGTAAGTGACGCACTGGGCGTGTTCGGAAGCCCCGGCGCGTCCTAAGTAGTTAATTTAGCTACACAAAAACCCCGCTTCGGCGGGGTTTTTTATTGCGCCACGAAGCGACCTCGGTTGGGTGTGGGTGCGCAAATAACAGTTGTACGACGCCTCAGAATGATGTATAAAGCATTTAGTCCGGGAACCATTTTATAGCCCAGCAGACCGACCCGGCGGACAATGCACAGACTGGTGGGCGACTCGTGCATGAGGAGCTTTCAATGGCTACCACGACTTTTTCCGGTCCGGTTGTATCTACTAATGGTTTTTCTGGCGACGTAACGGGTGGTGTTACCGGCAACGTCGTTGGTTCTATCAAACTCCCGACTTACACTGTAGCGGGTGCCCCTGCGGCTACCGGCCTTGCTGGCACGCTTATCTACGTCTCTAACGGCGCAGGCGGCAGCCCGATCATTGCTTTCTCTGACGGCACCAACTGGAAACGTAGCGATACGGGCGCGACGATCTCCGCTTAATTAGGAGGCTGCCATGACGTTCAAATTCGTTCCTGCGAGCGAAGAAGAGATCGCTCAGCGTGTGGGGGCCGAGTCCCCCACCCAAGAAACCGTGCGAGTCCGTGCTCGTGGCAAGAAAGGTCAGTTCCTACAAGACGACCCCGATACGCCCGAGAACGAAGCATGGGTTGAAAAACCCGTAAAGGAGTAACTCATGGGCATGCAATACGACGTCAAATCGGGATTTAAGACCGCCGATGGAGCTGTAGCAGCGTACCGAACGCGCATCAAAGGCGTGTTTTACGCAGTAACCACTGCGGGTGGCGACATTATTTTTTACGACAACGCCGGTGCCGCTACGGGCACTGCGGTACTCACACTCCCGTGTGACGTCGCGGGTCAGCACAACGTGTACATTCCCGGCGAAGGTATCCTGTGCGAGAACGGCATCTACGTCGATGTTAACGGCGCGTCGGGCGTCACTGTATTCTACGGATGAAGGATGCAGCAGGAGATTGATAATCGTAGGCAGGATGAAGAAAATCAGAAAGCCTACGAAGATTACATCAAGAACAAACGCCTTGGTAGATGGTCCGAAGGAGAAAAAGTCATGAAACACGAAGATGCCAAATCAGATAAGCCGATGGTTAAAAACGCCGTGCACAAACACGAAAAGTCTATGCACCCCGGCAAGCCCCTGACCAAACTTGCCAAAGGCGGTAAAGTCTGCGGCAGTAGCAAGATGGCTGCGGGTGGTCAAGTCTGCCGTGGCGGTGGCGCTGCGACTCGCGGGATCAAGTTCCAAGGGGTTAAATGATGGCCCGCAAACGCGCTGCACCGCTCCCCAGACGTGACCTGTCGCCGATGAACGAGAAAGCAGTACGGGATACCGACAGTCTTAAGCCGTTCCGAGCTGACAAACCCCTGCGATATAAAGGCGGTGGGTGTGTTAAAAAGGGCATCAAAAAGTGTAAGGTGTGCTGATGTCTACCAAAATATCGCCAAAGGTAAAATGAGTGCCGCTTTTTGGGCGGGCCGCGAAAAATGGTGACCTATGGAAATGATGCTCTGGAACGCAGGTCTCTCAATCGTTGTGGCCATTATGGGCGCACTGGTTAAAGGCAAGTTTGACGAACTGAACCGGTTGGGCATCTTGCTCAACAAAACTCGTGAGGAGGTCGCTCGTGATCACATCACTCGCGCAGAAGTTAGGGCGGATTTGGACAAAATCCGTGAGCATTTTGACAACGGCTTTCGCCGCCTTGAAGCGAAAATTGACAAGCTAGCGGAAAAGTAAGATGACGACATCTGGGACGACCGCGTTTAATTTGGATTTCGCCGAGATTGCGGAAGAAGCCTTTGAGCGTTGCGGCGCTGAGCTTCGTTCGGGTTATGACCTCCGCACTGCGCGGCGTAGCCTGAACCTGCTTTTGCTGGAGTGGGCGAATCGCGGGTTGAACATGTGGACGGTGGAGCAAGGTGTCGAAGTTTTGACGCCGGGCACGGCCACTTACGAAATGCCTGCCGATACGGTTGATCTCATTGAGCACGTCATCCGCACGGGTACTGGAAATACACAGGCGGATTTGTCTATCAGCCGTATCAGTGTCTCGACCTACGCGACGATCCCGACTAAAACCGCGCAAGGGCGTCCTATTCAGCTTTATATTGATCGAGCGCGGACGAACCCCTCGGTAACGGTCTGGCCGGTGCCAGATAGCTCTCAGCAGTACACGTTGGTGTACTGGCGGCTGCGTCGGATGGAGGACGCTGGGACGGGCGTTACCACACAGGATATACCGTTCAGGTTTTTGCCGGTGCTGGTGTCAGGGTTAGCGTATTATCTGTCGCTGAAGTTGCCGGAAGGGATGCCGCGCACGCAGTTGTTGAAAGCTGAGTACGAAGAGCAGTGGCTACAGGCATCGACGGAAGACCGTGAGAAAGCACCGGTCAGGTTCGTGCCGAGGATGTTTCGGTAATGGGTAATCGGTTCGCGCAAGGGAAGAAGGCATTTGGATTCTGCGATGTGTGCGGACAGCGGTACGATTTGAAACGGCTGAAGCCGCTGACGATCAAGACTAAAGTCACGAACATCCTCGCGTGTCCTGAGTGCTGGAACCCTGATCATCCGCAGTTGAAGTTGGGTATGTATCCGGTGGACGACCCGCAGGCGCTGCGTAACCCGCGCCCAGATGTAGGGGTAGTGGCTAGTAGAGATACGCAGTGGGGGTGGAACCCCGTAGGTGGGTCGAGAGCGTATGATGACGACTTGACCCCAAACGCGTTGGTTATTGACGGATACGTTGGGAATGTTACGGTGGTGACGACATGACATATATCGAGCTGCGGCAAGCGATCATCGACTACATCGAAGCGGGCGACCCGTCGTTCCTTGACAACATCCCGAACTTCGTTAAGTCCGTCGAGCAGAAAGTCTATAACATCGTTCAATTGCCGGCGTTGCGTAAAAACGTAACCGGCTCATTGTCGTCAGGGAACAAATACCTGTCGCTCCCATCGGATTGGCTGTCTACCTATTCCTTGGCTATTGTCAAGGCCGATGGCGCGTACGAGTATCTGCTGAATAAAGACGTGAACTTCATCCGTGAAGCCTTCCCATACCCGGCGGTTTCCGGCACACCGACGCACTACGCAATTTTCGACGACAATACGCTGATTCTCGGGCCTACACCCAACGCCGATTTAACTGCTGAGCTGCACTATTTTTACTACCCACAGTCTATTGTGGACGCGGGTACGTCGTGGCTTGGCGATAATTTTGATACTGTGCTGCTCTACGGGTCACTGGTCGAAGCCAACATGTACATCAAAGGTGAGGCGGACACTACGGCACTCTATCAAAAACAGTTTGACGAGTCTCTCGGAAAACTGAAAGTCCTCGGCGACGGGAAAAATCGTCAGGATGCTTACCGTTCTGGACAATTCCGGTCCCCTGTTATGTAAGGAGTTAAATCATGGCTATTACCCAAGCTCTATGCAATTCGTTCAAAACCGACATCCTCGGCGGTATTCAGGATTTGGACACCGACACCATCAAGATCGCGCTGTACACCTCGTCCGCGTCGCTTGATGCCAGCACCACGGCGTACACTACGTCTAACGAAGTGGCTTCGACGGGTAACTATTCTGCCGGCGGTAATACGCTGAGTGGTGCGGCTATCTCTTTGAGCGGCAGTACCGCGATTGTAGATTTTAGTGATACCACGTGGGCTAATGCCACGATCACGGCTCGTGGCGCGCTGATCTACAACAGCAGCAAGTCGGACAAAGCCATTGCGGTATTGGATTTTGGCAGCGACAAGACTTCGACCAACGGTGATTTCACCATTGTGTTCCCGGCTGCTACGGCCTCTGACGCCATTATCCGGATCGCCTAAGCGGTGCTTTAGTGGCATCGTCCAACGAATACACCGGGTGGGGTTCCGGTCCGTGGTCCCGTGGGTCATGGGGACTGGACCTTACAGAAGTATTTGTCGATGGCGTTTCTGCCACATCTAGTTTAGGCCAGTGTGCAGTAGCGGCTAAGGCTACAGTCAACATTACTGGTGTCCAAGGCACGACGTACTTAGGCGAAGAGGCTGTCGTCGCCAAGGCGGTTGTTCCCGTTACAGGTGTTAGTGCAACGGGTTATGTGGGCACTGTCTCGGTATCTGGTAAAGCGGTTGTCCCCGTTACCGGCGTTAGTGCGACGGGTTATGTAGGCACCGTCACTACGATTACGAGCAATAGATTCAACGTCACAGGTGTTAGCGCAACAGGCTATGTAGGTTCTGTCAGTACGGCAGCTAGGGCGAATGTCTACCCGATAGGCGTTGCGGCTACAGGACGTGTCGGTAAGGTGTTGGTATGGGGCTTGATCGACGACAACCAGAACGCGAACTGGACAGGCATTGACGATAATCAGAACGCGAATTGGCAGCTTGTGCAGGACGGCAATACGGTTCAATGGGTAAAAGTTACTACATAGGAGATGGAAATGATCAAGCTGAATGAAGCTAAAGAACTGGATGGTGGGTCGATTGATCCGCGCCATGAAGTGATTTTCGTATGCGCGAGTTGCGGATACGATCTTGACGAAAATGAATTGGCCAGTGATACTTGCTCCGATTGCGGGGCTGCGTTAAACTTGGCGCAACACGTGCGTATTTACGCCACTTCCATCCCGGCGGCTGAAGGCCGCACGCTGGGTTAACAGGAGTACCTCATGCCTACTTCATACACCTCTAACCTGAAGCTGGCGCTGCCTGCTACCGGCGAACTCGACGGTACTTGGGGTACCGTCGTCAACGAAAACATTACGTCCATGATCGAAGAGGCGTTGACTGCGCGGGCTTCGGTATCTAGCTGGTCGTCTAACGCCGCGACGATCACTACGGCGAACGGCGTGACTTCGGCGGGTCGGGCCATGATGCTTGATCTGTCTGGCACGCTGACCGCTGCCGGCACGTTGACGGTGCCTACCGCCAACAAGATGTATATCGTCCGAAACGGTACGACGGGCGGCTACGCCGTTACCGTCAAGATGGCCTCCGGTACGGGCTTCTCCGTTCCTAATGGTGCAGTGCTGATCGTGTACTCAGATGGCACCAACGTCGTCCGCGTAGCGGGTGATGTAGTCGGTCCTGCATCTTCTACTGACAACGCCGTTGCTCGGTTTGATTTAACCACAGGCAAGATTATTCAAAATTCCGGAGTCATCATTGATGACTCCAATAACGTCACTGG
>Ga0172365_10002482_pt1 | contig 13599 bp, 10 predicted proteins | sample LakKivSesite48cm_FD_114535 | JGI IMG/M metagenome (GOLD analysis project Ga0172365, IMG submission 114535) | Sediment microbial communities from Lake Kivu, Rwanda - Sediment site 48cm | ecosystem: Environmental > Aquatic > Freshwater > Lake > Sediment | place: Rwanda: Western Province, Lake...
TAATGGAGTCTGGAATTTTACCGGCGAGAGCAAGAAAAGAATCGGCCATCCTGCTCCTTTTCCAATAGAGCTTCCGAAAAGATGTATGAAATTATTTAGTTTTGTTGGAGATACTATTCTTGACCCGTTTTTAGGAAGTGGCACCACCCTGATTGCTTGTGTGGAAACCGCAAGAAAAGGAATCGGCATTGAAATTGACCTCAATTATTGTGAACTGGCAAAACAAAGGCTGATAACTGAAGCAAAAATTCATCAGCTCAGTTTTAACCAGGTTCGGTAGAGATAAATAGAGGAGGGCTTAAAATGGATGTCGCAGATTTGTTAAAAAAGAAAGGGATAGAGCCGAGCCAGCCCGCGCTTTTAATTACCGCAGAAGACGCATTGGAATATCTTTTGGAGGCGATTGAGGAGTATTGCCCAAATCTGGAAGTAGATAAAATGAGCAAGAAAGACCTCCAAGCTTTACTTAATAGTTATGCAGAGTGCGTTATCTTGTATCATCCAGAGGATTCTCATCAAGAACGAGCAGTGCTATTAAAACACTTTGAGATGTTGAAAAAATATGGACTCGGTGATGAGGATTTTTCTTCAATAGATTTTTGCTGAAAAAACCAACCTCTGGAGGGCGATGGGGGACTTGAACCCCCGACCCTTGGCTCCGGAGGCCAATGCTCTATCCACTGAGCTAATCGCCCTCTGGTCTTATTCTAATAACTGGCTTTACCCTGTCAAGGACTTTAACTTATTCCTGCTTTGGCTCAGGTCTTAACAATGGAAAGGGTATCACCTCCCGGATGCTCGGAGAATCAGTCAGCACCATAGTTAATCTATCAATGCCGATTCCTTCTCCTGCGGTTGGAGGCATCCCGATTTCCAGCGCCTGGATAAAATCCAAATCAACCGGATGCGCCTCCTCATCTCCTTTTGCCCTGGCTCTTGCCTGTTCCTCAAACCGCTCTCTCTGGTCAATCGGGTCATTAAGCTCGCTGAACGCATTCGCAATTTCTTTTCCAATCACAATCAGCTCAAACCTATCCACCACCATCGGGTCATCCTCATTCCTTCTGCTCAAGGGCGAGACCTCTACTGGAAAATGAGTGATAAAAGTGGGATTCAATATCTCTGGCTCAACCGCGATTTCAAATGCGCTCATCAGCGTTTTTCCCCATCCCTCATTCTCTCTAAGCTCCACTCCTTTTCCTTTTAGCCATTTCTTTAAAACATTTTCATCCCGGACTTCCTTATCGCTCAAGCCTAACTTCTCCCCAACCGCGCTCTCCATCTTGATTCGCTTAAAAGGCGGAGTGAAATCCAGCTCCTTTCCCTGCCATCTGATTTTTAGGCTCTGATGAATCTCCTTGAGCAAAAAAACCAATAGCTCCTCGGTCAATTCCATCAAATCTAAATAATCCGCATAAGCCATATAAAACTCCAACATCGTGTATTCTGGATTATGCCAGGTGCTGATTCCTTCATTTCTAAAACATCTGCCAATTTCATAAACCCGGTCAAAGCCTCCAACCACTAACCTCTTCAGATAAAGCTCAGTCGCGATTCGTAAATAAAGGTCTATATCCAGCGCGTTATGATGAGTGATGAACGGTCTTGCCAGCGCGCCTCCAGCAATGGTCTGAAAAATCGGGGTCTCTAATTCCACAAAATCCCGCTCCTCTAAAAACCTCCGAACCAAACTGATAATCTGCGCTCTGGTCTGGAAAATCTCCTTCACCTTTGGATTGGCGACCAAATCAACCGACCTCTGCCGATAGCGAATCTCAACATCTTTCAAGCCGTGCCATTTTTCTGGTAATGGGCAAATGGATTTGGTCAAAAGGGTAAAATCTTTTGAATGGATGGTTAATTCCCCGGTTTTGGTGCGGAACAGTTTGCCCTGAACGCCAATAAAATCGCCGACATCCAATTGCTTCAATAACCATTTTTTATCTTCATTTAATTCTTCCCGATTCAAATAAAGCTGAATCTCGCCGGAGCGGTCTCGGAGGCCAATAAAATTCACCTTGCCCATAAAATTTAAGCGGACTATCCTTCCCGCAACTGAAACCTCCTGCTCCAGTTTCTCCAATTCTTCTTTGCTCAATCCATCAAACCGAGCCCGAATCTCGCTGATAGAACTCTTGGGCTTGAATTGGTTATTATAAGGATTAAATCCCCGCTCCTTGATTCGCTCTATCTTCTCATACCGCTGAGCAATAATCTCGGACCTCTCCTCCTTCACCTCCGCTCACTCGCCTCCCTTTTAAGATAAGCCAACGAAAATAGCTCAAGCTCCCCATCTAAAACCGCTTGAACATTGCCGGTCTCATAACCAGTGCGCAAATCCTTTACCAATTGATAAGGCTGAAGCACATAACTCCGAATCTGACTGCCCCATTCTATCTCTTTTTTATTAGAATGAAATTCCTTCTCAATCTTTTCCCTTTTTTCCCGCTCCTCTTTCTCATAAAGCCGAGCCTTGAGAATTTTTAATGCGGTTGCTCGGTTCTGATGCTGGCTCCGCTCATTCTGGCATTGAACCACGATTCCAGTTGGAATATGCGTAATCCGAACCGCGGTGCTTGCCTTGTTCACATGTTGCCCACCGGGACCGCTTGCCCGGTAAAAATCTATCTTCAAATCTTCAGGCTTAATCTCAACCTCTATCTCCTCCTCTATATCCGGCATCACAAACACCGCAGAAAAACTGGTATGTCTTCTCTTATTCGCGTCAAACGGGCTGATTCTAACTAAGCGATGCACCCCGTTCTCAGACTTTAACCAGCCATAAGCATACCTCCCCTTGACTAAAACCGTGGCATTTTTTATCCCGGCTTCTTCCCCGGGCTGAAGGTCAACCAGCGCGGTCTCAAACCCCATCCTTTGACAATATCTGAGATACATCCGAAGAAGCGCATTTGCCCAATCCATTGCCTCGGTGCCGCCTGCGCCAGAATTGATGGAAAGGATACCGTCCTTGGCATCATTTTCTCCCTTGAATAGCTCCTCTATCTTCCAGCGCTCTACCTCTTTGCTCAAGCTCTCTAAGGCTTGCTTAATTTCTTTCTCCAGCCCCGCTTCTCCATCCTCCTCTGCCAGCTCTATCAAGACCTTTAAATCCTCCAGCTCCTGAACCAGCTTCTCAAATCCAGAAAGCCTCTCTTTAAGAGCGCTAAATTCTTTATTCACTCGTTTGGCTTCTTCGCCATTCTCCCAGAGCCGATGGTCCTTGAGCCTATCTTCTAACTCTATAATCCTCTTCCTCCACCCCTCCGGGTCAAAGATACCCCCGCATCTCTTGAATCTGCTCCTCCAAACCCTTTATCCGCTCCTTCTCCTCACTCCCTATCATCTCTTACCTCCTTTAAACCTTTGCTTTTGCTCCCTTTTAGACTAAACATAACCGCTAAAATCGTCAAGCCCGATGAGAAAATCGCAAACCAGTCCCCAAATCTGGTATAAACGCTCCGAATAGAACTTGGCTTCACCACTCCACTAAGCTCCGCAACCTCATAAATCTCGGTCTGAGCCAAAATCCTTCCTACTGGGTCAGAAATAGAGCTAATCCCGGTATTTGCCGAGCGCAAAAAATAAACCCGATTTTCCACCGCACGGAACACCATCTGAGAATTATGCTGATAAGGCGCACTGGTCTTTCCAAACCAGGCATCATTAGTGATTGTTGACATAATCTCCGCGCCCTGCTTGACAAATTTCCGCACCAGATTGGGAAAAATCAGCTCATAACATATCACGCAAGCGATTTTGAACCCAGGCGTCTCAAAAACCTTTATTTCCCTGCCCGGACTACTCGCGCCAGTGTTCCCTCTTGCAATCGCATCTACCCAGACCAGCAATCTCCCCATCGGCACATATTCCCCAAATGGAACCAGATGAATTTTATCATACCTTCCCAAAAGCGCCTGAGCTTTTGGCGCTAATAGATACGCACTGTTAAAATAAAAATTTCTGCCATCTTTATATTCTTTAGCAATGCTTCCAAAAAGCAGATAGGTATCAAAATCGCTCAACGCAGACACCACCTTATCTTGTTCCTGCCAGTGATGATTGAAAAAGCTGGTAACAACTGACTCAGGCCAAATCAAAAGCTCCTTTGGCTCCTTAAGCAAGGATTGACTTAAAGCCTTATGCCTATAAATGCCTGCCCAAAAATAACCCGGACTCCATTTTATCCCCTGGTCTATATTTCCTTGAACTATCCCGACTTTTATCTCCGGCTTAGCTTGAAAAGCCCTCTCAACCTGCTTTATCCGAACTTCTCCATAAATCAGCGCCAAAAAAAAGCAGGCAGAGCCAAAACCCAATTCCCGAAGCGCTTTTTTGTTCGGAGGAATTTTTTCCACAAAGCCAGCGATGGAAAAATTCACTAAGGCGACCAGCCAGGAAACGAGCCAGACCCCAGCTAAATCTGAAATCTGAATAATCTGAATAAATTTATATTGAGAATTGCCCAATAGCGCCCAGGGAAAACCACCTAAGGGAAAATAGCTCCGGAGATATTCAATTGCGACCCATAAAAAAGCTCCGAAAATAATTAAATTGAATCTGCTCTTTAGAGCCAAAATCCTCAATAGCCAGCTGAAAAGACCAAGATACCCCGCTAAAATCAGCACCAGAAGAAAAAGCGCAAAATAAGCTAACACCCGAGGCATATTCGCATAGGTAATCATACAGTATGGAATCCAGTAAAGAATTCCAAGATAAGCGATTATCCCCAAAACTAATCCTAAAAAAAATGCTCGCTTCGGAGAGCTATTTTTCAGCGCCAATAAAAACGGCACTAAGGCAAACCAGCCTAAAATAGTTAGCGTCCTCCCCTGAGCAAGCGGAAAGCTCAATGCTAATAAAATTCCAGAAAAACCGCTAAGCAAACTCTGAACCAGAAACTCCTTTTTAGTTTTGTTCATTTTTATTTTTTAAGAATCGTGTCCAGTTCCTTTTCCTTCTTCCGCATCTTTTTAGCTGATTTTCCGCCCCGGCTATGCTCGTAGCCCAAAAGATGGAGCAAGCCGTGAATGATAAGAATGTCAATCTCCTCCTCCAAAGAATGCCCCATCTCCTCTGCCTGTCTCCCCGCGGTCTCCACTGAGATAACTATATCCCCGAGCATCGGGTCATCGGGGTCAGCAAATTCTCCCTCCCGCTGAGCAAACGCCAGCACATCCGTAGGCTTATCCAGTCCCCGCCATTTTCGGTTCAATCGCTCTATCTCTCGGTCATTGACAAAAACCAGACTGAGCTCCGCCCGGCTAACTCCCAAGCCGTTTAATAATTTCTGTATCTTTTGCCGAAGCGCTCTCTTTGCTATTTTTCTGTCCTTGAGATTGCTGACCAGAACCCGCACCATTTTTCTTGGCAACACTCGCTCCTTTTTCCACCGGTAATGGATACTCCGGACGGGAATGATAAATCGCGCCCAAAATCTTGATAAAGGCTTTGGCTATCTCGTGAAGGTCTTTTAAAGTAATCTCGCATTCATCCAGCTGTCCGTCCGCAAATGCCCGGTTAATCAAGGTCTGGACCATCCCCTGAATTTTAGCTGGAGTTGGCTCCTTGATGCTCCGAGCCGCGCTTTCCACAATATCCGCAAGCATTAAAATCCCAGCTTCTCGGCTCCTCGGTCTTGGACCCGGATAACGAAAATCCTGCTCATTGATGGTCTCCACTGCCAAATCCCCGCCCTCCTTAGCCTTTTCATAAAAAAAGCGAATCAGGCTACTGCCGTGATGTTGCTGAATCCCGTTAATCACCTCTTCTGGCAAGCGGTGTTTACGAGCCATTTCGTTCCCTTCTTTGATATGGTTGACCAAAATTAATGAGCTCATCGTGGGCTTGAGCTTGGTATGAGGATTTTCCCCCTCCCATTGGTTCTCCGCAAAATAATGGGGCATATTTATCTTGCCAATATCATGATACATTGCCATCACCCGACATAAAAGCGGATTAGCGCCAATCGCCTCTGCAGCCGCCTCGGAAAGATTAGCCACCTGTAAGCTATGCTGATGAGTCCCGGGAGCCTTTAAGCTCAATTCCTTGAGCAAAGGATGTTCCTGATTAAGAAGCTCCAGCAGTTTGATATTGGTGGTATAGCCAAAAAGAGATTCTATTGCCGGGGTCACTCCAGTGACCGCAATCGCTGAAATAATTCCACCCAGAGAACCAAAAAGGCAATTATAAATCAATGCCTGTTGTTCTAAATTATTTTGCAGAAAAGAAAAGGCGAGAACCATAATCAGATTAACCAGCCCCAAATAAAGCCCGGCCCGGAAAATCTTGCTTCTCTGCTCACAGCTCCTTACCCCACTCGCAGAAACCAGCCCACCAATAATATGATAAATCACCGGATAAAAATCAAAGTCCAAAACCAGCCCGCTAAAGCCCCCTAAAAGGAAAATATAAACCGCGCTGGTCTCGCTATTAAGAATCATCCGCACCAGCATCGCGCTCCCCGCTATCCCAGCTAAATAGTAAAAATAAATCCCCTCCGGTATGCTCAAACTCTCTTTCAATGTAATCCCTAAATACCGAAATAGCTTTAAGAAGAAAAGGCTTAAGAGCAACGCTAAACTCAAAAACAATAAGCTCTTTAAATCCGAGCGAAACTTCTTAATGTTCCGCTCCGCAAATTCATAAACTAAAAATTGGCTCAGACCCAATAAAATCAAAAGACTCAAAAACAAATATCCACCCTCAAACCGGGACCGAAGACCCTGAATCGCCTCTATCTTCTTCCATTGCTCCTCAGTGATTCGGTCCCCTTTCCGGACTATTACCTCCCCCTTCTTAAATTTAAAATAAACCGGCTTTACCTGCGCAACCGCTAATTCCCGTTCCTTCTCGGTCTCCTCTTTATTAAAGGTCAGGTTAGGACGGATTAAATCTGACAAAATCTTTTTAATTAGTTGCTTTAATTTCAAAGAATAGCCACCAAATTTCTCATTCACCAAACCATTTATCTCAGCTTTAGCGGACCCCAGGTCTTTTATTGAGCCATAGTTGGTCAAAATTGCTTTCTCGCCATTTTTCAAATTCCGAACCAGAATCCCCTTTTTACCCGCCTTTTCTAAATCCGATTTGCTTATCACCACCGGTTGACCATATACTTGGTCTATTATCTCCTTCATTCGGGATAATATCTCCAGGTCAAAATAAAACTTTTTTAAAAGAGAAATATCCGCCTCGCTCAACTCCACCCCTAACTGGCTAATCAGCTCCTCCTCCCGCTCTTTTTTGAAAGCCTCCGGCACGGTTATCGCCTCTTTCTTGCTGGAAGACCCTGTCTGATAAAGCTCCCGCATCCCTAAGAAAAAGCCAGACAGCCTTTGATTAAGGCTCAGTCCTAACGATTGGTCATAATCATACACCTCCCGAGCCTGTTCCTCAGCAAGCTTCTGATACTGGGAAGTGGAAACCAGGTCCTGAACCTCTAAATCCCGCAGAACCTTAATGGTCTTATCCGCAATCTCTCCCGCCTGATACTTCTTGTCAGTGATGAACTCCCGAGGATAAAAAATCAAAAGCACAACCATCAGGCTAACTATAAAATAAATCACACCTTTAACCAGCCAAGGACGCTCCTGATAAGCCCGGAATAAATCCTCAACCCAAAAACGCTTCTTGAGCCTCTCTATAAATTTAAATCGGTTTTTTATTAGGCTCATTCTTACTCCGCTTAGTCTTGGGGCTTTTTATCCCGATTCCGTTCCTCTTCCTCATAAGCCCGAATAATATCCTGAACCAAGGGATGCCGAACCACATCCTCCTCCGTGAACCAGCTGAAATGAATTCCCTTTATCCCTTTCAGAATCCGAACCGCATGCACCAAGCCACTTTGCTCCGGCTTGTCCAAATCTATCTGGGTAATATCCCCGGTCACCACCGCTTTGGAATCAAATCCTAACCGAGTGAGAAACATCTTCATCTGAAGAAAAGAGGTGTTTTGAGCCTCATCCAGTATCACAAAGCTGTTGTTCAAAGTCCTTCCCCGCATAAATGCCAGAGGCGCCACCTCTATCACATCCCGCTCAATTAACCGAAGCGCCTTCTCAAAATCCATCATATCATAAAGAGCGTCATAAAGCGGTCTTAAATAGGGGTTAACCTTTTCCACCAAATCCCCAGGCAAAAACCCTAACTTCTCTCCAGCCTCCACCGCAGGACGAGTAAGAACAATCCGACTTACCTCTCCCTCGGTTAAAGACCGAACCGCCATTGCCATTGCTAAATAGGTCTTGCCGGTGCCGGCTGGACCGATAGCAAAAACTAAATCATTATTCCGGATTGCCTCTATATATTGCTTCTGATTAAGACTCTTTGGTATAACCGGACGATGCCGACCTGTTAAAATCGCCCCCTCCTGATAAAGCTTATCTAATCGCATCCCCGGGTCCTCTTTTATCATCCGAACCGCACCGGTTAAGTCCTTTTCTGCTACCGCATATCCGCCTTTTAATAACCGATAAAGCTCCTGAATCACCCGCTCCGCAACCTTCACCTCTGGCTCAGCGCCCAAAAGCCGCAAAGAATTCCCCCGCGCCCGAATCTCTACCTCAGTAAGCTCCTCTAACCGCTTTAAGTTGCGATGATGCTCCCCGAAAAGAATCCGAGCTAACCTCATATCCTCTAAAACCAGCTCTTTTGAACATTCCATCTTCTTGCCCATTATAGATTTATAGCCCGTGCGGTTTAAGCTCCGGGCTAACAAATTTATACCCACCCCCTTGTTTATAGTATTGGTAATTTTGGAGAAATTGCAAGTCCCTTTCTGATAAAAGCCCGGCTTCTAAGAGCTCCCCAAGTTGCTCCGGATACCCACCCCTCTCTAACCGATAAACCTCTAAACCCTGTCTCACCATCTCCTCATTCCAGAACCGCGTCTCCTGGCTCGGCTTTTTAAATATAAACCCCGCCTGTTGATACCGAAACAGCCCCAAACTCAAAAGTCCCAAAAAAATGACCATCCCAAGCCAGAACCCAACCTGAATAAAAACCGCGCTGGTAATAATTTTACCACTTACTCCCGACTCCCTTCTTGTTAAGGTCTTTGGCTCAATTCTATCCTTGTTTTTAAGCTCAACCAGAATCTTCAAGGTGTCAAATCTGGATAGCCGAGCCAGCCTCGCTATCTCGTCAATTCCCCGCTCGCCATTCACCAGCCGATAAACCTTATTGACAATCGGGTCCAACTGCTGGTCCGCACCAAACTCTCCAGGCTTTTTCTGAAAAATAATCCCCTGGTCCCCAATCTCTTTGAGTATCAACCCGGACTCGTCCCGCACCCGATACCCATCCATTAACACCTGCTCGGTCTCAAGCTCCGCGCAATAATTAGGATGATAGGTCACAGGACCCGCCTCAAACTCATATTCACCCTCCTTAAGCAAAAAAAGCTGATTGAGCAGGTCTATATTCCGTAAGGAAATAACGGATTTAAGCTCCTCGCTGGAAATGAACCCTAACTCCACTAAAACCGCTTCCAAAGGCTTAAGCTCGGATTTGGACTTTTGCTGGGCAAGACTGAAATTCTCCCCTGAAATCATTTTAGCCCGAACCAGATACTCGGAAAGCCCCTCTGATTTTAATTCCGGCTCCTTTTCCACCCCAACAATCTTTCCTCCGTTAATCATCACCCGAAAATGCGCCTCTCTTCCTTTAACCTCCAGAACCCCGCTTTTTCGCTGAAGCCCGATTAGCTGAAGTATCTCTGAAATCCCAAAATCTCGCAATGAACCCTTAAGCCCCATCGTTAAACCCTCACTTCCGCCAGCTTAACATATAACAATTCTGAACTCACAATCATAATTAGATAAATTATCCCTCCTATTAAAAGCCAACCCGGCAAAATCCCCAAACCCCCAGTCAATCCAGCAGGCATCAATTTTTCCGAAAAAAAGCCTGCCCAGAAAACCAGCGGAAAGATAATCATCAATATTCCAGAAATTATCTTTTCTTCTAATAAAAGCCCAAAACCCGGTAAAAATATATTCAAAGCCAGACCTAATCCTCCAGTTAAACGATGGTAGGTTTGAACTAAATGCCTTTGTTTGGCTTTTAACTCCGGGCTTAAACCCTTTCCCAAACGAAAAACCTGATAACAAGGAGCGCATACCCCAACCGCAGGACTCTCTAAAAGGCATTTCCCGCAGATAATCTGACCACAATAAAAACAGATTCTCAGCTCATTTCTGGGAGCAATAAATATGGCAATAATCAGTCCCAACAGAGCCATAATAAAATGGTATATGCCGGGTTTAAAAATATCGGACCAAACTGCTTTATTCCCAATTCCTTCTTCAAGATAAACCGCAGGAATCGGTATCCGAACAGTAATCGCGGATATCCCGCTAAGCCTTTTCAGATAATCAAACCGAACCACCGCCTTCCGGTCCAGCTCCGTTGCCTTCCGATAGGCAAGGTCCGATTGGTCAAATTTTTTTGCCAATTCATAAGCCTGACTCAAGTTATAGTAAAGCTCTGGATAAATCGGATTTAATCGGGTAGCCCTTTCCAAAACCGTAATCGCTTCTCGGGTCTCACCAGAATCAAGATAAATCCCGCCAAGTTGATTATAAGCCTCTATAAGCGCCTGCTCCGAAGCCAATTCTTTTAAAATCTGAACGCTTCGCTCTATGTTTCCATCTCTCCTCTCCGCCTCTGCCAAAGCCAGCAAAAGCCCTTTGGAGCCAGCCCCCGGAACCGCTACCCGAAGCTGGTCCAAATCCTCATACTTAACTAAGCCCAGCCCCACCCGGAAATAGCTTAGCGCCTCATGCTCGGTTAAATTCCCTATTAACCCTCTGCCTTTTGGCTCTAAAAATGCCCCTAAACCAGAAAGGAACAATAGCCCGATAAAAACCATCCTCATTGGCTGGGAGGCAAAACTCAAACATAAAAGCCCGGGCCAGACAAAAATTATCCAGAAAGGCGCGTGTAAAAATACTGGCAGGAAGGCAATCAAGAGCATTAAAGGTAAAGCCAGCTTCTGAAAATTTTCTGTCAGGAGATGGGTTAGCCAATGATAAAAAAGCCGAAAATTTCTTAGAGTCATCACCAAAGAGAAGGCTATAAGTAAAAGACAGATAAAGAGGTAAAGACCGAGCCATAAGCTCGCTTTAAGTCGGATTCTGGAAATTAGGTCAAAGCCCAGGAGCTTAAATCCAGTGTTTAGTTCAGAAAGGGCTTTGCTCAAAGAGAAATGCTTGGCGCTTAAGAATAACTTTGCCCGGGCAAAGGCCGGCTCAGAAAGATGCGGGGAAAAATGGTTGCTATATTCTAATAAGCGAGAAAATGGCTCCGAGTTTGGCTCAAAATTCTCTGAAAGCCGAATCAGGGCCCAAGAATAGGCTGGCAGGTCCTGAATCTGATACCGCCAGAGCAAGACCAAAGCCCGGTCTAACCCGCTAAAGCCTTCTTTAACATTTTTATTTTTCAGCTCTTTTACTCCTTGCTCAAACTCTATGGTTAAAGGCTCAGGGATGATTTGGTAGTCAAAAACTTGAGCATGGGCAGGAAAAATAATAAAAGCCCAGAACAAGACCAAGGTCAGCCATTTGCTATTTCTGTTCACTTTTTTAAGCTATAATTGACTATATCATAATTTAAGCAAAACTTTAAGCGCAAATTAACAGAAAGGGAAGGGAAGGAAATTGATTAAGCGGAGAACCTGGGGAGCGACCCCGAGTTTTGGTCCCCGGCAATGGTTCAGGCATAAGCTTTTAGCCAAAGAGATAAGGAGGCATTCCAGCCCGGGTTGGGCGCTGGATGCGGGCTGTGGACAAGGCGCGATGAGCTTATGGCTTTTGGAGCAGGGCTATCAGGTGTGGGCTTTTGATGAAGGCAAAGAAGGCATTATAGCTGTGGCGAGAAAAGCCCCTAAGGTAAACTGCTTTAGAGGGAAGCTGGAGGAAATCGCATTAAAAGATGAATCTATGGATTTGGTGGTCGCGGGGGAGGTGCTTGAGCATATTGAGGATGACCAGAAAGCGGTGCGGGAGTTTTTGCGGATTTTAAAGCCAAGGGGAATGGCAATCGTCTCAGTGCCGGCAGACCCTGGAAAATGGAGCATAGATGATGAATGGAGCGGGCATAAGAGGCGCTACACCAAAGAGGGGCTTAACCAGCTTTTTCAATCTGCGGGGTTTTCAACTAAAGAATGTTTTTACTGGGGCTGGCCTTTGACCTGGCTGTATTATCGGGTGTTTTATTTAAGATGGCTTAAGAGCAGGCTCAAGGACAATAATCAGGATAAGGAGATTCAGGGGGTTCAAGGCTCAAGGCTTTGGCAGGCGCTTTTTTTCGGGGTTTTCTGGCTGGACTGGCTTTCGGTTAGGCTTCCTTTTGGAATCGGCTTAATCGGGGTTTTCCAGAAGCGGTAAATAATATAAATGAATTAAATATAGACTATATAATATATAGCCTATTATTTAATCAGGCTAATGGGAGCCGGGATTGAAAAAACCAGCTTCACCTCCTTCTCCCGACTAAAAAGACTTAATCGGGAATCAGTCAGATAATTAAAACTCCGGATGATTGGGGAACAGGACAACGGCTCCAGCCTCAGGCTTTTATCAGCTTTCAGCTCCGCGCCCCAGGCTTGAAACTCAAGGCTAACCTCTTTGCCGGGCTTATATCCAGTCCGGATAATAACCCTTCCTCCATTACCAAGAAGCCGATGAAGCGCTAACAGCACCTCAAAAATCAACGCCTCTAACGCCTCCCGGGATAAGCCCAGCGCCCCAAATCCCTGAGTTAGCTCCATCTCCAGCATAATATTCCGACTTTTGAACAAAGGGGATAAAAAATAGAATATATTTAATATAGTCTGATTTAAATCCATATTGTTTTGAGAGCACTGGCGCTCAGCCCCCGGACCGATTTGCCCCAAATCCAGCAATAAGTCTTTACATTTTTGAGCTTGGGCTTGGATGGTTTCCAGCCCGTGATAAAGCTCTGGCGCTTGAGAATAATTACGAGCCAAAAGCTGGGCATTAAGTAGAATAGAGGCCAGATAGTTATTTAAAAATAAACGGAAGCTATTGCTTAAAAGCATAGTCTGATTGGAGCCCCGGGCTTTGAGCAAATCAAAGTTTAACCGCACCATTTTTCTTGAAAGCTGTGCTTTTTCTTGCTCGGTCATAGAAAGTAAGGTCTGCAGCTTGGTGAGCTCCTGCTCTAACTCCGTTAGCCTTTGGTTAGGTCCATCATCCGCTGGTCTGGCTTGGAACTGATTGGACAGCTTTATTCCCTCCCGGATGACCCTTTTTAATTCAGATTCCTCCCAGGGCTTTTCCAGATATTTAAACACCCCGCCCTGGTTAATTGCCAACTTGGCTGAGTCCATATCCGCATACCCGGTAAGCAAAATTCTCACCATTTCTGGATAATGTTCTTTTAGCCAGGAAAGAAATTCCACCCCGCTCATCCCCGGCATTTTATGGTCTGAGATAACCACTTTGGGCTTTGCCCGGCTTTCCTCAATTAGATTTATCCCTTGCTCCGCATTAAGCGCGGTCAAGACCTGTATCCGCTCTTTGCGAAAGGCTCGGGAGATGGTGTCCAGGATAGGCTTCTCATCATCTACCACCA
>Ga0172365_10002486_pt1 | contig 13591 bp, 9 predicted proteins | sample LakKivSesite48cm_FD_114535 | JGI IMG/M metagenome (GOLD analysis project Ga0172365, IMG submission 114535) | Sediment microbial communities from Lake Kivu, Rwanda - Sediment site 48cm | ecosystem: Environmental > Aquatic > Freshwater > Lake > Sediment | place: Rwanda: Western Province, Lake Kivu...
CATCGTTAAACATGAGCCGATGTGAGTGGTGTTACCTTGATAAATAATCTCTAATACTCTTTTTCGAAGTCTTTTTTGTTCTTCGGTTAAATCCTTGATCGTCATTTGCTTGTTATTTTTGGGCAATGAGGCAAAGATTTCCCAATCTGATATTGAGACTCTTTTTTAATATTTTTGCCTTTGAATTTAGAATGCTCTTTTTAATTTTATTGGGTATGGGCAGAAGTTTAAATAACACCCTTAAGGAAATCAATCTTTTGGGTGAAAATAATTCTACCACCTTAAAACCATTTTTCTCAAATATTAATCTTAAGGTGGCCGGACTATATAAAAAGGTGTGCTCAATATCAAAAATGGGGCTTTTTTCACCAAAGACTCGTGATTGAAGGCTCTCCACATTATGGTTTAAAGTCAAAATCTTGCCACCCTTTTTTAGCAAACAATGGCATTTTGCTAAAAACTGAGTTGGCTCAGAAAGGTGATCAAAAGTTTGAAAAAGAAAGATAAAATCAAAGGAATTATCTTTTAGCTCTGGTGCTTCCCGAATATCTTTAAGATAAATGTTGGTGGCAATTCTTCTATCTGCCTTTTTTACGGCATTTACGCTTAATTCCAACCCAAAAACATTTTTATATCCTAAACCAAAAAGCTTGCTGAGCATAAAGCCATTGCCGCAGCCAATCTCTAATATCTTCGAATTTTTATCAAGGTTGATTAAAACTTCGTCCAAAACCGCTAAATATGATTTGCTCAGATTAGCCACCTCTTCAGCGTAGGTGAAACTACTTTCTTCATAAAGTTTGTGCAAATCCTCTTGTTTAAGAACCGGGCTTGAGCGAATCAAACCATCATGATTACACTTAACGATTTGGTAATGAATTCGATCAGGTAATCTTCTGGCAGAATAAATATCCTTATTAAAGTCCTCTTTTGAAAAATTTCCTTTATAAATTATTTGATAATCGGTTTTTGCTCCGCACAAAGGACAAGGCACCTCTCTTAATCTAATTTTCTTTTTCATTCTTTTGAAGCTGAGATTAAAGTAACCGCACATAAATATTTTCTAATTAAAGGGGTTTTTCCCACCAACGGTTCCAAAAATTTCATTATTCTTGCCAGCCAATCAGGACAAAACATTGGCACAAACCCGGCAAATTCAATACTGTCTACTTTCCCTCCAGAATGATTAATCCAATTAATAAAATCAGCGTTTTTATAAGACTTTTCGTGATGCTTTAAGTGATACTTTAAGACTTTTTCAAGGAGTTTAAGACCGGGATTATTTCCGTTTGGCTCGTGAATCAAAACTTCCTGCGCTACTCGAAAGGCTTCCTTAATAATTCCCTTAGGATTGTTATCGTGATGCAAAGTACTTTGAATTAAAGCTAAATTAAAATAATTATCCGGCCAAGGAAGTTTATGGGCATCTCCTACAATATAGTTTATGACTCGGTTTTTTTTAGTTTTTTGGGCTAATTTAATTGGCCCAGCCAGTTTATCAATTCCCGTCCATTTTGCCGGCTTGCCTCTGTCATAAAAAAGACGGCTGAAAAAACCATCACCACAACCAATATCTAAAACCGATTTCCCTAAAAAGGGGTTTTTGGCAAGAATAATCTTTGCGGTACGCTGGGTGGCTAAACAGCTTGATAATTTTTTGCCGAAGGTATAAACATAGCTACCGTATTCCAAAATGTCTTGACTAAAGATGTCGTTTTCGTCAACAATCTTCAGTTTTTTTTCTCTTCTAACTTTCATAAATTAACAGGAAAATTAATAGCCCAATTATAACATTTGTAAAAAAAGAGAGAAAAAAGTAAGATTATCTTAAACAAATGGCCACTAAAAATAGACTCATTTTTTTAGCTTTAATACTTTTGACCCTTTTGACCATTTTTTTGGTTTTCCAAAACATTTCCAAAAAACAAATGGTTTGTTGGGATGAAGGAAACAATATCTACGTTGGCAATACGATTACTCAAGCCATAAGACATAGAAACTGGCCAAAATTTTGGCAGTTAACCCTCAGCCAACTTCATTATCCTTTTTTTCAGTCATGGTATTTGGGCTTTATTAGCCTTCCTTTTGAATATACAATTGAAAGCTCGCGACTGGTTAGTTTATTTCTTCTTTTACCAGCCGTAATTTTGATGTGGTTTTTAGCCCAAAAACTAAGCCGCCAGGAAGCAGTCGGATTTCTGGCCGTAATTTTCCTTTTAACCTCCCCTAATTTATTGCTTCTTTTTTCCATGGTCTTAAAAGAAGGTTTCGGCGCCACTTTAACCCTCCTTACTTTTTTTGGCTATTTAACTGCCAGACAGCATCAGAAAATATCTTATTATTTCATAACTGGTCTTTCTCTCCTGCTGGTAATGCTGACAAAATATAATTTTGGGGTTTTAGTTTTAGGGGTATTAGGATTGGAAAGCATAATCTGGCTGATTAGAGAAAAAAAATATTTAAACAAAAATTACTGGTTATTTAATCTTTGCCTATACCTACCTTTGACTATCGGAATGACCATTTGGATCGCTCTTCAACCGAATCAAGGCCAGGTTTCAGAAATTCTTTTAGCCTTTAAGCAGTTCATGTTGCCAGGGCAAGAAAATATCTTTAATTTATATGAGACTAACTTTGGGGGCCATCTTCTTTTTTATCCGCTGGAGTTAGCCTTTGCTTATACCTTTTCTTGGTTAGCTTTTCTTTTTTTGACAGCTGGTTTTATTTTTTCTTTCTCAGAATGGCGCGACTATAAAGTGAGAGTTTTAGGTCTCTTTTTCTTAGTTAATTTTCTGGCGGCCGAAAAAAATATTGTCAATAATCAGGGCAGATATATTGCTACTTGTGTTCCTTTCTTTTTCCTTGTCGGTAGCGATGGTCTGGTTAATCTTTACTCTAAAGTTAGAAAAATTAAATTAGATTCAGTAGGTACGGGACTCCTCGCACCGATACTAATATTTGCCATATTTACCCTTATTAAAGACTTCATTTCTTTTCCTAAGTATCTTCCTGGGCTGGCCAGCCATGAAATACTCTCCGCAGTTTTTTATCAGCAGGATTACTTGCCTGGCGGCAAATACATTTCCATGTTTGATTTTGACCGGAATAACTGGCCCAAAATCCCTCCTGAGCCAGACATGGAAAAAATCCCAGATGTCATGAACTCCATCCTTGATAATGTGGACCTTAGTAAAACTATCAATTTTGCTGGTTTTTTGAATGAATTTAGTCCTGGATTAGCCTTTTTTTATGTTGACAAGGCGCGCGAAAAATTAGCTTCGCAAGGCAACGCCTTGCGAATCTGGCAGGAACAGCCTTCAAAATATCAGGAGTATTTCGCGGTTATCTTAGTTGAAGATGGAACAAGGTTTGATACTTATGCCTATCGAATCTTCACTCACCTCAATTCATTATATGAAGCCAAACAGGTACTTTCTGATAAAAGTTTAACTTTGATCAAACAAAAAGAATTTAAAGATTTAGGGCTAACCGTGAGTATTTTAGGAAGATAGATACAACATAATTTAACCTGACCTTAAAACTTTATAAATAACCATCATGGAATTGGAAAAAATAAGTTTTACCGGTAAATCTTTGGAGATAAAATAGGGGTTATCCAAATATTTTTTATCTAAACCCCCAAGATCATAAAGAGTAAAAACAATATAGTCTATTTTTTCTTTTTGAAGGAACTTAATTTTTTCTCGATTTCCCATCACATTGCTAAAAAAATCATTACAATTTTTGACTTTAGTGGGAAAGTTTATGGTGACTAATTCCCTGGCGGCGTAAACCCTCGCCTGAGCGTAAATAGGCAAAATCATTCGTAAACCAGAAACCATGCTAAGCAAAACCAAGGAATTTTTGGGAGATTGACTCCCTAAAAATTTAAACCCTTCAATAATTTCTTCTGGCAAATATTTAAAATATTCTTCCTTAAAATCAGGATTGCTATATGACCTATCCCTTAAAGCAATATAAAATGAAGGCAGAGAAACACAAATTATTCCCATTGTTACTAACAAAACAATTATTTTCTTCTTTGAATATTCCATTTTTAGTCTATCCAAAGCCAAAAAAATCACGGCCGCCATGAACAGATACGCATCAGGAAAAAGAAGACGAGAATTATGGTTATTAAATATCAAGGAGAAACGGGTGAAAAACAAGGCGTAAGAGAAAATTGAGGCTAAGATACCTAAAATAATTGAAGGATGAATTTTGGTTTTGAATATTTCTTTAATTAATACTAAAAGACCAGGAATGGCTAAAACCAAAACTAAACCAGAGGTGATGAAGAAAACCTTAAGGGAAGGCCATTGCATCATTGATTTTTCCCAGGCCACGATTTCAGGATACGACATCGCCGAAACGTTCTTTTGAAAATAAAGACCAAATAAAAATAATGTTAACAGTAAACCTAAAAATGAGGTCCCATAAAATAAAATTGCCTTGAGATTAAAAAAACGGTAGAAAAAAAGACTATAAAATAAGGTGATACCAAAGGCAGGCAAAAGATAAGTCAATTTAATGGGAGTAATTGACATTACCAAAATTAAAAGGAAAGTAATTCCCAACCAGGATAGAAATGAACGAAAAGTATATTTTTTCTCATTTAATAATTCAAAAAAATAAAATGAGGCTAAGAAAAGAGCCATTATCCCAAGATTAGCCACCAAATGGTGCAAAATAGTGCTGGTTCTTTCAAAAAAATCAGCCTGGTAATACCACGTAACCCGCCAAATTTGCACTCTGGGATAATCTGGCCGAATCAAGAAAAAAGGGGTAGCTAAAAGGTAAACAATTAATATGGGAAAAAGCAGATAGCCTTTTCCCATGGCGGCCAAAACTACTTTTAGGAAAAGATAGGCTCCAAAAACAATTGCTCCTGTTAAGAAAAAAACGCTAATCCAATAACCAACCTGCGGCCTAAGAAAAAACAACCGGGATAAATGACCCACCAGCAAGTATGGCCAAGAAACAACCCAGTAGCTAACTGTTCCCTCTTGGGTGTAAAGATTTACCGCCTGCCAGAAGCCCCTCATTCCTTGGCCAACTTCGGCCAGATAATTCAAATAGTCAGGAACATAAAAATTACTGATTCCTAAATATTGGGTTTTTAAAGGGGTTCTTAAAAAATTCAAAAATACATTATAAACATTACCAAAACCTATTAAGATAGCCAAAATTAAAGCTAAAAAATCAGGGGTTCTTTTTTTCATCTTTAAAGTTTAAACTACAATTTGATTTTAACATTTTTTTTAAAATGATGCTAAGATAATGTCAGTTTAATTTTTAATTTCGTAATTCAGGCAAAGATAGTTTTGATGAAAAGAATATCTTGGATATTAAGAACTGAGGAGTTTTGGGTTATCCTCTTATCTTTAATTCTTTTAGCTTTTTCTTATGGCCCATTGGTTTATAACTACTTGACTCCCCCACCTCCAGGAAAGGTTTTCCTTGGAAGTTTCGGCTATCCTCCCGATTTTTGGGGAAAAATAATCGCTTTTCAAGAAGGACGGTTGGGCCATTGGCTATTTATCCATAAGATCACCACTACCATTCCCATCTCTGGCTCTATTCCCACTATCGAATACGTAATCTTAGGTCATCTGAGCCGCTTTTTCCCCATTGATCCGATTATTTTTTTTCATCTTTGCCGCTTGGGACTTTCGCTTGTTTTTCTCTTAGTCAGTTACAAATTAATAAGCCGTGTCTTTACCGAAAAAATCTCTCGCTTAATCGCTTTTACCTTAGCTTTATTTAGCACTGGCATAGGCAGTCAAGCCGCAAACTTTATGGAAGTTTGGACGCCATTTAGTGTTTTTCAACGCAGTGCTTATTATCCTCATTATTTGTTTGCCTTTATTTTTTTGCTTTTAACCATTAATTTTTTAAGCCAAGCTCTGGAGGAAAGAAACCTTAAAAAACTTTTTTGGGCAGGTTTGTTTGGTTTTTTAACAAGTTTAATTCATGCGCCCAATACCGTGAGTTTATACCTCAGCTTGGTTTTTTACACTCTTTTAATAATTTACCTAAATTGGCGCCAGAAAATTAGCTTTCAGCGCTTAGGCTACAAATTAATTTATCTTTTGATATTTTTTTTGGTGAGTATCCTGCCCATTGTTTATCTTTATTTTATTACTCAATCCTATCCTTGGACTTTATTAGTTAAAGGTGATGTCAAGTTTGATTTAGGCCGAATTGTTCCCAAAATGATGTTTATCTTAAGCATTGGTCCAACTTTATTTTTAAGCCTTTATGGAGCCTGGTTGATTCTTAAGAAAAAAAATGATTTGTCTTTAATGCTCGCTCCTTGGTCAATTACCTATATTATTGGTTTTAATTTAGTCAACAAAATCTCTTCTTTCAATGCCCAACGTTTTTTGCAAACCCCTTTTTTTGTGATTTTGGCCATCCTTTCTACCTTAGCCTTGGATGATTTAAGCTTAAGAATAGTCAAAAGAGTAAAAATTGCTCAAGAAAATATTTTAGTCGTTTTTACTTTAATTATTTTATTAGCCAGCTTTTCTGTTTTTAAAAAAAGTCTACTTATTAATATAGATAACTTCCGCTGGGCCGATAATTATACTTATTACAGTTCGCCAGAAAATTTAGCGGCTATCCGCTGGTTGGAAAAAAATACCAAGGAAAAAGACATCGTTCTTTCCGATAAAATCAATGGGGAATTAATTGCGGCCTTGGCTGGCAATTTTCCCTATATTGATATCCACATAACCAACCTCTCAGACGAACAATTCAACCAGCTTGAAGGAACTGTCCGTGATTTTTACCAACAGGTAAAGACGGCGAAAGAAGCTAAAAAGTTTCTTTTAGATAATCAAGTCAGTTATGTTTTTTGGGCAGATGAAGAAAAACAAATGGCCGGAAAAAATATTCTTAATTATTCCTTTTTAACCAAGGTTTATGAGAATCAGAAGGTGATCATTTTTAAGACTATCATTAAGTGAGGGAATTTTTAATTTCTATATATAATGGTTATATTGTTCCTGTTATAACTCATGCTTAAAAAATTATTCTATTTCTTCGCCAAAGAAACTAATTTTATTCTCCTTTGCATTTTTATCATTACCTTCTTGGGCCTTTTTTCTTTATTTTATGACCAATGGGTTATAAGGCCGGAGAATACTGTTTACACTTTTGCCCATAATTACATGTTTGATTATTATCAATATCTTTCTTGGATGAAAGACGGGGCTGATGGAAAGATTTTAATCACTTCACGCTTTTCTCCTGATAATTTTATCAGAAAACCTGTTTATCTTTTTTATCCAATAATGGGTTTTATTTTCTCCAAATTAGGCTTATCCTTATTTCTTGGTTATACTTTGGCCAGAATCTTTTTGAGTTTGGTCAAGTTTTTAGCCATTTACTATTTAATTTCCCAAATTTTTAATGATTCTTTTAAACGGAAATTAGCTTTTGTTTTTTGTCTTTTTTTACCTCCTTTTTATGGAATTTCACCCTTAAGAATGCTTTTTTCCTATATTGCCAGTGTTGATATCCTCCAAAGAGCCTTTTTTCTTCCCCATGATATGGCCACAACGGTTTTTATTATACTTGGAACTATTTCCTTCTCTCAATGGTTAAATAAGGGTGAAATTAAGGGTCAAGTTAAGGGTATTTTTAAGGGTCAGTTAAGGGTATTGCGCGGACTCCCTTCGGCTCCTTCGATCACACTCAGGATGAATCCGCTCAGGGCGAGAAAGTCCGCTACTACAAAACCCTTAATTACTAATTACCAATTACTAATTACTTCTTTCCTTTTCTTTTTCCTTGCTTCAATTATCAACCCCGCCATTCTTACTATCTTTTATCTTTTTTTGGGCCTGGCTACTTTACTTACTTTTGTCCAGAAGCCCTCCTTAAGAGGTTTAGTGGGCCCAGGGATTATTTTTTTGGCTGGTTTACCTTTTATTGTTTATTACCAGTATCTTTTTAAAACTACTCTTCCCTTTTCCTGGATGTATTACCAGCAAAAAAATGTCTTTCTTAATATAAATTTTAAAGATTATCTTTTAAGCTTAGGACCAGTGTCGATTTTGTTTATTTTTGGTCTGCCGGCATTTTTGAAAAAAAAAGATTTCCTTTTTAATTTTCTCATTTGTTGGGCCATTATTCCTTTTTTTCTTATGCCTCTTTTAGGGAAAATTATTCCTCTTTCTCAAGAAAGACTATTTGAGATTTCCCATTTTATTCCTCTTTCGATTTTGGCCACTGAAGGCTTGATTAAAATTAAAAATGCAGTGATGGTGAGACTTTTAATTGGTATCCTCTTGTTTTTCTCCCTTCCCTATCTTTATATTTCCGTCAAATTTCAAGTTGATTTATTTACTAAACCTTACTTCAATATCTATATCCCCAAATCAGTTATTGAAACCTTTAATTGGCTTGACAAAAATACCCCTGATGAATCAATTGTGGTGGCTAACTACTTCACCAGTAATATGCTTCCTGCTTTCTCCCACAACAAAGTCCTTTTTGGCCATGATTTTGTCACCTATAAAGCGGCTCAACGCCTAGAAGAAGTCAAAGCGGTTTTTAATCCCAAAACACCCGCTAATCAAATCAGGGAAATTCTTAGGAGAAATAAAGTGGATTATCTTTTAGTAAGTCCTGAAGGAGGAGGACTTGAATGGACTAATTTGAAAAATGTATCTGGTTTAAAATTGCTCTTCAACAACCCTGAAAACTCTATCTACGAAGTCTCAAGATAAACTATCCCCTTGACATTCATTTAAAAATTATGTTATTAATAGGAACAATATGGATCAGAAACCAGATTTCAAAAAAATAATTTTAGGCCTGCTTATTGGCACTTTAGGTTTAGGAGCCGTTATTTATGGAGGATATTATTACTCTCAAAAAAAAGGTTTTAAATTAACTTTGCCCACTGGTCCAGGCTATACCGGAACTCAACCCTCACAAACTGGAAACAATCCTCCAACCGCCCCTATTCGCTTTACAGCTGGACCAGAGGTTCGTTGGGTAACTTATAGCGGAAGAATTTATCCCTATTCATTTTCCTATCCAGAAACCCTTTCTCTTGAACCTTTTATTGATCCTCCTGATGGAGTTGGGATTAGTTGGGGAAATTTGGATCCAAAATTAAACATTCTTTTAGATATTCAATCAATTAAAGAGAAATCTCCTCAATACTTAGACAAAACCGAAGATTATGTCCGTAATTGGTGGAAGTTTTATTCTGGACTTAAAGGACTTAAAAGTATAAATAAATTTGTAAATGCCAATGGCTTGACTGGTTATAAAGCTATTTATATTAATCAAAGTGATCAAAGTCCCAATATTGATATCTTCTTTGAGGTACCCAATGATCCAACTTTAGTCATTCATTTAGCCAACGGTACTTTAGATCCGGAAATTTTTGATAAAATTGTTGATAGTTTGGAATATACTGTTCCTGCTCCAACTACAAGTCCCACTCAAACCCCAAGTCCAACACCTTAAATTTATTAAACTGTTAAGCGGACTCAGAATGACAGGAGATTCTTCGGCTTTTAGCCTCAGAATGACAAGGACTTAAGATCTTGTTAAACAGTTTCAATTTAACAATTTAACAATTTGACAATTTAACAATAGTATTCTATTTGACAATTTAACCATTTGACAATTAACATAGGTTCATGTCCAAGAAGCTTTTGTTTATTCTCTTCTTAGGCTTACTGACCAGATTGATTCTTGTTCCCCTACCTGGATATGAAGCCGATATTGCCTTTTGGAAATCTTGGAGCTTAGCCGCCACCGATAAAGGAATAGTTTGGCTGGTTAAAAATACTAATTATAACTACCCAGCGGGATTTGCCTTGATTTTATGGTCTGTGGGAAAAATTTATCATCTGCTTGTTGGTTCTTACAATTTCCAGGAATATTGGCAAGCAGGCAACTATCTTTTTTTGCTTTTGGCTAAAATGCCTTCTATTTTGGCTGATTTAGTTATTGCCGCCATTATTTATTACTTTGTCTCCCAACCAAAAATTTTAGGTTTTCCGGCAAAATCAGCCAAATGGGCAGGATTTTTAAGTGGTCTTTACCTTTTTCATCCAGTCGTTCTTTTTGATGGGGCTTGGTGGGGTCAGGTTGACTCTTTTGGAATTATGTTTGCCTTCTTAACTTTGTTTTTCTTAGCCAAAAAAAATCCAGTTTTAGCCAGTGTTTCTTTGACCGCTGGCTTTCTTTTAAAAATGCAAAATATTATCTTTTTGCCTTTGTTTTTTCTTTTTCTTTTAAGAAATTTTTCCTGGAAAAAAATGGTTCAATGCTTGACTGCCTCATTTGGGACCTTCCTAATTATGAACTTTCCCTTTTTGAAAGCCAATGATTTAGGTCAAACCATAAATTTGGTTTTTCAAAACTTTGATTGGTTCCCTTATCTTTCTTTGAATGCCTATAATCTTTGGTGGTTAGTCAGTTTAACCTCTGGCCAGGTCAGTGACAAAATTTTAATCTTGGGAATTACTAATGCTAAAACTGTTGGTTTAATGCTTTTTTCTTTCAGCTACCTTTTGGCCACGGGTTTGATTTTGTTTAAAAAAGACCTAACTTTTCCATTAAAGGGGCTGGTGGAGGCTCTTACTTTTGTTAGTTTAGCTTTTTTTGTCTTGCCAACCCAAAGCCACGAGCGCTATATTTTCTCTTTCTTAGCCTTATCTTTACTTGTCCTTCCCTATTTTTTAGAAACCAAAAATTGGCGCATTTTGAGTCTTGCGATTTTTATCTTCTTTTCTGTTTCTATTCTTATTAATCTTAACAACAGCCTTGTGTCCAATTATCCTGAAAATGGAATTTCTTTTTTAAAAATATTTCAAGATTACCCTGATTTTCGAGTTTTACCCAAAAAGAGCCTAAGTCTTAGCCCATCAGTGATAATTTCTCTTTTCAATTTATTTACTTTAGGAGTTTTTGTTCTTTTTGTCGCCAAAAATTTGCCCTTTTTTTGGAATTTTTTGGCAGTTTGCCTGTTTTTTGGAGGAATTATTTTTAATAATCTTGCCTATCTTTTAAAAAAAGAAATTTGCCTAACTCAACTTAAACCAATTTCTGTTGCTCAAGATTTTGGTAGTTTACAAATAAATCAAAATTTAGCCTCAGCGGCTGGACCAAAAAGTTGGGCTTTTCTTTCTGTTAATTATTATTTTTACCCAAAAGGTTTTGCTACCCATGCCAATTCAAAAATTGTTTTTGATTTAGGGAAAAAATTTGAAAAATTTGCCACTGATTATGGAATTGATTCTGATGCTGGAGCCAACGGGAGCGTAATTTTTGAAATTTGGGGAGACGGAAAGCAACTCTTTAGCTCAAAAATTATTAAAAAATTTGATTTACCTCAAAGGATAGAAGTAAACGTTAAAGGGGTTAAAACTTTAGAATTAATTGCTAAAGATGCGGGAGATGGCATTATTGATGATCATGCTGACTGGTTAGAACCAGTATTATATAGATAATATAGAGATAAATATGTTTACCTACCCTTAAATTACCCTTAACTAAACCCTTAACAACCCTTATGAAAACCATAGCTGAGCAACTAGCGGAAAAAACCTTAAAGGAACTCTCGGAGGGTAATAAGAAACCGAAACCAGATTCTCGGAACTGGCAAGACCCTAAGGGTTACCAATACTTAGCTGTTTGGCAAAATGCCGCTTTATTAAGAGTCTTAGTTAGGAAATTCACGGAAACTTTGCCAAGTCTTAAGGGTAAAATTAAGGGTGAGATAGGGGTGGAGAGAAATTTCGGAAGATCCTTAAATCAACCCTTAACTCAAACCCTTAATTCACCCTTAAAAACCCTTAAATCCGAGCACCGGTTAATCTCCCAAATGGATGATGAAGCCAGATCTATTAAAAGAAATATTGAGGAAGGTTGGAAAAGACCAACAACCATAGAATACTTAACTTTCTTGGGATACAGTCAAGCTAGTCTTGAAGAACTAAAAGGAGATATTCGGGATTGCAAAACTGATGGATTCTTAAACTCAATCCCAGGTTCAAGTCTTAAGGGTATAGGGATAGATTTAAGGGTAATTAAGGGTCCAAATAGAGATAAGGGTGAAACTTATGGAGAGCCTACTGATCCGACTCACCCCTACTATCAACCCTTAACTACCCTTAAACCTGAAACCCTTACTTATGAGATCTTCATGGAATTGATCAATAAGACTGATTATCTGTTAAGATCTTTAGTAGTCTCCTTGGAAAACAAATTAAGCCGAGATAGAAAATATTATCAAATAGACCAAGCTCGATTAAGAACTAAAGCTAAGGGTGAAATTTAAGGGTAAAAATTAAGGGTGAGATAAGGATAACAGTTAACATTTAGTAATTAAAAATTATCAATTAACAATTAACAATCAGTAATCAGCCACTAATACCAACCATGAAACAACTCAATCAAACTATTGCAAAGTTTCTCCCTTATCTTTTGGTTCTTTTTGCCATCGCTTTTAATTTCTATACTCTCTTCCCTGAACTTTCTACCAGGGCTGATCCAAATGATAATATTTTCCAATACAGTTTAGTTGTTAGAATGAACGATATTTGGGAAAACAAAGTCTTTAATCCAAATTTTAAATTTTCAATTTTAAATTTTAAATTTTTAATCGACCATTGGGTTCCTTACTGGGCCTCAGGATATCCCTTGCCTTATTACTACCAACATTTACCCCATCTTTTCATAGTATCTATCTATCACTTATTGTTTGAAACTATATCCTTATATAGTGTTTTCAAATTAGTTAAATTTTTTCTTTGGGTAGCCTTACCGGTTTCTTTTTATCTTTCAGGAAGAATGTTTGGTTTCTCTCAATTAGCTTCAAGTTTAAGCGCTTTTTTTGGCAGTCAAATTTTAACTGATGGTCTTTTTGGAACAGATATCTCCAGTTTTAGCTTTCGGGGTTATGGCTTAACTACTCAACTTTTTGCTTTATTTTTTGCCCCAATGGCCTTAGGGAAAATTTACCAAGTCATCAATTCTGTTAACAATCAGCAACCAACAATTAACAATTATAATTATCTATGGGCAATTTTGCTTTTAGCCGCGACTTTTGCCTCCCATATGGCCATTGGTTACATGGTGGCCTTATCGGCCTTATTTATTCCCTTAGCACTTGCTCACCTCCCAAACAATTTATCAATTCAACAATTTAACAATTTTATTAAGGGTTGGTTAGAGGAAAGTAAAGGAAAAGTTAGGAGTAGCTTAGGAAATTTGCGCGGACTCCCTTCGGCTCCTTCGATTACACTCAGGATAAATCCGCTCAGGGCAGGAAAGTCCGCTATTACGCCTCTAATTACCAATTACAAATTACTAATTACTATTTTGGTTTCTTGTTTCTTACTTTTATCTTATTGGTTCATTCCCCTGCTTTTGGGCAATATCTATCATAATATATCTTTCTGGGACCCACCGGTAAAGTGGAATTCTTATGGAATAAAAGAAGTTATTAAAATGTTTCTCAATGGAGCCCTTTTTGACTTTGGCCGTCTGCCTATTTTGACACTTTTCGTCATATTTGGATGGGGTTTTTCTCTTTATCATTTTAAAGGAAAATATC
>Ga0172365_10002489_pt1 | contig 13587 bp, 17 predicted proteins | sample LakKivSesite48cm_FD_114535 | JGI IMG/M metagenome (GOLD analysis project Ga0172365, IMG submission 114535) | Sediment microbial communities from Lake Kivu, Rwanda - Sediment site 48cm | ecosystem: Environmental > Aquatic > Freshwater > Lake > Sediment | place: Rwanda: Western Province, Lake...
GAATCAGCTGTTGAAATAAAAGCAGCAAGGGCACCAACCATAACAAAAGCAAAAACAACAGAAGGAGCATAAGTTTGAACCATCATAGGAAGCACCATATCCTCCTGACCAGAAACAACAGGTAAACCTGCTCCATGAGCCCAAACACCAATAAGCACAGGGAACAAAAATAAAAACGAAACAACAACTGGGTACAAAACCATAGAAACCTTCAAAGACTTCTGGTTTTTAGCTGTATAAAAAAGGGAGAAAAGCTGAGGAAACATAGGATCAACAAAAAACCAGAGTAACATGAACGAAAACCATATTTGCATAGTAAAATATTCGCCGCCTCCAGGACGTGTAAACAAAACAGGATTGGAATTATACGCCATTAGGTTTGCATTCTCAAAACCACCAAGACTTATCGCAACAAAAACTACGGCAAGAGTCATTGCAGTAATCATCATAACGCCTTGAATGACATCAGCCCAACCAGAGCCTCTCATACCACCAAGCAAGATATAAAACATGATTACAACAATCGTTGCAACAGCACCAATCTGCCAACTAATACTACCAGATACATATTGGATTAGAATACCTGCTCCAACAGCCTGAACCGCTAGATAAGGCACAGTAAAAACAACCATAACACCCATAAACAAAAGACGTAAACTTTTACTATTAAAACGACCACCAATAAGTTCAGGCGGAGTGATATATCTTTTTTCTCTGCCAAGTTTCCAGATTCTTCTACCAAGAACAAAAAACATAACAGCCATTATAGCTGTACCAAAACCCATTATACCATACTGGCCAAGACCGCTTTTATACGCATTACCAGCAAAGCCCAGAAACGTAAAAGCAGAAAAATTAGTAGCAGCCAATGAGAAAAACAATACAAGGGGACCAAATGTACGACCAGCTATGAAATAATCCTCAGGAGTCTTCTTGGTTTTTCTATATGCAACCAAACCAACAATAATGAGAAGGGAAAAATAAATGATAACTAAAAAAATAAATGGTATCATTCTTCATCCCTCCAATAAAACCTTGTAAAAACATAATAAACTGCAGACAAAGAGATAGTAATGGCAAATAGGTACCACATCCAAAACGGAAGACCCAATATCAAAGGTTTAGACTCACCCCACATCCAGAAATCAAGAGAAAGCAAAAACAAACCTATAAACAAAAAGTACCAGACAACGTTTTTTTTCTTTGGAAACCAGAACGGTAGATTCTTCAAGTTTTAATCATCTCCTACCGTTTCCTGGTTTAACGGGCTGGAAACAGTTAAAAAACAATGCCGCTTTTTTTTAGGTAAATAACTCAAATAACATATTAATTTTTTCTGTATTTTTTAAAAAATATAGTGTTTCAAAACATCACTAATTTAAAGATTGGGGCCGCTAAATGCTTGTCATGTTGTTAACATTAGAAACGAGTTGCCTAACATCAAAAGGTTTTGCTATGTAATCACGAACATAGGATTCAAGACCCTTCATCTTCTCGTGATCGGGGGTGCCCTTTGCAGTCACTATAGATATCAGAATATCCTTTGCCAATCCCTTACCAACTATCTCTCTAATGGTATCCCATCCATCCATAAATGGCATCATAATGTCCATGAGTATAATTCCTTTGAAGCCTCTTTCCAGCTCCTTTATGCAATCAATTCCACTATCTACAGTTAGAACCTCGTAGCCCTCACGCTCAAAAATACTCCTTATTGTTATAAGAATATCTGGATCGTCATCCACTACCATTAGTTTTTTGTCCATTAACACTCTCTCCTATCCTTCAATGCCATTAGATATACTTTTAGCATTTCTTATATATATAGTTATCGTGCAAAAATGGCATTATGGGAGAATGTTTTCCCATATTGTTATCTTAAATTATCTTTTATGTCGGCTAAATAAAATATTAGAAAGCTCACCAATCTGTTCGGGTGAAAGTTCTTCAACACGTTTATCCAGATAGGGTACATCTTCCAAGGATTTATTGTACAATCCATCAAGTGTATTTTTGATCTTCTTTCTTCTGTGATTGAACAATTCGCGAGTTAAATCAAAAAAGAATAATTCATCATTAACAGAAAAAGGTGGAGACTTTCTTGGAGACAATTTAACTATACAAGAGTCGACTCTCGGCTGTGGATAGAAGCATGTTCTCGAAACTGTTTGAATAATTTCACAGCAAGTCTTATAATAAATACCAACAGATAGACGAGAGTAATCTTTGCTGTCGGGCTTTGCAACCATGCGATTTGCAAACTCCTTCTGATATATGAGTACAGCCAATGAAAAATCACAATCTAGAAATTTGAAAGTAATGGGCGATGAAATCTGGAATGGCAGATTAGAAACAACCTTATTGAATCTTGGTAATTTTCCAAAATCAATCTTAAGTGCATCGCCGTGAATAAGTTCTACATTTTCAGGTACAATCTGCTTTAGATTTCCTACTAGTTTACCGTCTATCTCTATTGCTATTACCTTGTTTGCTTTAGCAGCCAACAACTTTGTGAGAATGCCGGTTCCAGGACCTATCTCAAGAACATTGTCCTTTTTGGTTATGTTTGCATGAACTACTTCTCGCTCTGCTATATTTTTATCGATCAAAAAATTCTGACCGGTTTTCCTCTTAACCATAACCTATCAATAATGATCCTTTGACATAGGTGGACGTGTGAAAAGACGATACTTCTGAGTAGGATCGGTAAGTTCCAACTCTACACGCTTTGCAATAAGTTTGTCTGGTGCTCGCAGAAAATCTATGCGATCACACATCTCCTCAAAACTGGTAAACGGCTTCTTCTTACGCTCATCTAGTATGTCATGCATCATTTTTTTTCCTAGGCCGGGTAAAAGCTCCAATACATGAAATCGTGTAGAAATGGCAGGTGACTCGTTATAGAACTTTATGAATCTATCCTTTGTATTGTGCACTATATCAAGAATAACATAAGGCATTTCACCGTGCGCCGTGGACGTAAGCTCCTCGTAATTAATTCTGCCCTTGATTTTGGCGATTTTTGTTCTCATATTGGGATCTTTGCCCACATATATGCGCTCTCCAATCTCAAAAGCAGCGTCTCGTTTTGGCACTAATTCAAGCAATGTAAACTGATTCTCACCAATACCGTAAACTACAGGATAACGTTTGTGAGGGGGCGCATCCGCTCGCCCTTTTGGTAAATAATCTAAAATATATACATAATCCTCCACGCTTAAACCCCCTGCTATTCAATACTATATTTGTTTACTATCTCCAAAATCTTTTTTATTTCATTCTCACCTATCGTAGTTCTCTCTTTGGCAAAAATAGCTTTTACATCATCCTCGGTACTCGGGAGTAAATCAGCAATTTTAAAGGCATGACTCTCTTCCAGTTTAAGTTCCATTAACTCTTTTACCAAATCATCTGTTTTTTTGACAGGCAATGTAGAAAATTTCTGAGCATGCTCAAGTGCCGTTCTCTGTTCGTACAACAGTTCCTTTCGATCCTTGCTCAACTTTTTTAGAATATTTTTAACCTCAGCAAGAGAGACGGGTCTTACTTCAAACTCTTTTTCTTCCACTATTGCACTCTCCTTAAATGTTCAGGTCTTACAATCAATACCTTGTGTTTTTTGTCAACATTGACACCAACCAAGTATGCATCTCCCTGTTTACCCTCAACCTTTCCAGTATAACCCTGGAAACGAATGTGGGGCATACCCTTGTGAATCGAGGGATCAATAACAACACTAACGGAGTCTCCTTCTCTAAACTCTTGCAACGCCCTCGTAATTGAGGAAATTCCTCTATCCCTTGGTTTCTTTCTCAGTATGTGTCTGCTCTTGCTTCTTATGCCTTTTGATCGCTTTACCAACTTTATTCCCCCTTGATCTCCATTACGTCCAATTCTAATACTTTGCAGGGAACGTTTATCATTTCACTTATATTAGGTCGAGTTTTTCCGTCATCACCGGTAATCAGTTCCTTTATGTAGGTTCCTGATTCTGCTTCTAAAGTCAACGTAACTATAGTATCCTCTACAGACTCTATGTTGCAGTTATATATCTGTTTTTCTCTAACCGTATTGGCTCGCCTATGAGCCACTCTCGACGGTGTAAACTGACTTATAGTTCTGTTCCGTAATGTCTGAACTGCCTTTTTAAGCTTTTCTTTATTTATAGGCTTTTCTCCTTTAAAAGTAACACGGTATATCTTTCTGAATTCGACGCTCTTGATTCTTACCATCTAGTCTTTATCAGAAAAATGCAGATCGCTAACTTCAATTCTATCCTTATTATGGGTATTAATATGCTGTTCTAACCTAGATAAACTCAAATTTCTAATCTTTGGATTTTTTATTTCCAAAACAAAAGGGCGGCCATTTCCCAACATACGGACATCTATGTCTTCCCTGCCACATCCGTGAAATGAGTCCTCAGTTCCGTGAGTTTTCTCCAAAAACGGTTTTGCGACAAGTTCTTGGACGCTGCTTTCGTACATCTTGCCAGTGTAATTGCATCTTCTACACCCCTTCCCAAGACAAACCCTACAGAACCATTTAGTCTGTGGTATATCTCGGCCGTATTTCTTGTATCGTCCATAGATAAAAAGAGAACTTATCTGTAGTGTTACAACGTCAAAAGCTGTATCTATAACTATCATTATTGTCGGCCGTTCAAAATTAACCTCTTTACCAAGTTGCTCTTCAAGTATCTTACCAATCTCGCGGTTCAATTCCATTTTTATCGGTTCAAAATATTTGGGCTCTGAAAAATCCAGTACCTCTTGCTCTCTTTGTTGAATGTCTTCATCTATCTTTGAACCCACCAAGAACGTTTCAAACTCGTACTCTTTTAATGCATCGTTTATCAGATCTACAAAATGTGGTATTTCGCTAACTAAACCTGAACAAAGCCAACAGTTTTTAACATCAGTTTTTTTATGTTTTTTCAGGTGTTTTCTTAGTGCCTCTCCACGTTCTTTGTTTGTCATTTCTTTATCTATCTTGGCAAAAAATCTACCAAGACAACTATCGCATAAGTTATATTTTGATAGAATCTTTTCTGCGAGCTCAATTGTTTCTTTGTCGTTCAGACTTACGGTCATCTGGGAGGCTAATAACAGGTAACGTTTTAAATATATGCACGAGAAAATAAGGAGAAATTGGCTCTACAACCACAGTTTCCAGATTACGATAATTAAAACAATTAGTAGTATAACAGGCAGATACCAAATATCGGCAACGACAATTCCGTAGGGGATTGAAATTACAAAAAGCAAGGCCACGATAAGTGTTATTAAGTCTCTATATTTCATCTCTTTCCACCTGTTTTTAAAGCGTATTTGTTATTGTACTTATAAAAGATTGCATTTTAGCAAATTTTTTAATCGGCCATTACATACACCGTAAAATCTTGGAGGCAATTTATGGTTGAAATTTCTCCATTCAATGGCATTATATACAACAAAGAAAAAATAAACAAACTAGACCTAGTAATGTCGCCCCCTTACGACATTATATCTGAAGAAATGCAGAAAGAATTGTATGAAACTCACACAAACAATTTTGTAAGACTTATTTTGGGAAAACAATTTCCAGATGACACCGAAAAGAACAATCGTTACACAAGAGCAAAAGAGCTGTTTGACCAATGGCAAGAACAAGCCATATTAAAAGGATCAGATAAAAAAGCAATTTACCCTTACAAAATAGATTACACTGTAAAAAATCAAAAGAAAACGATGAGCGGATTTTTTGTTTTGCTTAAACTAGATCCTGATTACAAATCAGTAAAAGCCCATGAAAAGACCCTGGCAAAGCCAAAGGCAGATAGATTGGATCTAATGCGAGCGTGCGATGCAAATCTTGAGCCCATTGAGCTATTATACATGGATAAAAACGATACAATTAGAAAAAATATAGAAGAATCTGTCGGCAAGCCGATCATTAATGTAAAAGGATACGATGGTTTCACCCATAAACTGTGGAAACTAGAGGATGAAAAAACGGTCGATCAAATTGTTAATGAACTTAAAGGCAAGGTTTTGTTTATTGCCGATGGACATCACAGGTATCAAACCTCTGTGAATTTTGCAAAAGAAAAGAAGGAAAAAACAGGAATTAAAGACGGAAATGCTTCATTCAACTACATCATGGTCATCCTAGTAAACATGTTTGATAAAGGACTGGCCATTTTACCAACACATCGGCTTATTAAAATGCCAAACCTGAATCTTGAAAATCTTCTAGGCGTATTGGAAAAATACTTCACAATAGAAGAGAAGGCTGTTGATAGTAAGGACTATGGTGCTATCGGAAAAAAGATCATGAATGACATCGAAACAAAAAGCGAACATAAATTTGCATTTTATTGTAAAAAGAAATACTACATATTCACAATGAAAGATGAAAAAGTGATGGATTCATTAGCAGGCGATCACTCAAAGACATGGAGAACCCTGGATGTTTCAATTCTGCATAAAATTGTTCTAGAGCAAGGGTTGGGCATCGATGATTCAAATCTCGAAGACCATGTGAAATACACAAGGGTTGATGGAGAAGCCATAAAGTTTGTTGATGAGGGAAAATTTGATGCCTCTTTCTTGATAAACGCAACGAAAATTGAAGAATTGAAGGCTATTGCGGAAGCGGGTGAACACATGCCTCAGAAATCAACCTACTTCCTACCAAAAATGCTGTCGGGCCTTGTTATGTATAAAATGGAGTAATGGACAATTTTTTCTCATTTTAGTAATTTATAATGAATACATAGAGTAGACTTTGATATTTTATCGCAATGACATTTTTGCTAGAAGCTTTTATATAGTAGGATTGATAAATATTAACATGATACGATATAACAATATTGTATTGACGCAAGAGGTGAATAAGACGCACAGAAATTTGGTCTCCGAATCGATTTTTCTTACAAATGAGGCGGTGTGGAAGTAAATGCCAGCGATAGTCATGATGCTCCTTGGTTTTGGAGCAGGAATATTTACCATGACTATTGTAAACTTTTATAAATGGGTTTTAAAAACATGGAATAATGAATCAAGATAAGAAGATCTAAAAAATTTTTGATTTTAAAAAATATAAAAAATAGAGAGATAGTTAAAATACGCTATCTTGCTCTATCGTGGAAGTATTCTTTCACTTTTTCCGGCATCCCATATGGCTCTAATGGCTAGGAGACCGGCAGCTGGTGCAGCAAATACTGCCAGATACTGTATTATGTTTGTAAAGTACGGAGCAATTCCGCCCCATGTTCCAATGGTCCATGTGCTTGCGGTTGCGCCTAATCCAACTAATATCAATGTTCCAATCAAGAACATCGGCACTCTTTCCTTTGTTATTGTACCTATAGCAAACAGCGACAAAACACCAATTATGAATCCTAGAACTGCCAAAAGTGCTCCAACTGGTGTTTCAAAGTCTGTTTTCAAAGTGGTATTGGCACCAAATATCAGTCCTACAACGACTGCCACCAATATTCCTATCAGTAATAACCAGCTTCCTAAAATTTTCCACATACTATCCATTCCATCTCCTCTCTTTTTATTTTATATAATTAAAAAATATTAACTTACTATTTAAGTTTTTAGTGCAAATGAACATACAGGTACATATGTAGCTAGTGATGCGTAAGGTAATTACCCCCATTGGAGAAAAACGTTAATTTTTGAAATCGCCAATTTGCCTTAAATGTAATTTTTTTAAAAAAATATCATTTTGACATTTTTACCAGATATCTTTATATAGCAATATAGACAAATTGTAACATGGTATAAGATGTCAATGATGATGGTTTAAAGGAGAGAAATACATGCATAGAGTGAATGTAACTTTGGATATGGATCCAGAAGATCTAATTGAAGTTGGAAATGCAAACCCTCGCAAAAAAATAATGAAGAAAGAAAAAGTCGTAAAAATTGATGACGGCCTTTTTGACATAGCCCTACGAAAAGGCTTGATAGAAAAAACTGAGGACGGCTATGTATTCGTAGGGGACTACGAAGACCTTTTGGCATTTAAAAAAACAGGAAAAAAATCATTTGATTGGTTAGACTGAAGTGTATAATACGCGTGGAGGGGTCTGGAGATTTTTTATTCACCTCTTCTTGTATCCCTGGGCCCCTACTCTACCCCCTTTTTTAAAAAAAATTAAGGAAACAAAACGAAACAGTATTCTAAACTAAAATATATACATAGCGAGATACTCAAATAACCGTGGTGATGAAATTGAACGAAGCACTCAAAACAAGACTTCTGGAGAAACTTATGCAATTGGAGAAAAGTAAGCTTACAGATTTCAACGTTGTTCTGCTTCCTGATTTTTTCATTGATCATTTTCTTACTATGGATTCATTTGAAAACTCATTCAATAAAATTAAAGAAGTATATTTTCAGGGAGGGGGCAATCTTCCTGGAATAAAACAAAAGATTCATGAGGGAGGTAACGCAACCAATACTGCTTTGGCACTTGCTAAACTTGGTATAAACTCCCATTTAATCTGCAGAACGGATCAATTTGGCCTGCATCTGTTAAATTACTTTTTGGGGAAAAGTGGAGTTGATTTATCTGGCGTGAAAACAGATGGAAAACTAGCTATAACCACTGCCATGGAATTTGGTGAGAAACATACCAATGTTATGATTGGAGACACGGGCTCAGTATCAGATTTTTCATTCGGCATTCTAGACAAAAAGGACTTAGAAACAATCTCAAACTCAGACATGACATGCGTATTGAACTGGAATCTTAACAAAAACGGAACGGAGCTTGCTAGAAAAACATTTGAGTTTGCAAAAGAAAACAATGTAAAAACATTTTTTGATACGGGCGATCCTTCACCTAGAAAAAATGAAATTCAAGAACTGATAAGAAAAGTCCTAGCAGATAAAAACCTAGATATCCTTGGAGTAAATGAAAACGAGCTTCTGCAATACAGCGACATCAAAAAAAACTCAGATGACGACATAGTAAAAGCCGCTGTCTCATTGAAGAATAAAATGCAGGCTAGATTGGATTTGCATACCGCAAATTTCGCATGTACAATCGATAAAAAATGTACTACCATCCCAACTATAAAACTCAGCAAGATATACAGAGCAACCGGGGCAGGCGATGCCTGGAATGCAGGAGACATATTCGCAGATTTGTTAGATTTTGACGAAGATGAACGACTGCTATTTGCAAACTCTATTGCTGGATGTTATATTTCATCTCCCGAGCCGACTCATTCACCTTTGGATACAATAATAGAATTTATATCAAAATTATGAGAAAATTTTAAGACTACATATGCATTGCTGTATCTGATATAACATGAAGACCATAATGGTTGTAGACGATGAGCCTGATATCCTTCTAACAGTAAAATCTTGCCTAGAGGGCGATGATTTTGAAGTTGTTACTGCAAATAATAGCCGCGAAGCATTGGAACTAATGAATGAGAGCGAAGAAAACTTTGGTTTAATCCTAATCGACACACACATACCTGACAGCGACATATCAGCTTTTTTTTCAATGAAACCAAAATCTAAGATGGATACGAGTAGAACGGAAGATTTCTTACAAAAACCGTTTACTAGGGAAGAATTACTTCATTTTGTAAAAAGAAGGATCTAAACTTTTAAAAATTTTAATAAAATTGTTATTTGCATATGCATTGATGTCTATCGCATTTTTCTTCGGCTTTAAAATAAAACACTAATCAATACCATACCAATTAGGAGTAAGCCGATGGCGCATAGACTCAATATGAAGAATTTATTATCCATTATCCGATATGATTCCATCCCTATCTCCTCTTTAATTCTTCAAGGACTTTAAAACAATTATCGGTTTAAAAATTTTTTCATGAGCCATATCTTATACATATCTGTTGAAGAGGGCGGTTAAAATCGTTTTAACTATCTTGGATCGCTCTTTTGATGCTTTCAAAATCCAGCTTCAAGGTGCTTTTTTCATTTGGATTGTAAGTAGCAACAGCCGGGTGATACATTGGTATTATCTTTGCCTTGCCAAAGATGGTATTTACTTGGAATATTTTTCCATGAATATTACTTATTTTGTCATAGTTTAGACCAAATTTTTCAAAAATATAGGAGCAAGCAAAGTTTCCCAATGGAACAATGATTTTTGGTTGAATTATTTCAATCTGTCTGTCCAGATGTTCTTTACATGCTTCTATTTCAGTTTTTAGTGGATTTCTGTTGTCTGGTGGTCTACATTTTAATATGTTGGCTATGTAAATATTGCTCCTAACTAAGCCTATTGATTCCAGTAATTCATCAAGTATTCTTCCTGCCTTTCCAACAAAAGGTCGACCTTGAACATCTTCGTTATAACCGGGTGCCTCACCAACAAAAAGTATATCTGCATCTAATGATCCTTCGCCAAAGACGGGGTTTTTTCTTGTTTTCCAGAGATTACATTTTCTGCATTTTTCTACGGAGGACTTTACATTTTTAGCATATTCTTCTTTTGGCATAGTTGTAACTTAATACATGTCCATCTTTATATTTCTTGATAGCATTACCAATTTATTATAAAGAACGGAAGTTGAAAATTATGCAGAGCAAAGAAAAAGACAATATAATCTTTATAAGACTTTTTCCAGATGAAGACATACATGAAGAAATTAGAAAGGCATGTAAACTACATAATGTTAAAACCGCAGTAGTACTATCTGGTTTAGGACAATTGAAAAAATTTAAGTTAGGATATCTAAAAGAAAAAAACAACTACACGCCAGAAAAATTTGATAAGCCTCATGAGCTTCTTTCACTAACTGGAAACGTATGTCTTCAAAATGAAGGATATGAAATTCATTTACATGCAGTTTTGGGTGATGAAAAAAAGAATGCGATTGGTGGTCATCTCATAGAAGGAAAGGTAGAAGTTACAAATGAAATAGTGCTACTTAAAACAAATATTGCTGTAAAAAGAAGGCTAGAGGAAAAAACTGGTCTAAAAGGTATGTTTCTTGAGTAAAAGTATTTCAATAATGAATTAGATTACACCAATGTAAAATTAAATTGTATTAGTTTAAGTTATTAGGAGTGGGATAATATGACTAAACTTACAGAGGTTAATGAAAAGATAAAAGTATTGAAAACTGCGCGTGATATTTTGAAAGAGGAATATTCTGAATCAGAATTCCACAAAAAGAAGGAAGCCCATCCGCAAGAAATCGTTCCGTCATCTCCAAAAGACGAAGAGATTTACAAGCTTTTAAATGCAATAAACCAACTGGAGCATTATATTAAAAAATTACAAGATGAACAGTTTGAGCTTCTTAAAAAAGAAGAATGAAGTCTCATTGACTTCTAATTTCTTTTATTCTTTTATCCAAATCTTCTTTCAGGTTATCTGAAATATTTTTTTTAGTAAAAACATCTGCTTTTACTGCAATTGCTATTTTTGCTGCAAAGGCCCTTGCAATCTTTCCCCTGTCTTTCAGCGGAGCTTTATTCACCAGAGGATGTTGAAATATAACGCCGTGCTTTGGAGGTTTTCCTCCTTCTTTTTTAAATCTAAAAAGAGCCTTTTCAGCACCCAATATTTGTATGGTGGATGCAGGCATAAAAGCAAGTCGTTCCAAACTTCCTGCAAGAGATATCATCCTTGCGCCTATTACGGGGCCCACTAGAGCACTAGTATTTGGAGCAATCTTTGCCATATCCTCCTCAATTTGTTTTTCTAATCTTTTAGTTTCCTTGTTAATTTCAGAAAATACGTTTTCGAATGGCTGTATTTTTTTGGGCGGGGTTGGAATTAGTGACCAACTATCCAAGCGCTCTGAGAGCAGATTGGATGTCTGTACGAGATCATCCAAGGCATTAACCATCTGAACAATCTGCAAATCCTCTGATTTAAGTTTATCATCTGTTTTTTCTTCAGTAAGCAATATCGAAGCTTTATGCAATAAACCTTGAGAAAAATCGTAATCTTCTGGTTTAATTTCCATTTCTTTGAAAAATGAGTCCTTTGGATTGTATTCCCCCAGTTTTTGCAATCTTTTTTCATTTACCGTTACTTCAATTTCTTTTGCTAATTTTTTTTCTTCTGCAAGTATCTCTTCGCTATCTATTTTCTTTAGTCTTTTAGCTATCTCTTTTTCATCTTTTGGAAAGAGAATCTTATCTCTTATGCCATTTTTATCACAGAGGAACGTGCCGAACCATTTTGTTATTAGATACATTTTCTCTATGAAGTGAAATGATAAGGTTTAATTAAAGTTTTACATGAAAAATTAATTTATATAGTACCTTTGAATTTAGAGTTCGGGTGTTAACTTGGTAGACCTCACTACAAAAATTGCATCTTTGACGCTTAAAAATCCAACAATTTTGGCATCAGGTTTGATGGATGAAGATGCAGGTAGCATGAAAAGAATTATAAATTGTGGTGCTGGCGCTGTTGTTACGAAATCCATAGGCGTAAAAGCAAGGGAAGGCTACGCAAATCCAACGATAGTAGAGCTTGAGTGCGGCATTTTAAATGCAATGGGTTTACCAAATCCTGGGATAGATGAATTTGGAGAAGAAATTAAAAAATTAAAGAGTTTAAATGCACCAATAATCGGAAGTATTTTCGGTTCAAATTCAAAGGAATTTGTAGAGCTAGGAAAAAAAATGCAAAATTATGGAGCAAATGCTCTGGAACTAAACATGAGTTGTCCACACGCAAAAGGTTATGGTATAGAAATAGGATCAGATTCTAACTTAGTTAAAGAAATAACTGCTCAGATAAAAGCTTCAGTAGACATACCTGTTTTTGTCAAGCTTTCATCAAACATAAGTAATTTAGTAGAAATCGCAAAGGCAGCAGAAAGCGGTGGTGCAGATGGGATAGTTGCTATTAATACCATAAAAGCTATGAAAATTAATTTAGAATTGAGAGCTCCCGTGCTGTCTAACAAAATTGGAGGATACTCTGGCAAAGCAATAAAGCCCATAGGTGTACGTTGCGTATATGAAATTGCAGAAAACGTAGATATACCCATCATCGGTGTGGGAGGCATAACAACAGGTGAAGATGCGATAGAATATATAATGGCCGGCGCCTCAGCAGTACAAATAGGAACTGGCATATATTACAGAGATGTAGACGTGTTCAAAAATATCTGTGATGAGATGCAAGATTGGATGAAAAAACATAATGTTAAAAAAATCTCAGAATTCATTGGAGCAGCCCACAAATGAAAGATCTGAAAATAAAAAATATAATTGAAGTTAAAAAAGAAACAAACGCGGTCAAAACATTCTTATTTGATTATTCTGAAAAGGTTATTCCTGGGCAGTTTTTTATGATCTGGATACCAGACGTAGATGAAATACCGATGAGTGTTTCTTACATAAACAAAGACGCCATCGGCATAACATTTAGAAAAGTAGGAGATGCAACAAAATCACTTTTTGATTTAGAAGAAGGAGACAAGATTGGTCTAAGAGGCCCTTACGGAAACGGCTTCAACATATCTGGAAAAAAGATTCTTTTTGTAGGCGGTGGAACTGGCATTGCTATGATGGCACCAGCAGTTGAAGAAGCCACCCGTAAAAATATTTCGTCAACTGTGATAATCGGTGTGA
>Ga0172365_10002490_pt1 | contig 13587 bp, 13 predicted proteins | sample LakKivSesite48cm_FD_114535 | JGI IMG/M metagenome (GOLD analysis project Ga0172365, IMG submission 114535) | Sediment microbial communities from Lake Kivu, Rwanda - Sediment site 48cm | ecosystem: Environmental > Aquatic > Freshwater > Lake > Sediment | place: Rwanda: Western Province, Lake...
GAAGTCTTCGGGGGCCTCGAAACCGCACTCCTGGTTGGGGCACTTCACCTGTTTCAGGACGATCTCCATCCTGGTGGCGTCGGGTTTGATTCCGTACGCTTCTAGGAGAGCGTCCTCTGCGGAGACTCCTGCCGAGTGGATGTACCGGCCTGGCATTCGGCTGTCCTGGTCCCATCCGAAGATCTCGCAGAGGTGCCACCTGTCAACCCCGGCTGAAGCAAACTGCGTGGCCCTGGTGTGTCTGAACTTGTGCAGCCCCGGTTTTGCAAGTTTGTGTCCGTGTCTTCGGAGGATTCTTGGGGTGATCCTGAACCTTAGCGTGTTGCGGATGGTTGTCGCTGTCACTGCCTCTCCGCTTGTTGTGATCCAGAGCGGGGAGTCCGGGTTGTCCTGGGCGGGGTGCATTCTGAGCCAGCTTCTGAGTTCGGAGACGCTCTCCCTGAGGAGTACTTTTCGCTCATCGGTCTTGCACATGGGGTTGGCTATCCTGAGTCTTGCCATTTCGAGGGAGCCTTGGCTTGTGGGTATCTGGGTGAACTCGACGTCGCCAATCTTGAGGGCTAGGAATTCGGATATCCTGGCGCCGCTCTCCCACAGGGACTTGTAGAGGGCTCTGTCCCTGACTGATAGGCAGGAGTCAAAGATCATTCGGAGCTCATCCGGGGTGTATATGTCGAGGACCTTCTGTCTGGTTTTTCTTCGGCCTTTGCGTGGCTTCTTTCTGGGCTGGCCGTCCATGGCTTCGGCGAGGGGGGTTTTGTCGTCGTCGTGCAGCCATCTGAGGAAGGCGGAGGTCTCAAGCCTGACCCTGACGGCGGTGGCGCCCTTGATGGTGCCGGATGAGACCTCTTGGTCCAGTCTTCGTCTGACCTCTCTGAGGTCCTCGATGTCGAGCTGTGCGTAGCTCTTCGCCTTCTCCCTGGCATAGTCGGAGAGGCGTTTCAGGTCGCAGACCGCGTGCATTATGGTGATGTCTGAGACTGCTTCCTCTGGGTCTTGGTCCTTCATCCAGAGGACGTACCTTCGCAGAGTCTCTGGGTCGGCCTTGTTCTGGATGTATCTTTCGGTTAGGGTTGGGATGTCCCGCACGGGCCTTGGTATGCGTGGGAGTTGATAATGCTTTCGTCCCTAGCATGCATGTACATGAACATGATATTCTACTGCACCCGGCGGAACCTTCCGGGCGACGTTCTGGCCTTCCACAACATGAGGACCTCCTTTGTGGAGTTCCGGACAAGGATGGGGATGCTGACCGCGCTGATGGAGTTCATCGACAGGTTCGGCGCAAACCCGGATGCCATCCAGAGCAAGGCGGCTGAGCTTGAGCAGTTGGCCGGTGCTGCAAGGGAGCGCTACCTGGCCCAGGACTTCGACACCTGCGCTGCCCTGATGGAGTCCGCCATCGCCGGGTTCGTCAAAGCCGAGGCGGAGGCGCTTGAGCTCAGAAGGCGGGCCCTTCTCTGGGTATACGTGATAGAGTGGATGGTGACCACCTCGGTCCTCATGATCTCGAGCACCATCCTATGGGCCCTGATGGTAAGGAGGAGGCTGTACAGGGCGGTGGCCTTGACTAGGGCTCGGTAACCGCGCCCCGTCGCCCAATCACATCGCGGCATCACGGCGAAGCCTTTACAAGCATGGCTCGGAATCTCGGCGCCGAGGGATGATGGATTGCGCAAGCTTTCGATCTACGGACTCCCGCGTGGGAGGGGAAACATCCTGGATGCGCTGCTGCCCGTCGGCACCCTTCTCGTCGGCGGGTTACACTTCTACAAGCCGGGGGAGAAGGCCCACGCCGCTGAGGCAAGACACGTCCATGCTGACCACTACGAGGTTTTCGTCAACGTGCAGGGGAGCGGGGTTGTGGAGGTCGAGGGCGTGGACTATGCGTTCAGGGTTGGGGATGTGATCTTGATAGAGCCGGGCGAGTCCCACCACGTGAGGTCGGATGAGAAGGACCCCTTGGTCAACCTCTGGGTGGGTGCGAGTACAAGGCCGGGCTAAAGAGCTCGTAGAGGACGAAGCGGTTTCTGCTGCCTATCTTCCTGGCCAAGCCGGAGACGCGAAGGGTGTAGGCTACCTTGTCGGCCAGGTTCTTGCCAATGCCGGCCTTCTCCGCGATATCCGCCGTCGTGAAGGGGGAGGGTAGGTCGGGTGGAAGGAGCGAGGCTAGATCGGAAGGGCCGCGGATCATCCACCGACCAAGCACCGCGACCAGTCTGGTGTTGCGGGCCCTGTTCCTTCTGGACCTCTCTCCCTTCTCGTGGAGCTTCAGTATCTCGATGCTGACCCTGCCATGCGGGAGGAGGGCAGCAATGTACACCAGCTCCTCGAAGGCCCTGATCGGCGAGAACCTCCTCCTCAGCTTCCTGGTCCTTCCAAGGGGCAGCCTGACCTCCAGCACCGCCTGTATTGGGTACACCACGCAAACCGAGTAGCCGCCGTCCAGAAGCCTCTGGATCTTGGGCCTGATCCTGTAGAAGCCCTTGGTCTGGATCTCGTATGCCTGCCTGCCCACGAGCACATCCGCCTTGTAGCCGCAGACCTCCTGCTCGATCACCCCGCCGTGGCAGTAGGCATAGTAGGACTTGAGGTCCCGGTGCAGGCTGGACTCCCGCAGGCCCATCATATCCGAGACATAGCTGGTCCTACGCACCGCCGGCCCCCTCCTGCCACTCCCAGACGGGCTGCACGCTGGGCTGGGCATCGATCCTTCGGATCCTCTGGATGGTCGTGGCGAAGAGGCCAAGCCCCATGGCCAGGCCGAACACTAAGGTCACCGGGCAAAGCCCCCCAACGCCGCAGGCGAGAAGCACGCCGAAGGCAAACACGCAAAAGTTGTACGCTGAATGAACGGCTGCGGCCCTGGCATACTGGGAGAGCCATGTGCCCCGCAGGAAGCGCTGGGTCGAGATGCCGTAGCCCGCTATTGAGGACGCAGCGCCATGTAGGGCCGCACCGCCGAAGGAGCGCACCGTGATGGTCCCAAGGAGGGACGCGATGCCAAGCTCGGGGGGCAGGAGCAGCGACCTGCGCCATGCCACGAAGAAGTAGAGCAGGTTCTCGGTGGCCGCGAAGCCGAGCCCTGCGGCGGCCCCGTAGACCAGCCCATCGTCCAGCTCTAAAAAGAGCGAGCTTCTGCTGATGGCCAAGACCGGTACGGCCTTCGTGAGTTCCTCGACCAAGGGGGCGAGCACGGTCGCCGAGAGAAGGGCCGCCAGGGCGCCCTCGGCCGGGATTCCCAGGGCCGACACCATCGAGGCGTCCAGGGCGATCTCCAGCACGAGGGCCATCCCAACCGAGACGGTGGCACCCATGAGGAAGACCATGGCCACCGAGGCCATGGATTGCCGCTGCCTTGACTCGGCCCACCTTGCCCAGGCCGCGAACATGATGCATGGGACAAAGGCCGTAACGCCTAGGAGCGCGATCTCGCCGTTCGCCATCCGTGGGCCGGACGTCCCCTGCCGCTTTTAAATCGAACGTGCTCTGGGAGGTGATCCTCCGGCCAGCATAACCCCAGCGGGGAAGGGAAAGGGCTTCAGAAAAGAGTTAAGAAACCCGATTCCGAGGCCATGCAAACTGAGGGCTATCAGTGTCATCCAGCTTCAAGTACATCGTCCGCATGTTCGGCACCGATGTCGACGGCAACAAGCCGATCATGCTGGGCCTCACCAGCATAAGGGGCATCGGGTTCAACATGGCATTCTCCATTGTCAAGTCCCTAGGGCTGGACTTGAAGAGGAAGATGGGCGAACTCTCGGATGAGGAGGTCTCAAGGTTGTCCAAGGCGCTCCAGGACCCGGTGTCCGTGGGCGTGCCCGACTGGATGGTCAACAGGCAGAAGGACTTTGAGTCCGGGAAGAATCTGCACCTGAACACCTCGGGGCTGATCATGAGCGTTCGGGACGACATCACCCGCATGAAGAAGATCCGCTCTTACAAAGGCGTCAGACACGAACGAGGGCTGAAGGTTCGCGGCCAGAGGACCCGCTCCACCGGCCGCAAGGGCTTGGTGGTCGGCGTGAAGAAGAAGAAGGGCGGCGGATTGCTCAGGGAGGCGCCGGCCGAGAGGGGCGAGAAGGGCAGGGAGGCGCCGGCGGAGAAGGGCAAGGAGAAGGAGAAGCCTAGCGAATAGGTGATGCCATGGGCGGACCAAGGAAGCTGCACAAGAAGTTCGAGAAGCCCAGGCATCCCTGGGACAGCGCCACCCTCGAGCGGGAGGGCGGCATCCGCAAGAAGTATGGGCTGAAGACCAAGAGGGAGATCTGGAGGTCCGAGACGATCCTGCGGGGCTTCAGGCGCCAGGCGCGAAGGCTCCAGCCGTTGAAGGGCCCCGCGGCCGAGAAACAGAAGGCTGAGCTGATCGGGAGGCTCGTGTCCCTCAACCTCGTGAAGGAGGGGGCGTCTTTGGATGATGTGCTGGGCCTAAACCTCGAGGATGTTCTGAATCGTAGGCTTGACGCCATCGTCTACATGAAGGGACTTGCCTCCACTCCCAAGCAGGCGAGGCAGTTCATCAAGCACGGACACATCGTCATCAGGAACAAGGCGGTGACGGTCCCAAGCTACATGGTGTTGGCGAACGAGGAGGGCTTCATCGGACACCGCAAGGGGTCAACGGTACATGAGATAGTAGTCGCGCGGGCGCCCGAGGCGGCGGGCCACAAGGAGGTTTGAAGATGGCGAAGGACAAGGAAGGGGTGGCGCACATATACTCAAGCTACAACAACACGATCATCCACATAACCGACCTGACGGGGGCCGAGACGATCAGCTTCTGGTCGGGCGGCAGGGTGGTCAAGCAGGACAGGCTGGAGGCAACCCGGTACGCGGCGATGAAGGCCGCGATGGGGGCCGCGGACGAGGCCAAGGAGAAGGGCATAACCAGGATACACATCAAGGTGAGGGCGCAGGGCGGCTCGAAGGCCAAGACCCCAGGGCCTGGTGCCCAGGCCGCCATAAGGGCGCTTGCGAGGGCCGGCCTCATCCCGGGCAGGATAGAGGACGTCACCCCCATCCCACACGACGGAACGAAGGGCAAGGGCGGGAAGCGCGGAAGAAGGGTCTAGGACCTCCGGGTGCTAGAGTTGAAGTTCCAGATTCTGAAGCGAAGCGAGACAGAACTTGAGATGCTGGTTGAGGGGATATCCGTCGCCCTCGCCAACGGGCTACGCAGGGCGATGATCACCGAGGTCCCCACCATGTGCATCGAGGACATAGAGGTGTTCGAGAACTCATCCTCCCTCTACGACGAGGTGTTGGCCCACAGGCTCGGGCTGATACCCCTCAAGACCGACCTTGACAACTACGTTCTGCCCGAGGACTGCAAGTGCGCGGGCAAGGGCTGCAGCTCATGTTCGCTGACCTTCATACTCGACCGGGAGGGGCCGGGCACCGTGCACAGCGGGGACCTGCAGTCCGAGGACCCCAGGATCTTCCCGGTGAGCGATGACATCCCGGTGGTCAAACTCGCCGAGGGCGAGAGGATAAGGATGGAGTGCACCGCGGTCCTGGGCAAGGGCCTGGAGCATGCCAAGTGGCAGCCGGGCGTCGTGTCGTACAAGATGGTACACCAGGTCGAGGTGCCGGACGGTTGCGATGGGATCGTTGTGGAGAAATGCACGAGGGGGGTGTTCGGGCTGCAAGAGGACCGCGTCGTGGTGAAGGATACCACCCGCTGCAACCTCTGCGGCGTCTGCCTCAAGATATGCCCCGGCATCAAGATCACAACCCAGAATGACAGGTTCGTCTTCAGGATCGAGTCCAACGGAAGCCTTCCCGCCGAGGCAATATTCTTCAAAGCCATCGAAGCATTAAAATCCAAGGCTGAGGACCTCTCGGGCAAGATCTAGGCGCGGGGGTGGCCGAGCTTGGACAAAGGCGCAGGCTTGAGGAGCCTGTGACGTAGGTCTGCGCGGGTTCGAACCCCGTCCCCCGCACCATTTTACCAGTGAGGCGATTGAGGATCTGTGGGTGCCGAGCGACCTTTACCTCCACACCCCTGGAATCGTCCAGCAGCTTCAACGCTGGTGGGCGGCTTCGGACAACCAGGGGATTCACGGAATCCCGTTCCGCGAGATCGAGACCGGAGGGGGGCTTTGGGTCGCGTTGTTGCCCTCGCGCATGTGAGGGTCTACCTTGCAGGCGACATCGTCGACGAGGGCACGAGGATGAAGAGAGGGGAATGGGTGCGGGAGACCCTATGGAAGTCCGGCGAAGCCCGGGTACCGGGCCGGAGGTGCGTGAAATGAAGAAGAGCCTTCTCGTGGGCATAGCTCTGTTTGTAATGGTGGCCATGGGCGGGGCGCCAAGGCCTTTGTGCAGCTTCATACCTCTGGTCGCTGCTCAGTCAGAGACCTACACCGGCACGTGGGCAGGGTCTTTCAACGGAAGGCATACGCTCACCTACAGAATGACAGAACCGATCGTATGGCACAACACCACGATCCTATTGAGCGACACCACGGCAGAGGAGTTCACAACGCACCTGATCCTCACGTTCGATGGATCCAGGTTTGTTGGCAGAGCCAGCATAAAGTATCACGAGTTCTCATGGACGACCAACGACCCTTTGATCAGGATCAAGAGCCACACAATGAGTCCCATGGAATTTGACGTGGGGGTCCACGGCTACATCAGCGCAGAGAACAGGCTCGTCCTCCTGCCAGACGAACAAGTCATGTACCGGCGAACCGAAGTCTACTGCTTCCTCCATGAAGAGGATGGATCGCTCGTTGAAAAGGATCAACAACAACTCGAAAAAGACGAGCCACTGTGTTATCCTTTCGGACAAGGACTTGACGACAACTTCGTGTCAGTTGAGAAGGAGGGAGACACTCTAGGAATTTCGAAGGCCTATGAATTCGGAACGGACGGCATCATCGAAACGTACCAAGCCTCGGGCAGCCTTGCCCTCATATCTGGAACCACGCCGCCGACGGCGACGGCGCACTCACCCACCCTGTGGGTGTCCAGATACGACGAGTACTACTCGTCCCAGCAGAACGTCACCATTACGGTGAACGGGTACAGCGGAGAGGTATACTTCCGGTTCGAGACGGACCCAAGCTTCGGGGAATCCAGCGAGATCATAGAGGGCTTCCAACTGAGCCTGGATGCACCCCATGTGGTCGTGAGCGGCCAGGCAACCGTGGATGTGTCCGTCTCCATCGAAGACCGGCTCAAGCGAGGCCCGAGTGAGTACAACCAGATCCTACCACTGGATGTGGTGCTTAAGCCCATAGTGGTTCTGGGGCAAGAGGGCCATCCATACGGATACGTCAGGGCAAACCAGGTACACATCAGCTTGCTGGGCCCGTGGCTCGCCGGGGCGTCGGGCAACGGGTATTATGTCAGGGAGGCAGATTCAGAGGGCTGGGAAACGACTGATGAGACTTCCGACGAGATATACTTGGGTGCGGGCGATAGCATCCGGGGTGGCGGTACACCCGTTACCATAACATGGCTCGAAAGCTCGATCTTCGGCGAAGGGAACCGCCTTCACATGTCCGGAAATGCGACCCTTGTACTCCCTAGAGCAGAGGAGCCCACGATACTGGACCTCATCGTAGGCACGATCAGGTCGGCAGTCAAATCACTCAAGCCGGAGACCAAGTTCGAGATACGCACCCCTGTCTGTATTCTGGGGGTGAGGGGCACGGACTACCTAGTCGATGTGGAAGAGGTCGGGACCAGTGTGCTGGTCTTGGAGGGGAATGTCGAGGTGTCGGATTTGGCGAATACCAACACCGTTCTGCTTCGGGCCGGAGAGATGTCTGTGGCGACGGCGACCACCTTGCCGTCGGACCCGGAGAGATTCGACCCCAATCTGCTTGAAGAGAGGTACGCGGAGCTGTTCGAATCCCAGGGGGAGATCGATTTGATCGTGGAGGCGATTCCTGAGGCCTTGCCCCTTGGCCTGCTAGCTGCGATGCTGGAGATCGGGATGCTGGGCAGCAGGATGCGTGGGCGTTGGTGGGCAGCCATCTCGTGAGAGAGCCTTGACCTTTGACGGGGGAGTCCCGACGGGTAGCCACCCTTGGGTGCAGAGGCCTACGGTAGGGTCAACTATGCCAAGCGGGAACCGTGACAGGGATCTTTACCCAGCCCCATCGCCGCGGCGCTGGATCGGCGTTAACCGGACGTTGACGGGCACACGCAGGGTACAGAGGAAGAGAGTCCCTGTGCTCGTCAGTGTCATGGTCCGGAAGGCTAGGTGAAGCCCTTGCGGGGAGAGCCCTTGTACTGCTTGATGTTGGCCCCCTCCACCTTCACCAGTAGCTTCCGGTGCTGCTCCCTAGCGTGCTTCCTGAGTTTCTCCTCCACTGTTCCCCAGTCCGGACCTGTGAAGGTTTCTTGGCAAAGGGAGCACGTGGCCTGCCATAGGGACATGGGCCTAACGTTGGACTGCACATAGATAAACCTGACGTTTCAACACGCTGTCCTTACAGTTGGCGCTCCCGGACAGGATCAGGCAAGCCGGAGGGGAGGATAGGGTTTCATCCCTCGCCGCGGGATTTGGCACAAGAGGGTTTCTCATTTGCGACGCACAAAAGGAGAAGGGAACGCGGTCATGAAGAACCAGACTGCTGCCGGTACAACGGTTGGTGATCAAACCGGGCCAGCCGAGGGCCGCTGGGCCAAGGTGACGGATGCCGCGGCGTTCAGTCCGCGCGACACGGCCGAAGATGTCGTCTTCGGCGGAAGGATGTGGCTGAGCAACGGATACTATCACGGCAACATTCTGACTCGTGATCTGTGGTGGTCGGTAGATGGCGCACGCTGGACCAGAGTGCTTGACAACACACCCTACGACGGATACAGCGAGATGACGGTGTTTGACGGGAAGATGTGGGCCGTCAAGGGTAGCGTCTGGAACTCGACCGATGGCGTTCACTGGGCTCGTGTGCTGGAGAAGACTCCTTTCGGTGTCCGGGGGTATGGTGAGACGCTCGTACACGGCGGCAAGATGTGGCAGTTGGGTTCCGGCAAAGACGTCTGGAACTCGACCGATGGTGTCCACTGGGCGTGTGTATGCAGGGAGGCGCCCTACGGGGAGCGATCGGCGGCCGCGGTCGTGTCCTACGGTGGCAAGCTCTGGGTCATAGGCGGCACCGTGAAGGTCCCGAATGTGCCGCCCGAGAAAGGCTACAAGGACAACACGACATACAACGACGTCTGGTGTTCTACCGACGGGGCCCAATGGACTCGCGTCGTGGAACACGGCCCCTGGACGCCCCGGCAGTGGTTCATCGCGAAGGAATACGCCGGCGAAATCTGGATCGTCGGTGGCTATGACAACGTCAACTCAGCCAATCTCGGCGACGTGTGGCGCACGAAGGACGGAAAGACGTGGCACGCTTTCGTGTCGGAACCGGCGTTCTCGCCCAGGCACGAACCCACTCTCTACGTTTTCGACAACAGCCTATGGGTGGTGGCTGGCAATTCTTGGCCGGTCAAGAATGACGTGTGGCGTCTGACGCTGTCGGCGACGGGCAGGTAGGCTCTGCGTCGGGCATCACGTCGCGCGGAATGGTTCCAGATTGCCTGTGAGGTCATCAACCGTGGCGGTCCCGAAGGCGTCACCATCTGGGCAGCGTGTATCGAGATGGCAACCAGGTAGGCGAGGCCGAGCAGGAGGTCCAGCTAGGAACTGATGAGCAGCAACGGATCCAATTGTACGTCAGGATAAATCCACAGGGAACCGGGTTCACGTTCGAGACCGACGCCAGGAATGAGAAACCTGACAAAAGAACGGGCTAGCATCGTCGGGCTGCGTGAGGGACGATATCACCAAAGCCTTCTAGGTGCTTGGGTCTAGGTGGAGGAGTCAGGGAAAGCCTCTCGGGGTTGCGGGTGCGACCAATGGCTCCAAGGCCATGTGGTCGTCCTCGGGGCCACATGACGCCACCTAAGTGTGGCACAGGTCGCACTGCAAGTAGGCGATTGGCCAGCAGCGGGGAGAACGTGGCCTAGGATTTGACGAGGAAAGCGCCTTGGCCAAGACCTTTGCAGCAACAAACGAAGCCAGCACTCCCAACCAGCCTATCGAGGCCTCCGACATCGCGACGGCCCCTGCATTCGTGCTGTCCCTTCCGTACATCGGCCATACAAACGTCCTGGCCTGGTAGGGCGCGCCCCGCGTCAAGCAGCAAAGGTTCGAACCGGCGAACAGGAGGATATCCGATGCGCCGTCCTTGTCGATGTCCCCGATCGCAACCGATCCGGTGCTGTCGGACTCTGTGCTGTACGGCTCGGTTGCCAGTTCCCCAAACCTGTCCAGGACAAAGAGCGTGCAGTTGTCGCGGCTCTGGAAGACCATGTCTATCCCGCCGTCGCCGGTGACGTCTCCCAGGGCTCCTCCGATGTTCAAAGGCGCCGCCGCGGATCGGGTCATCCTCGTGATGTTGAACGCCCACCTCTCCTCAAGCATCGGCCCAAGGCAGTAGTAGAATCCGTCATCTGCCCCGACCAAGATGTCCATCCTACCGTCCTCATCCACATCGGCCAACATCGCATTCTGCCCAATCCCGTGCATCATGTATCTCCTTGCCAGTTCAACACCGTAGAAGGTTAGGATGACTACTCCGCCGATGTCTTCGGAGTCTAGATTGCGCAGACCCAACACGATCTCGTACTCACCGTCCCTGTTGACGTCGCCGACCGCTGGCTGGGTCTGCATCTCGTCGCACCAGCTGGACCTCCACGTCCACTCTTCGTTGCCCCACCTGTCCAAACAGTGGAAGACGCCGCTCCGGTTTCCAGAGGAACTGGAGAAGCCCAGTATCTCCAGCTCGCCGTCCCTGTCGACATCGAAGATGTTCAGCGCGCCCTCAACCGCACCTCCTGGCGGGAGGGTCCTTGACCACATCAGCTTGCCCTCGTGTGTAAGTACCCAGACCTTGCCCTCATTGCCGGATGCCACGATTTCCTTCTTCCCGTCGCGATCGAAATCCCTGGCAAGGACCGATCCATACCTGAAATCCGCCTGTGGCTCAGGGAAGATCCATTTCACAGTCCCTTGCCAGTTGATGCAGACAACAGCTCCGTCCGGGGCCGTGCCCCAGCTGAGAAGAACCTCGGACCTGCCATCGCCGTCGATGTCGTCGGCGGACTGAACCTTGCTCATGTGTTGTGGCCGGATATCCGAGTCGAGCGGCGGGAATGCCCAGAGAAGCCTTCCCGTCGGACCCACCGCAACCATCCTGCCCCCGTTCGACGTGCCGACGAGCGCTTCCTGCAATCCGTCGCAGTCCAGGTCGGCGAGGAGTAGGTTCGAATGGGCAAAACCCGTGTCGACGATCGGCCGTACGTCAAACGTCCATTTCATGATCCAAGCCTGTATGTTCTCCCATATCGGGTTCGTCCACGCCTTCTTTCCGTCGCTGTCGCGGGTCACCCTTATCCGGATATACAGTTCGTCGCCCCTCACGGTGTAGCTTGCCGAGGTTGCGCCCGTCGCGGAGGCCGCCGCAACGCCGTTCATCTTCACGAACTCGATCAGGCTTGGGCTCTCCGTCGCAGCCATGATGGTCAGCCCATCTACCGTGACCCTGATATTGGGCCCCTGCGTTGCTATGAAATTCCCGGTCCGCAAGCTCTGGACTAGGGCAGCGCTACTGTTATTGCTCGAATACACAACCACCCATGCCTTGTTCCTGTTGGCTGCCGTGTGCGCATCGTCGACCGCAATGCCAAGGACGTGCTGCCCGCTCGTCAGCAACTGGTCCCACTTCGCCTCGGCGTTCTGGTTCGGGGCGACCAAGGCATTGTAGATTTCGATTCCCGTGAAGTTCCTGAGCCCGAGCATGATCTCGACTGGCCAGTGGTTGCCTTTCCAGTTCGGGTGGCAAAGGAACGCCAGCTCGCCCGCAGAGACGATGCTGTTTATCGTGGCCTGGTCGCCAGCCGACGGAACGTTTCTGGATGCGTTTATGTGCAGGATGTGGTGGTCCGCGCTTGATGTCTCCTCCACTGCGTTGATGTGAGAGATTCCAGAACCGGGGTCTGGCGAGAGATAGTCATGGTCGGTGACGGCCAGCGCCACGTATCCAAAGTCTTTGTAGGCGGTCTGGACGGTCAGGGGCGAGTCGGCGCCGTCCGAGGTGGAGGTATGGCAGTGAAGCTGGACCTTGTATGCGTGGGCGCTCGGGACATAGGGGTTGTCTAGCGAACAGCTCTCGCCGGCCGAAGCAACAATGTTCCCACCGATCGGATCCGTCCGAGCCGCAGCGGCTGCAGGATTTCCCAGAAGCATTGCGGCGACGAATAGCAGCGTTGGCACGGACCAAGTAATGGAAAGGCCTAGAACGCGTTCTCTCTTTTGTGCCGTACCAGTCACCAAGCCAATCCCATTGAGTTCCCAACGTCGAAGTGCGCCCAAAGGTGCCGCAGATGCCCAATCTGTGCTTGAGTTCCAGCGCTCATGGGGAACAGACTGGTTGGAAGGGTCAGCGGAATCCAGCCCGATGGCATGACTACCTTGGTGCGCATCCACCGATCCCTATACCCTGACGATCAGTGCAAGTGCGCCCCCGATGATGCCGAGTATCCCGCCAATGGATCCTCCCAAAGACACTCCGAAGAGGCTAAGGATGGAGAAGATCAGTATCATGCTTCCCCACATCCTACAGCACACGCGCAAGCCGCGCGCGCCTTCTCCAGGTCTAATCTTGAGCATGACGGCAGAGATCAATACGAGTATCCCTGACACTACTCCGAGAACTAGGCCGATTCCCCCAGTTGTCTTGTAGACGCCGGCCAGAACGATCAAGATGCCGGCAACTACGGAGATGACAACTGCTGCGGTGACAATCCCAGGTTCTGACATCTTCGCCACTCTGCTAGGAGTGAGGCGTCCGGCATACTTAAATCAACCCCCTACCACCCTCGTATGGGGCGCCTGGGAATGGATCTGGGCGATACCTTTCTAGTGCTTGGCACGGCACAGACAAACTAGAAGACAGAGGTGGGTCCAGAGAATGGTAGGTGGAGGGAGGCATGAAGTTGGCGAAGGGAAGCCCAGGAACCGGATAAATCTGGATCCGGTCAAAAGGCTCTCTGGGAAACCTCAAAGCGACATTGAACCCTATGTCAGAAAGGGTCAGGTGGTCGCTGACCTCGGCTGCAACAAGGGTTACTACACGTTCGCTCTAGCTGAATGCGTTGGCCCAGAAGGCAGGGTCTACGCGGTTGACTTGAAAGAAGACTACATCAGAGTGTTGGAGAAAAGGGCGAATGGACTTGGCTACGGCAACGTTGAACTTCATGCTTCTTCCGCTTCTGACCTGAGCTTCATAAGAGATGAGTCAGTTGACTTTGTTCTCGCCAATGGACTATTGTGCAATATGGCTGAACACAGACAGCAGGCCGTGAACGAGATCAAGCGTATCCTCGCGCCAACGGGTCAGGCGTATCTCAGCCTGGGCGGGCCTCCTCCTCCCCTGGGCTTTGTTGACGGCGCGGAGTGGGAGAGGATACTTGCAGGTTTCAGGGTCGAGCGGAGAGGTGGGTTCTTTCAAAAGTGGGCGGTGGTGTCCAGGAAAGACGACGGCAAACGTCCATCGGCGGTCTGTGAGGACAAAC
>Ga0172365_10002491_pt1 | contig 13587 bp, 24 predicted proteins | sample LakKivSesite48cm_FD_114535 | JGI IMG/M metagenome (GOLD analysis project Ga0172365, IMG submission 114535) | Sediment microbial communities from Lake Kivu, Rwanda - Sediment site 48cm | ecosystem: Environmental > Aquatic > Freshwater > Lake > Sediment | place: Rwanda: Western Province, Lake...
ATTTCGGAACCCACGAGCTGGGTCGAGGTTCCGGTCGACGGATCGTTCCTCCTGTTGGTCATCCAAGCGGGGATGTTGAAGCTACCCGGGTCGTGCATGACCTTCTCTATCTTCTCAACATCCTCGTCCGTAAGTTCCCCTGTCTTCATGTCAGGCGAAAGACCGGTGGCCTTGGCCACTGCGTTCGCGAAACTGAAACCCACTCCTCTTATCTTACATAAGCCGATCTTCAGCTTCTGCTCTCCATTGCAGTCAGTTCCAGCTATCCTGACGATCGCCCTGAGTTCTTTCTCCTCTGACATCAGAGGGTGCAAGCGCTCGGACCCCTCTATTAATAGTTATTGAGGTGGATATGATCCTCAAGCATTCAGCACCAAGGGGAGAGACCGCTTCTCTGTCTTCAATCAAGATCAACATTTAAGACAAGAAAAGGGGAACAGCAGATCATCGGCAGTCCCAACTCCATGAACAAGAACCAGAGTATCGGCGAGAAGACGAGGGAAGTCCTTGTCGGTTTTCAGAGAAGCGAGATTACTGAGCATCATGTTTACGCGCGTCTTTCAGAGGTTGAAAGGGGCGAGAACAGGGAAGTGCTTCGGAGGATCTCAGAGGACGAGCTGAGGCACTACGACGCATGGAGGGCATACACGCACGCTGAGGTGCCCCCAGATAACCTAATGGTGACCGCGTATTTCGTGATCGCAAGGCTGCTTGGCATAACCTTTGCTACAAAGCTGATGGAGAAAGGGGAGGAAAGGGCCCAAGCTGCATACGCGAACACAGTTAGAGAATTGCCTGAGAGCGACGCCATAATCGCCGATGAGAATAAGCACGAGAACGAGTTGATAGAACTCATAGACGAGGAGAGGCTGAACTACGTCGGTTCAGTGGTGCTGGGATTGAACGACGCGTTAGTCGAGCTGACGGGGACAATAGCTGGCTTGACTTTCGCCCTTCAGAACAACAGCATGGTTGGTATGGTCGCTCTCGTAACTGGGGTCGCTGCCTCACTGTCGATGGCCAGCTCGGAATATCTATCCCAGAAGTCTGAAGCAGGATCGAAAGACCCCGTCAAGGCTTCTCTGTACACGGGGGTCGCATATGTGATCACAGTGATGTTGCTCGTCTTTCCCTACTTCGTCTTCGAGAGCATTTACCTATCTTTGGCAGCGTCATTCTTGAATGCGTTTCTGATCATAATTGTCTTCACGTTCTTCGTGTCAGTGACGAAAGATCAGCCGTTCGAGAGGAGACTGGTTGAAATGGTTGCGATAACGTTGGGGGTTGCGGCAATATCCTTCGCGATAGGTCTGGCGCTGAGAGTGCTCTTCGGCCTAGAGGTCTGAGTCCCCGTCACAATACAGGCGCCCGGGGTGAGACTTTCAGAACATCTCTCTTGAACTCACGCGGGCCCGAAGGCCCACAAGCTTTCTGAGCCGGCTCCAGGCATAGGCACTCATTGCCCCGTAGCCGTGCTTGGGTACCCGGGCGCTAAATCCTGATTCAATCTCACGCGATAATAAGATTTCTTCCCGCCTTCATCTCCACATTTTGGGATATAGATTTCTGTCCATTACGACCCGTTCAACCACGACAGCCATACCCGTCTTGTCAGCAGCAAGTGCCGAACTGTCCTTGTTCGCCCTGCCCATCGCAACTAGCTCTCCCTTGAGAGTCTTGACTGCAACGATATCGTGTTGAGCGATCGGTTCTTCAAACGAAGATATTCCCCCGACCGCCAAGCTTGCACCGTGACACACCGAGGCGACCGCGCTGTCCTTGATGTAGATTGAAGGAAACGTCGCGACCGCGGACTCAATAGGCAGGAATACCTTTCTCAACAACGAGTCATCGCCGTTCCTCTGGTACAGTTCCAGAGACGCCGCGACATCCCACAACGAGTAGGCATCCTTTTCGACGAATGGCCCGTCTATGGTCCTTCTCAGCTCAGCCATGTGTGCCCCCGTCCCAAGAAGAAGGCCGAGGTCGTTGATGAGCTTCCTGACGTAGGTTCCAGATTCGGTCCCCACTTTGAACAAGAGCCTCCTGTCCTTCATCTCCAACAGATCGAAGTAGAAGACCTCTCTGGTTCTCAGACGTCTGCTCACAGCGGATCTGACCGGTGGCCTTTGATAGATCTCCCCGGTGAGTTCCTTCATCACGCTCTTCAGGCGGGTTTCTTTCACTTTCGCGTGGAGTTCTCCGACCCCGACGTATTCCTTGTTGAAAGTGTGTGTGTACGACATGATGTTGGTGGCACTGCCCGTGAGCACGACGAGCACACCTGTCACCTGGGGATTTCCCCGATCAGATCACTAGGGTCCCCGTGTGACCAGCCCTGTCGACTTTGATCAACCTCTTGAAGGTGGCGACCACGTCGTGGCTAGTCGGGCCCTTCTGCTTGTCCAACACCACTGTCGCCAAGTTCATGAGAAGATCGACTGGCCTAGAGCGTGGGTTGTGTCCGTATTCCCAAGAAGGCTCGGACTCCTCACGAACTATCAGCTTCCTCGTCTTCTGGAATTTCCTCACTCCCTCCAACATCCTTCCCACCCATGAACTCGATCAGCTTAGATCTCCTGAGCGCTGTCACGACCATTTTGTCTGTGGCTCCCTTTCGTATCTTGATTGCCTTCTCCAGAGGGACCAGGTGCTCGATGTTGACCTTTCTTCTCTTGATGCCCGTCACTTCCTTGGGGCCTGTTATCTCGACGTAATTCTTGTCTATCAGGTTCACGACCACACACTTGCCACCAGTCTCTCTACCCTTTGTCTTGAGGCAGATCCTACCTATTGACAACAATGCCAATCTGGCCAGACCCTCCGTATGTAGGTCGTCACGGCACTGCACAGGATTTTAACGTTGTCCTCAATTGGGAACAGCGACGTGTCCAACATAAGGTGATAGATTGAGGTGTCCGTGATGTCGATGTTGTAGTATCTCTTGAACCTGTCCAGCTCAGTTCTCTCTCTGAGTTCAGTCTCCATCAAAGCGCGCGACTCCTCTATTGAGTCCCTATCAGCGATTCTCACTGTCCTCACCTTAAATGGTGCGAACAGGCATATCCTGAAGGATTCAACCCGTTCAGACAACGAAAGATACGGGGCCAACATGCTGTCGAACACGACGTTGCCTTCCATCAATAGTCTCTTGCTGCGATCGTCTATCTCCTTGTCGATCGAGCGGTCCTTCGCTGAAAGTCTGGTGAGCTCGATGATGTCCATCCCCTTCTCCGTTGCCACATCTCTGAAAAGGAGACCCGTGGATACGTAGCGAAGCCCCATGCTGTCCGCCAGAGCCTTGGAATGCGTGGACTTGCCGACGCCGTGTAGACCTCCCACGGTTATTACTGGTCCTCGGGGCCTTGTGGTGCTCATCGACAGCTATCCTCAGGCTAGGCCCCACAACTTCCTCGATACGATTGAGAAGTAAGACGTTGTCACCACAAACCAGTAAACGGAGTTCAGACCGATCAATCCGTCCCCTGGATTCCACAGGTACGTTGACACGTAAGCGACTATGAGGTCTTGTGGCACTACCCATATCACCAGATAGAATGCGACCAGAGTGACGGCGAGAGAGGCCAACGTCTGTTTCAGCAGGGCCGAAGAGATCTCGTTCGAAAGCATCTCGATGTACTTTCTTCGTTTCTCGAGGCTCTTCATCACCTTCGTGTCCGAAGCCTTCTTTGCCGCGTCCAACTGTTCGCGATAGTCCTTCGTCTCCTGCTGAAGCGTCTTGATCTTCTCTGGGTCGCTTATCTTGACCGAAAGGAAGGTGTTGCTGACGGCATTGAAGATCGCAGCTCCGGTTACTAGCAGGAGGGCGGTGATGAAATCCATCCGGTCACGTCCCCTCTAGCAAGAACTCATAAAGTTTCCTAGCAGCTTCGGCCGCTTTGTTCTTCTTGTTTTGTACTCGCACCACGTCTGCGTTGTGCAGAGAGGCTAGCAAGAAGGCGGACTGCCTAGTGATGTCCTGCTCAAGCCTCACCTCTGAACGATCCACAATATCCCTCGTTCTTTCCTTGTCCTTATTCCTTCTGCGCACTATTTCCTCTACAGACGCCTCAACGATGATGAAGAACTCCGGAGAGATCCTCTCCAAGAACTCGGCAGGTAGCGCGATGAGATAGCCCCCTCGAGATCTCACCATGAAATGCGTATCGAGCAGCACTACCTCGGCCTCCCTCTTGGCTCCTAAGATCTTTGGAACTGAAGCCTCCCTCAGCTCTCTTTGCTGCTTCAACGTCAGTTTTCTCAATCCGTCCCTGTCCTGAGCTAAGCCCTTCGCGATCGCTTCTTCTAGCATCAGCGTCCCCATTGTCAGTACGTTCACCTTGATCCCTTTCCGTTGACACATCTCTACGAAATTGGCCATGACCGTGGTCTTGCCGACGCCAGGTATGCCAACGACTATGGCTAGCCTGCCCATGTAAGGCGCGCTACCCTTTTCGATTTAAACGTGAGGCTCAAGTCAGGCCCGGTAGCAGGCGTCCCAATCTTGGGTAGAGTTGCGTTATCTGCTCCCGCGCGATGTCCTCGTACAGCGAATATACGATGCCTACGCAGAGCAGAAGTCCTGTGCCGGAGCCGAACGCTCCAAACATGTCCCCGAGGCTTGCCAGCAACCCGACGAGAGCCCCACCTATCACCGTGACCACGCCCAAGTAGTCCGAGATTATTGACTCAAGTGGCTTGTTTGAGGCCCTGAAGCCAGGGACGACCGCCCCAGCGTCCATCAACTGTTGGGCGATTGACCTCGGATCCATCCCTGCAGTGTAGACCCAGAGTATTGAGAATACCACACAGAAGCTTACCATGACAAGCATGTAGATGATGCTCCGGACTGGATCTGCTAACGTCTCGGTGATGTTACGTGGTGCGCTGGTGTAGTAGACGAGCCCGTTCAGGGCACGGCCCGAGGTGGCATTCACTTGACCGATGATTCCCCCTATTGTCATGTTCATGAAACCTAGGGACGATATCTGACTGTTGCCCTGTACGAAATAGGAAATGAGCGTCAGGTTCGAGAACACAGCGGCTGCCAAGATTATCGGAAGCGTTGAGACGAACAGGAGCTTGATCGGGTAGTTGCCGCTGAACCCCCTCGCCCTCGCTGATGACACCGGAACCTGAATGCTGACGTTCTCCAAGTACACCACTATGGCCAGAAGCAGCATCGTGACTACCACCCCACTGACCGTCGGCAGACTAGGGTCTGGGCTTCTGACGAACAACGTCGCTGGTGTCAGTTTGCCGGCAAGGATTTGTTGCACGAATGCGATCGCCACCCCGTCTGCGAAGCCGTCACTCATTGGAATTGGGGAGAGCAGCGACCAAGCTATCTCACGCGCAACACCGGCCAAGATGAAGAGGCTTATCCCGCTGCCTATGCCCCAGCCCTTTTGCAGCAACTCGTCGAGCATCAGGATCACTATTGCGGCGAAGAGTAGCTGAGCGAATATCACCAGCTTTGTGGTCAGATCAAGGGACCCATACGTTCCACCGAAGGCGTACAGGCCAGCCATGAGCACAGAGAAGAGAAGGGCGAAAGCCTTGTTCGAGGCGGCGAACAACTCCCTGTCCTCCGCCGAACTCTGATCATAGGAAATGAAACCTGTTCCAGCCAGCAGTTGAAGGATGAGACCACCTGTCACTATTGGTCCGATGCCGAGTTCCGCCAGTGAACCCCTGGCTCCACCGATGATGACCCTCATCTGTCTGAGGGGATCCGCAGTCTGCGTTGGAACCCCGAAAAGGTCGATGTAGCCCATCACCAGATAGATCACGAGAGCGACCGCAGTCCAGATTAGCCGCTCGGTCAAGCGGGGTTTCCTTTCGGGCTTCACGACTTCCGGTACGAGCCTGCCGACAGACGCTGTTACCTCGATGAGTCTTACCAACGCACTTCACCCGGTCTCTAGGGTTTTCTTATCGAGCCTCCAGCTGCCTTTACTTTCTCTTCCGCTTTCTTTGACCAGGAGTTCACGATGATCTCGACGTTCTTTGGGGCCACACCACCACCGAGGAGCTTGCCCACGCCGATGGCTGAAAGGTCAATTGTCGGCTTCCCGGCCCCCGTTGCCGGCGATGTTGTGATGTGTTCCAGTTGCACGAGGTTCACAGCCTCAACCGGTTTCCTGATCGGCTTAGGTACGAAGCCCCTTGTCGGTCCGCCCTGAGCCAAGAACAACTTGAACTTGTGGGTAGGCCCTCCTGCCATTCCCCTCCCTCCTTTTCTGCTCGACCTTCTGTGTTGCGCAACCTGACCCCAACCAACCGTGCGGCCCCCTCTCAACTTCCTGATCTTTCTGAGGTCGCTCGGCATTGGTGGCTCACTCCACTCTGATTTCCTCTCCTGAAGGCGAACTCGGAGTCTTCTTTGTCAGCGTGACCTCGAGCACTCCGTTCTTGTAAGTGGCCTTCCCTGACTTTGGCTCCACCTCGGCAGGAAGGGCAAGTTCCTTGAGGTACTTTCTCAGCTTTGACTTCGCCTCGATTCTTACCTTCTTGCCGTCGCAAACGATGTCTATGTCGTTCTTTTCCACACCAGGAACCTCGGCGACAACCGTGATCTCTTTCTCCTTTTCGACGACATCAGCGAGTGGCTCTATTTCATCACTGACGTTCGGGGTTAGTCCCTTCCTCTTCACGTTGCCGAATTCCTTGATCACAGGCTTGCCATCCGGGCCTACACTGATGGAGAAACCGTAGTACTGAGGATGACCGAGCTTACCCCATTCCTCTGGTGCAGATTCGAGCGGGAGCTCATCCAGCGTACGATCCATTTCCTCGATGTCCTTGAATATCTCCTTCCAGAACTTGTCTAGGTAGCTGTATCGCTTCTTCAACCAATCATCCCACTCATCATCGGGAACCATATCGTGCCTTTCGAGGTCGAACGACACGCCTTAAAAACCTTCCAGTGATTTGGCCCGCGCGAAAGAGAAAGTCCTGAGGGTCGGAACCACGAACGATGCGGCAATCGATTGCCGCTAGATCATTCTGCTGACGAGTTCGTTTATTCCCTTGCCCAAGTGTCCGGAGATCGAAGTCTTTCCTTTCTTTCCTCTTCTCGACCGCTCCAGTTTCACGTGGTATCCCTTTCTCGGAGGGTGCAGTCTGAAGTAGGGCTTCACTCCAGGCAGGGCTGAGAAGTCGACCTTGAGAGACATTAGCGCCTTGGCCAGCCCGGCAAAGTCGCTAACCCCTAGGTGCTTTTTCAGATATTCGGTTTCCACACGCCTGTTGGCTGCTAGGCGAGCCCTCTTCTGTAGCAGTGCGGTCAAAGTCTCCTCATTGACCTCTCCCCAAGCGACAAAATCCTTGACGGCCTGCAGTGCTCCCTTGACGCTGGGTTCGTTCCGATGAAGCGTCGCCGTGTGAACGCGACCCAACCGGAGTGATTCCAGGGTGCTCTTCATGTCCTTCCTGACATTCAGGGTTCCCCTGATCCTGATCACCAGCAACAATGGACTGACAGCTTGTTGGTTGCTCAACTTAAGCACCCCAATCGGATTGGATCGTAGTCATGTACGTCTTCCTGAGCGCATCGAACGTCGCCATGACAGTCGACACAGGAGTCGCCGTGCTTCCTGATGTCCTCGACCATGCGTCATGAATGCCAGCTAGTCTTAGCACGATCTTCGTTGCTTCGCTCGCGACGAGCCCCAAGCCCTTGGGGGCTGGTATCAGATCAACTCTCACCGATCCTGCCTTTGAAGAGACCTTGAACGGCACGGAGTGCGGCTGCCCGCACTTGCATTCCCAAGAACCGCATCCCCTTCTCACGGCGATTGCGTTCAGCTTCGCCCTTCTGGATGCCTTGCCTATGGCCTCACTCACCTGGGCCGCCTTTCCCACGCCGAAGCCCACATGTCCGTCCTCATCACCGATCACGAGGATGGCTCTGATCTTGGTCCGTTCACCCGCGTCAGTCTGCTTCTGGACTGGGCTCATCGATATCAGCTCCTCGTGAAGCTTGGGCATCAGCATGTCGACTACCTGAGGATCCTTGATCTTGTACCCCAGCTCGAAGTACTCCTCCAGCGATGTGACCCTGTTTGACTTGACAGCCTCCAGTCCCTCATCATACATCGCTTGTTTATTCTCTGCCGCTCGTTCTTCAGACACGCTTGCTCACCTCACTTCCTTTGATCGTTGCCATCAGCGAGTTGAACTCCTCGGTAATCAACTTAGGGTTCACTGACGCTCCCCTTAGCCTTGAGAATGCCACACCGGTCTGCTGGCTCCCGGCGAACTCCGCAAGGTGATCCCCGCGTATCCGCTCCTCGGAAGGAGCAACGGATTCGTTGAACAAGACCTTGAGGCCGGAGTCAACGCAGCCCTTTGCCAGCGCGAAGAGTCTGTTTCCCTTCGTTGGCGTGTACAAACCTATGTCAAGTATTACCTCACCCAGATTCAGGCTCGAAGCTTTCTTTGCCAAAAGACATCCTGTGAGATAGGAGGCAGGGACGTTGTTCAACCCGAAGTGCCAGCCCAGATCGCTCAACTCCTTGGATGTGGCCGAAGCGATAGTTTTGTCGCCCTTCTGGTCAACGGTCACAATTGCTGCGGTGATGTACTTGTTCGAGATTCTGCAGACAACTCTCGGCAGTCTCGACTGGATGAATTTCTTTCTCTTCCTGTAGTCCGTTAACCCTTCTCGCCTTCTCCTGAGTGGGCTCATTTCTTCGTTCTCCTCGCTGTCTTCCTAGATGGAGTGACTTGGTCAGTCAATTCCCTGACGGATGAGAACCTTCCACCTTTGACCTGCAAGTATAGCTTCCTGTAGCGCTTGCCATCGACTTTGCCGCTCTTCTTCAGCTGTTTCAGCGCGCGCCTCATCGCCCTTACTCTGACAGGCCACTCGGACGTCCAACCACTTCTTGCTCCCTTCTTGCCCTTCCTACTGCCAGCCCCTCTCCCTCTGCCTCTCCTTTTCTTTGCGGCGGACAACCTCTTCCTCCCCCTTGAAGGCGCAGAGGACGGCCTCTTGGTTATGACGCCCTCCTTGATCAGCCGCCGGACGTCCTGTCTAGTCACAGCTGATTCTATGTCGTCAAGCCGGTCGGGGTCCATCCATATTCTGGTCTCTCCGGCATTCAGAATGTCGGACGCAATCCTCCTGACAGTTCTGACTCCCATCTCAGATCACTCGAAGACCTCTTCCCTGAAGGGATTCGCGACCCTGACGCCGATCGACTTGGCCTTGTCAGTGATGGCTCGCTTTGTCTTTCTGCCGACCTTTGATGAGATGACTGCGATCACATCTTGGTCTGTGAGTCGCTCCACTTGCTCTACATTTTCTACTGACACGGGTCTGAGGCCGGAAGGATGAAGACCTCTGATCATCTTAGGTGTTCTGTATCCGACTTTTACTCTCGGTGGCACACCCCTGAATTCCTTCCTCATCTTGTTGTCAATCCCCTTGGGTCGCCTCCATTCCTCTGAAAGCTTGTCGTACTTCCAGCTCTCCTGCCTCCTGAACTTGGGCGTCTTCTTCCTCGACTTGAACCGTTTCTTGTTGACTTCAGGGCTCAAGCTTCTCACCTCTTTACCTCATCCTCATAGTGCTTGCCTTGGACATAGATTCCGTCCAAGTATATTCTCTGGTCCTTGCCGATCGTCTTCGTCTTGGTCTCAAGCGACCCGGCGAATTGAGTGGCACTCTCAATATCAATACTTGTGACCCTAATATCTTGCTCCTTCACCTCGACCTGAACGCCGGCAGGGATGGGGACTCTTCGGGGAGTTCTCTCTCCCATGAAGTTCTTCACGCTGAAGACTCCGTTCTGCACTTCAATGGTCGGAGGGAAATGCGAGAACACCAATTTCATATTGATGACATATTGAGTCCTGACACCCTTCATCATATTGGATAGCCTCTTCACGATCGCCCCGACCATGGCCTTGCCCCTCCTGCCCTTGAGATCTGTGGACACCTCCAGCTTGGCCTCGCCTTTCTCTATCTTCACCCTCGTCTTCGAGAAGTCCTTGGAAGTGGTGCCGAGTGGGCCTGTGACCTTGACTGCCGAGCCATTGAGTTCGACCTGAACTCCCTCAGGTATGGCAAGCTCAGACTTTGCAGTGACACGTCTCAAGGTCTCAGTATACATATGCTAGCAGCTTACCTCCCAACCTCTTCTCTCTGGCCTCGATGTGGGACATGACTCCCTCCGAAGTGGTCACGATGATCACGCCCACGTTGTAGGCCGGCAGGAGCTTCTTCTCCCACTCTGTGTAGTCATCCGCCTTGACGTTCCACCTCGGCCTCACTGCTTTGCTTCTGTTGATCCTGCCGAGCAGTTGCACCTTGAACATGCCCGCCTTCCCGTCGTCTATGAACTCGAACTCACCGATGTAGCCGTACCTCTGAAGCACCTGCATCATCTTGCCCACCAAGTTTGATGCGGGCCAGATCGTGCAGCTCTTCAGGTTTCTTGACTCACTGTTCTGCAACGCGATCATTGCGTTAGAAACCGGATTCATGAGCGTCAACTTGTTGTCAGGTCACCTCACATGTACTTCCTGAACCCGAGCGTCTTGGCAACCTCTCTGAAACAGATGCGACAGTAATTCAGCCCATAAAGTCTGATGGTCGGACCGGTTGACCCGCACCTGACACAGGCATGAACCTTCTTTCCAAACTTTCGTTCCTTCGGCGCTCTCTTCTTTGCCAAGTCTAGACGACCTCCACTCCGTAGTTGGTCGAGATGAAGTCTATGGTGTCCTGAGAGCTTATGGCGGCACGCTTCCCTATTCTGCCGGGACGCCTCTTCCTCCTCGCAACCCTGTAACCTGGCCTCTCAAGGGTGGTTGTGACGTCCATTCCGAACACGCCGAGCTTCGGATCGTACTTGGACCCTGGCAGGAGAATGTGCTCGGTGATTCCTGCTGAGAACGTCCTGCCCGAAACGGAAGAAGATTTGAGCTTCATGTTCATGGCCTTGAAGGCCCTCCTGAGAAACGCATCGGCGTCTTCACCTCTGAGCGTGACTGCGACGGCTATCGTATCATTCTTCCTGACGCCGAAGTCCCTTATCGTGTCCTTTGCCTTTCTCTCCCATACCTTCTTGGAACCCGTGATGGCCTTGAGCACAGCCTTCGCCTTCTCGAGTGGATCACCCGACTTTCCGACCCCTATGTTGATCACGACCTTCTCAAGTCTAATGCCCCCATGGACTGGCGTGATACTGACGCTTTGAGACCGTGCTTCCTGTGTTGTCATGCGACTGTCACCCTGGGCTCTTCGGACCCTATTGCCATTACGTACTCCTTGAGGGTCGACACGCTCGACCCATCGTTGAGCTTCATGTTCGTTAGGGCACGTCGCTTGAGGCTCGCCGGAGATTGAGACTCGAACTTTCCGAGTTTACCCGCCGAGCTCCCCCTGAAGGCGAAACAGATCGTGCCTTCTTTCATCCTGATCACATCTGACAACTTCCTGTCTGGAAGAGAGAGTACAACCGAATCGCCATTATCCACCGGGATTTCTCCGGGAACCTTAAGGCTCGTGCCATCATGTAGTCTGATGGTCAGTTCGCCTTTCTTTGTGGTGAACTTTGACACGACTCTACTCACTTTCACTTTGGATTCCTTGGCGGAAATTGGCACTGCGACCACGCGCCCGTCTCCGTCAACTGTCACCCTATAGTGCTTGCTGGTTGAAGGGAACGACACAACGTCCATCAGCCCAACGGGCCTTTTCTCTTCTCTCACTTCCCGACCGTCAACCAGAACCTTTCCTTGTTTGAAGATCGTCTTTGCCTCCTTCTTGGAAGCCGCTTCTCCCATGATGTCTCTTACCAAAACATAGGCGGGCAGCGAGAGATACAGGGGATGTGGGCCGGGTCTGGATTTGGCCACAAAGACGTTCTCCTTCCTCTTTATCTTCCACGAGCGAGGAGCTGCTAGAGCCTTCATGTGTCTCCTACCGCCCATTCGAGCCATCTCATTCACCTCTCGAAGTCGGTCTCCTCTTGTCACTCGTGTCGACTTTTGAGATGACGACGTTGTAGGGTGACACCGGAATCGGAACGACAGTGCCATCCGATTTCTCTCTGGTCACTCCCTCTATGAAGATCTTGCCTCGTCTCCTGTCAACGCGCGTCACTAGCCCCTTGACCCCTTTGTAATCACCCTTGTATATCGTGACTTCGTCGTTTTTCCTTACCGGTATCCGCTTAATCTTGAGCCTTTCAGAGACCGATTTGATGAGGGGCGCGGTCAGAAGCGACCTACGCTTGTGAATCGGCAGGGTGAACAGATACTTCCTCTGCTTGCTTGGTTTGTGGCTGATCAATTATCCCCACCTCATATTATCACGCTGGCCATGCCAGCCAGCTTCGGCCACATATCTGCTGCTTCTCTTGCTACAGGTCCCCTCGTCTCTGTGCCCTTGAGATCACCTTCCTTGGAAATCAAAACAGCAGCGTTGTCCTCGAACGCGACCCTGTGACCTTCTGGTCTCCTGAACGGGAACCTCTGCCTGATCACGATCGCTGGGAACATCTGCCCCTTCAGGTCAGGCGGCCCTTTGGTGACCGCGACAGTGATCATGCTCCCAACGTTAGCAGTTGGTCTCCTTCTTAGGCGTCCTCCAAACCTGTGAACCTGAACGATCAGAAGTTCCTTGGCACCACTGTTGTCAGCACAGACAACCCTCGACCCCAAAGGAAGGCCCCTGGCCCCGCTCAGCTTGTACTCAAGTATGCCCTTGGCGGACACTGCCCTAGATTTCACCAAGGACATTGACCTAGCTCACCTTCCCTAACACGACGAAGTGCACAGTCTTTGACAATGGCCTCGTTTCGCCTATGGTCACTCTGTCACCCGCCTTTAGCTGCACGCACTTGGGTCTGTGCGCCGGTATCGTACCCCTTCTTCTCTGGTATCTCTTGTACTTGGGATCATAGTGAAGGTACTCAATTCGTACCACGACCATGCTGGGTATCTTGTCTTTCAACACGACGCCGTCCAGAGTCTTGCCCCTTACTGTCACCTTACCATGATAGGGACATTTCGGGTCGTCGCATGTCGTGGTCGGCGGAGCCACCTGCAGGCCTCTTGCTATCTCTCTCATTTTATCTGAGACCTCCACGTTCTTTCCTCAAGCCTCTTCACGATGTCGCGACCCTCAAGTTGCACGACGTTGCCTGGCCCCAGCTTCACTTCGAAAGTTGAGGTGTCCTTTGGAACTGTCTTGACGCCTGAATCTGTCCTGATGGAGATCGTCTTCATCGTTTCCCCTACGATCTTGCCCGACAGCCCCTCAAGGCTTGGATTCGTGGAACGTTTGACCTTGACTTCCAAGCCGAGGAGTTCATCAGCATTGATAATTGACATGTCAAGCCCCCTCCTCTCTCATTAGAGTCAATACCCTGGCTATCTCGCGCCTCAGATCTCTGACTGCCTTGAAGTTCTCGTCGCTCCTCCCCCCTTTGGACTTCACCCGAGCGAATTCCTCCCTGAGTTCTGCCAATCGTTTCTTCTTGTCCTCGGGTTTCAGCTTCCTGATCTCGTCAAGCCTTTTCTTCGGCATTCTCCTCACCTTCCTTAGGCTCTGGTTTCTGCTCCTCGCCC
>Ga0172365_10002493_pt1 | contig 13586 bp, 10 predicted proteins | sample LakKivSesite48cm_FD_114535 | JGI IMG/M metagenome (GOLD analysis project Ga0172365, IMG submission 114535) | Sediment microbial communities from Lake Kivu, Rwanda - Sediment site 48cm | ecosystem: Environmental > Aquatic > Freshwater > Lake > Sediment | place: Rwanda: Western Province, Lake...
CAGCAGGCGCGCGTTCCATCCCAACTGCCAGGAGTCGAGCTGGTTGGCGTTCTCGCTCACCCCCGCGCTCGCGCTGAGCGAGGGCGCGTAGCCGCCCCGGATCGAACGGGTCGACAGCTCTTGCGCATCGATCTGGCGGGCGAGCGCCATCACGTCCGGCCTGGCCGAGAGCGCGACCTCGAGGAGGCTTACGGTATCGCCATCCTCGCCTTGCAGGGCTTGCGCGGGCGGGGCCACGACATCGTAGCGGATGTCGCGCTCGACGCCCATGGCCTGGTTGAGCAAAGCCCGGTCGGTGTCGTAGGCCACCTGGGCTTGGATGAGCTGCACCTGGGCGTTGGCTCGGTCGGTGCGCGACTGCACCAGGTCGATCTCGGGCCGCTTGCCCACCTCGACGAAGGCCTGGATCTGTCGCAGGTGCAGCTCCCGGTTGTGCAGGGTTTCTTCCGCGACCTTGAGCAGGGCCCGCGCCGCGGCGGCCGTGTAGTAGGCGGAGCGGAGGTTGAAAGCCACATGCACCGCGAGATTCCGCTCGGTCTGCTCTTGCGCCCCCAGCGTGGCCTGGGCGGCCTTGTACTTGCCCGTGCCAAGGCCGAAGTCGTAGAGGAGCTGCGAGGCGTTCACCCCGAGGCTGTAGGAGTTGCCGCTGCTCAGGGGAACCGACAGCCCGGTGCTGGTCGCCGAGGAGGCCTTGCCGCTCGAGCGCGTGTACGAGGCGTTGCCCGAAAGCTGCGGCAGAAGCGGCGCCCGGGCCATGCCCACCCGGGCGGCGGACGCCTCGGTCTGCGCGCGCGCGGCCTGGAGCTGCGGGTGGTTGGTGCGCGCGATGCGCAGGGCCTCGTCGAGCGTCAGCACGGGCATCTCGGGTGGGGCGGCACGGGCCGGGAGACTCGGGGCCAGGACCAGGGCAAGCAGCATGAGCACGCGTTTCATTCGAACCTCAGGGCATCGATGGGATCCAGGCGCGCCGCCTTCTGCGCCGGGTACAGGCCGAAGGCCACACCCACCACGCCGGAAAACAGAACCGCGATCACGATGATGTCCGGTCTGATGAGCAGGGGCCAACCGAAACGAGCGGCCAATTGATTGGCCGCGAACACACCCAGAAGCACCCCCGCCACACCGCCGAAGAAAGACAGGGTCAGCGCCTCGACCAGGAACTGCGCGAGCACGTCGCGCGGCCGGGCTCCCACCGCCATGCGGATGCCGATCTCGCGCGTCCGCTCGGTCACGCTGACCAGCATGATGTTCATGATGCCGATGCCACCCACCAAGAGCGACACCGCCGCGATGCTGGCCAGAAGGGCGGTCAAGGTGTTGACCCCCTCCTGCTGCGCACTCGCCATTTCGGTCAGGTTGCGGATCGAGAAGTCGTCTTCGCCTCCGATGGGGATGTGGTGGCGATCGCGCAGCAGGTTCCGGATCTGCCTCTCCGCGCGCACCAGCTCGTCGCCGGTGGCGGTGCTCACCATGATCGATCCGGCGATGAACTTCTGAAGGCCGCCCTGGATCTTGGATTGGAAAGTCGTGTACGGCATGTACACGGCGTCGTCGAAGTCCTGTCCCATGGCCGACTGGCCCTTGCGCGCAAGCATGCCCACCACCAGGAAGGGGATCTTCTTGATGCGCACCGTATGCCCCACCGGATCGGCGCTGTTGCCGAACAGCTTCTCGACCACGGTCTGCCCCAGCACCACCACCTTGGCGCCGGCCTCGACATCCGAGGGGTGGATGGCGCTGCCCAGCGTGACCGGCCAGTCGCGAATCGAGAAGAATTCGGGCGAGACCCCGTTGACGCTGGTCGCCCAATTCTGGTCCTCGCTCAAGACGGGCGCGTTGGTGCGTAACTGCGGGGTGGCGTATCGAACGGCGCTGGCCTCGGTGCGAATGGCCTTGAGGTCTTCCCAGGTCAGGGTGGGCATGCTGCCGAAGCCGCCGCGCGCGCCGCCCGCGGTGGTGCTGCCCGAGAGCACGATGAGCAGGTTCGACCCCATCGAGGCGAAGGCGTCCGCCACGCGCGCCTTGGCGCCTTCGCCGATTGCCACCATGGCGATGACCGCCGAGACGCCGATGATCACCCCCAAGGTGGTGAGGAACGAGCGCATCTTGTTGCGCAGCAACGCCCGCACGGCGACGCGCACGACCTGCACGGGGTTCATGGCAGCCCCACCTCCGCGGCTGCCGCGGCCGGATCGGCCGCTTGCGGGGTCTGCCGCAGGTCGCTCTGGATATGCCCGTCGCGCATGACCACCACGCGGGAGGCATAGCGGGCGATATCGCGCTCGTGGGTCACGAGCAGCAGGGTGATGCCGCTCCGACCCAGCTCCTGGAAGAGCGCCATGATCTCCACGCTGGTGCGGGAGTCGAGGTTGCCGGTGGGCTCGTCGGCGACCATCAGGCGAGGCCGCGTCACCAACGCCCGCGCGATAGCCACCCGTTGCTGCTGCCCGCCCGACATCTGGTTGGGGTGGTGATGCATTCGATCGCCGAGGCCGACCCGCTCCAGCGCCTCCCGCGAACGCCGGTGTCGTTCGCGGCCGGACACGCCCGCGTAGAGCAGCGGCAGCTCCACGTTCTCGAGCGCGCTGGTGCGCGCCAGCAGGTTGAAGTTCTGGAAGACGAAGCCGAGGGTGCGGTTGCGCACGCGGGCCAGGGCGTTTCTGTCCATGCGCGAAACCTCTTCTCCCAGTAGCCGGTAGGTCCCCGCGCTCGGCCGGTCGAGACAGCCGAGGATGTTCATCAAGGTGGATTTCCCGGAACCCGAGGGCCCCATCACCGCCACCGATTCGCCTTCGCGGATCGACAGCGTCACGTCGCGCAGGGCATGCACGTCCACCTCCCCCATGCGGTACACCTTGGCGACATGCTCGACCTCGATGAGCGGGCCAGCCATGACCGTACCTAGCCCGCATTACTCGCGACGATTGGTTTTCCGACGAAGCACATTGGACAATCCGTGGTCACCTGCGTGAAGGATGGCGGGCTAGAAGGGGCGACCTCCGCCGCGGCGTGGAACCGGCGTGCCGGGAAGCATGCCGCCGGCGGGCTTGGCGCTGACGGTCACGGTGGCGTCCAGGATGACCAGGTCGCCTTCCGCGAGATCTCCTTCCACCACCTCGGTCTTGCTGCCGTCGCTGGCTCCGGTCTTGATGCGGACCGGCCGGGGAGCCGAGTCGGCGAGAACCCATACCGTCCTGCGATCGGGGGCATCCTCCGCCCCCGCCGGCGACCCGGGCCCGGCGCCCGCGCGCCGCCGGCCGTTCCCGTCCGCGCGCGCGGTCGAGGGCGCCGCCGGGGCACCGCCCGCCGCCGCGCCGTCCCCGCTATTCCTCTTGGGCTCGCGTTGCAGCGCCGCCGACACCTCTTGGGTGAGCCGGAAGCGCAGGGCCGCATTGGGCACGCGCAGGACATCTTCGCGGTTGGCGAACACGAAATTCACGTTGGCGGTCATGCCCGGCCGGAGCTTGAGATCGGCGTTGTCGACGTCGATGACCGCGTCGTAGGTGACCACGTTCTGCACGGTCTGCGCGGCGTTGCGTATCTGGCGGACCTTTCCCTGGAAACGCTCTCCGGGGAAGGCGTCGACCAGGAATGTGGCCTCCATGCCCGCGGTGAGCTTGCCCACGTCGGCCTCGGCGACGCTGGTGTTGACCTGCATCTTGCGCAGATCCTCGGCGATCACGAACAGGGTGGGCGCCGACAAGGACGCGGCCACGGTCTGGCCCACGTCCACGTTGCGGGAGATTACCACGCCGCCGGTGGGCGAGACGATGTTGGTGTAGGCGAGATTGACCTCGGCCTGATGGAGCGCCGCCCTGGTCTGGGCCAGCATGCCTTGGTTGACCGCGACCTGGGCCTTGGCCGCCGCCAGGTTGGTCTTCGCCAGGTCGTAGTCCGCGGGGGCCACCAGCTTCCGTTCCACGAGGCTCGCCTGTCGCTTGTAGTCGAGCTCGGCCTGGGCCGCCTGCACCTTCGCCTTCTCGAGATTCCCCCCGGCCGCGGCGTGGTTCGCGCGCGCCTGCTCCAGGGCGGCCTGGAAGATCTGCGGATCGATCTCGGCGATGAGCTGTCCCTTGCGCACCGGCGAGTTGAAGTCGACGAACAGCCGCTGGATGCGGCCCGACACCTGGCTGCCCACCTGCACGGTCACCAGGGCCGACAGGGTCCCGGTGGCGGTGACGCGCGCCACGACGCGCCCGCGATCCACGGTCGCGGTTTCCCACTCGACGGGAGGCTTGGCGGCGCCGCGTTTGACCAGGTAGCGTGCACCTAAAGCCCCGAGGGCGGCCAGGACCACGAGGGCCCAGAGTCGTTTCGATCGCAGCCACCTCATGCTCGGCCTTGCCAGGCAACGCCCGCTCGTACGGTCGCCAGCCCTTTCCCGCCTGCCGGCGCAGGCGGCGAGATCCGATCCAAGCGATCCAGATTCGCCACCATGCGCTTGAGGTGCGCGCCGAGGGTGCCGAGCTCGGCCTGCGAGAAACCGAGGACGATCGCCTTGCGAATCTGCTTGGCAATGACGACGCACTCGCTGGCCAGCCGTTTTCCCCGGGCGGTGAGCGTGAGGCAGCGGCGCCGGCGGTCGGCCGGATCGCTTTCCGCGCCGACCGGGTCGCGGGCCTGCAAGGCCGCCAACACGCGCGAGGCGGTCGGCCGATCCATGGTCAGGGTGGCCAGGACGTCTCCCAGGGCGCACGGCCCGCGTGCGTGGAGGGCCTCAAGCGCCCAGAACTGCTGGCTCGAAAGCCCCAGTCCTCCGACGCGCGACTCCACCGCCTGGCGCTGGCGGCGTCTGACCGCGGCCAGAAGGCGCGTGACCTCTGCTTGTTTCGTCATGGATTGGCTCGCCCTGCCTTCTACCCGGGAACGGGGACCGATGGAACATCGATCGACGCCTTACATTGCTAGGCAAGCATCGTGCCGGCGCGATTCGCCCCTAAAACCGTCAACGCTGCATGTCGTCTGTATGCGCATTCCGCAGCCGGAAGTGCAGGTTCTGCCCGGGGGCGAAGGTCCTTCCGCCCTCGCCCCGGGCTACCAGTGCTCCCGGCGGATCAAATCCTCGAGGCGCTTGCGCGCGAAGGGCCGAGGAGCCGCGTCGGGATAGCCGAGCGGAGTCATGGCGAGCACGCGCACCTCGGCGGGAACCCCCAGGATCTCCTTCGCCCTCGGCTCGTCGAAGTTGCACACCCAGCAGGTTCCGAGCCCCTCCTCCGCCGCGGCCAGGATGATGTGGTCCATGACGATGGCCAAGTCGATCTCGACGGCATTGAATCCGTCCGCGCGCTTCCACGCCTTGCCCGGCTCGGCGCAACCAACCAGGATCACCGGCGCGGTGTGAAACCAGTCGCGCGCGTAGGCCTCCTTCATGCGCGCACGGATGGCCGCGTCGGTCACGACGATGATTTGAACGGGTTGCAGGTTGGCCGCGGTGGGCGCCACCCGTCCGGCGCCGAGGATGCGATACAGAACGTCCTCGGCAACCGGATCGGCCTTGTACCCGCGTACGCTGCGACGCACCCGGATCAGCTCTTGGAAGTCCATCCCTGGACTTTCGTCGCTTGGCCACGCGGAATCAAGACCCCCGTTACCCCTGCCGGCCGGGAAACCACGAGCGAACCGGGGGTTTTAGGCTCGCCCCGCAACTGCCGATACTTCAACTCGAAATGGGGACATCCATGGCATCCGGAAGATACTCACGCAGTTGTCGCTCGCGCGCCGCGCGGCGCCTGGCTTCGGCGCTCGTGCTGGCTCTCGTCGGCCTCGGCCCCGCCTTCGCGGCCGAGCCCTCCCGCGAGGCCAAGCAGGAAGCAAAGGCCCGCTTCATCGCCGGGCAGAGCCACTACAACCTCAACGAGTTCTCTCAGGCGCTGGTCGAATTCAAGGAAGCCTACCGCCTCCTGCCCGACCCCGTCTTCCTCTACAACTCCGGGCAGTGCGAACGCCAGCTCGGACATCCCGAGGAGGCCATCCGCTTTTATCGCAGCTACCTGCGCGAGCAGCCCAAGGCGCCGAATCGCCAGGATGTTGTGCACAAGATCGACGAGATGGAGGCGGCCTTGAAGGCCAAGGCGGCCGAGGCGGAGAAGGCGCCGTCGGCCCCGAGTGAACCCTCCGAACCGGGCAAGCCGACCGCATCACCCACCGAACCGCCGCCGGCACAAGCCGGCGCGCCGGCGCAGAAGGTCCAGAGCGAACCCGCGCCGGCCGAGAAGGCCGAGCTGGCCGGCCAGCCTGCCACGCCCAGCCCGTCGCCCGCGTCGCTCCCGGCGGAGCCGCCGCTAAGGCCCGAAGCCCCCGTGCCCGCCTCGCCGGGGATCGACGTTTCCTCGGCGCCGAGCCCACAGCAGGCGCCTCTCGCGAAGGCATTCTATTCGCGCTGGTGGTTCTGGACCGCCGCCGGGGTCGTGGCAGCCGGGGCGGGATTGGGAATCTACGCCGCCACCGCCGACAGGGCCGCCGCACCCCCGGCTTCGGCACTCGGCTCGAAGGGAGTGTTCTAGATGCGCGGGCAAAGGCTTTGGGGGTGGGCGGCGGCCGGGCTGTGCGCGTCGCTTCTCGGGTGCAAAGCCACGCCGGGAACCTTCGTGCTCGTGGAATTCCGGGGCTCGGTCGCCGAGGGCCGTTCCATCCAAAGCATCGAGGTGGGCCTCGTCCTCGACCCGCAGGACGAGTCCGGCGCGCGCAGCGACTGGGCTTCGTTCTTCCCCCCCGACGGCAGCAAGATCACCCTACCGACCACCGCCACCTTGGTCATCCGCGGCGGTGAAGGCTTCCTCACGGTGTCCGCGAAGGCCCTCGACCAGGACGGCAACGTGATCGGCAAGGGCAGTGCCTCACAACAAATCAAGGCGAAACAGACCACGTCCGTCGTCGTGACCCTCGGCCCCAGCCTCGAGGACGGCGGCAGCGACGGCTCGAGGACGGACGCGCAAGGCAAGGGGGACGCCCTTCCGGCCGCCACCGACGCGGGCAGCGCGGGCGGAAGCGGCGCGGGCGGCGCGGGCGGCGCGGCCACCGGAGGACAGACAGGAGGCGGCTCAGGTGGTGCAGGTGGTGTGAGCGGGACCTTCCAGATCACCCTTCTTCCCACGGCCATCGACTTCGGCACCGTTGCCGTGGGCACGACCTCTCCCCTGCAAGTCATGACCATCAAGAACGTGGGCAGCGTCCCCACGCCGATACTCCAGGTTTCCGCCGCCGACCCGGCACAATTCCCGGTGAAGGAGGATCACTGCAGCAGCGGCGCGCTCAGGCCCGGCGATAGCTGCACGGTCTCGTTTGCGTTCGTTCCCGGCGCCGCCGGTAGCCGAGACACCACGGGCAAGGTCGGGTTTGCCGCGGGGGCCGGACCGTCGATCACTTTCCCGCTGATCGGCACCGGCATGAAAGCGGCGGGAAGCCTCACCCTGTCGCCCCCGGCGGTCGACTTCAAGACCCTGGACGTCGGGACGTCCTCGTTCCAGCCGTTCACGCTCACCAACAACGGCAGCGACGAGGCCGCAAATCCCCGCATCGTCGTGACCGGCCCCGCATTCTTCCAGGTGACGGACAACCAATGCGCGAACGGTTCCTTGGCTCCGCGCGGCCAGTGCACCTTCTCCATCACCTTCGCGCCCGAGAAGGTGGGTCAGGTCACCGCAACCGTCGCGGTCGAAGACCTGTCCGGCGGCGGGACATCCGGATCCTCCTTGCTGTCGGGGACAGGACGCCGGCTAAACCAGCTCCAAGTGCAATTCACCGGCCCGGGCGGCGGTACCGTGTCGTGGCCGGCTGTGAGGTCGTGGCCGGGCAACAGCATCCACAGCGGCAGCCCCTTCAGCACCGGCGTCGAGATCCTCGATCCTGTGGACTTCCCTCAATTCGTCCTCACCGCCACCCCGGACAACGGCTCCCAGTTCGGGGGCTGGGGCGGCGACTGCAGCGGCACCGGCACCTGCACCCTGGGCATGAACAGCAACCGCACGGTCATCGCCAATTTCGTCTTGACCAGCTCGACCCAAGGTCCGCTCACCATCAGCGTCCTCAGCTACGGCGGGCAGCAAGGCAGCGTCACCTCTGCCGACGGCACGATTCGCTGCAGCGGGCACTGTCCGGGGCTCTCATATCCCACCGCGAGCAGCCTCACCCTGCTCGCCAAGCCCGGGCAGAACGCGACCTTCATCGGCTGGAGCGAAGGCCCGTGCCACGGCACGAACCCGAGCTGCACGTTCCCTGCCAACGGCACTGTCACCGTGGCCGCGACCTTCGGACCCCCATCGTACATGTTCGTGTCCTCGGCGGTGTATGTGCCCGGGCAGTTGGGCGGCATCGCCGGCGCGGACGCCAAGTGCCAGGGCTTGGCCGTCAGCGCGCGCCTCCCCGGCACGTACAAGGCCTGGCTTTCCAGCAAGGGCACCGATGCCCGCAGCCGCGTGGGCGCGGGCGGATGGGTGCGCACGGACGGCCGCCCCTTCGCGCGCAATATCGACACCTTGGCCTTCCAGAACAAGCAGACCGTCTACTATCCGCCGCGCGTCGATGAAAGCGGCAAGGATCTCGGCAACGTCCACACCTACGTCGTCACGGGCGGGCTCAACAACGGAACCGGCTCCGATTCGCAGTGTTCGGATTACACCAGCCCGACCGGCGGGACCTATGTCGGCGACGCGGCTGCAGGCAGCTATCTTTGGGCCATGAGCCAGCTCGAGCCGCAGGGGTGCGGCGGCAGGTACCACCTGTACTGCTTCCGATCCGACGCTCCCGGTGCCGACTTCACGCCCGCGCCGGTGTCTGGCCGGCGCGTGTTCGTGTCCGCCGGCCGCTTCGTTCCCGGCCCCGGCCCCGGCCATGCCGATGCCTTGTGCCGGGCGGACGCCGCCGCCGCCAACTTGACCGATGCCAGCCGATTCGTCGCCTTCCTCGCGACCAACTCGATCCCGGCCATGAAGCGCGTCATCCAGACCACGGCAGCCTGGAAGCGCGTCGACGATGTGGTCGTGGCCCGTTCCACCGCCGACCTCGCCGGCGGCCAGCTTCTCGCCCCGCTGGGTCTGACCGCGGACGGGTCCGCCTACACGACCTTCAATGTCTGGACCGGCGCCAACGATCCGATTTCGCCCGGCAGCGCGACGTGCTCGGACTGGACGTTCAACGCGAGCAGCAGCTCCGGCCTCGTGGGCAACAGCGGTGTGTCGGTGAAGCCCGACTGGTTCAGCTTGGCAAACACCTCGGCCACCGCCTGCAGCGACACCAACACCCATCTGATCTGCATCGAGCCGTAGCCCGAGCCACGGCGTGGCAGAAGGTTGAAGGCTCACAGCGCAGCCTGTCGGCCGCAACCAAACCGCGCCATCGTCGAGAAGTCCAACCGCAGAGCGCGCAGAGGGCAGAGAGAGAGGAGATGGAAAGCGGCGACTCCTCTTCAACATGGGTTTCGCACTTCGTGCGAAACGAGGGGAATCGAGCTTCCCCTCCCCTTTCGGCGCGCTCGCTGCGCGATCGCCACGTCGATTTCGCACATACCTCGGGGGTGAGGCCCCGTCCTCGGAGTATGCGAAATCGACGTTCAATGCGCCGCCCGCTTGCCGAGGGCCCTGGGCAAAGGCAAGGGTTCCGGATGGGGATCCGAGCCCTTTCTACCTCCTCCGGCTCTGCGCTCTCCGTGCTCTCTGTGGTGAAAACCTCGATCGTTCGTCACAGCGAAATCGTCGCGTCCTGCGAAGAAGCTGGGACCTCGAGGGGGATTCCGGATCACACCCCAGCACTTGCCCCTGAAGCCTGCACCCTGGAGCCTGAAGCTCACAACGCAGCCACTGAACTGTGACGAACGACCTGGAGCGACTTGCGGGCCAAACCATTCGGCGCTCCAGGCCCGTCTGGTGGTAAGGTTCGGGGCAAGCCAGCCATGCGCGAGATCCTCTGGATTGCGTTCCTCCTGAGTGCCGCCTGCTATCTGGCGGCCTGCCTGCTCTTCCTCCTGCAAGCGCGCGCCCGGCCCACCCCGGGGTTTCGCCCCTGGTGGCCGACCAGGGTGCTCGAAGCCGGCGCGCTTGTGCAGCTCTCCTATCTGGTTCTCTATGCGGTTCTCGACCGGACTTGTCCGGTCTTTTCGCTCCACACCGCGCTCGGGATCGTCTCCCTGGTTGCCGTCGTGACCTACGCCGTGCTCGGCCGCCGCCGCCGCCTGGAGGCCCTGGGCGCATTCGTCGCCGCTTCTGCCCTTGTGTTCTTCTTGGCCGCGCGCGCTACCGCGGACACCTCCCCGCCGCCCGACAACCGTTGGCTCATAGCCATCCACATCACCTCGAATCTGCTCGGAGGCGGCATCCTCCTCGTCGCCGGCTGCGCCAGCGCCTTCTACCTGTGGAACGAGCGCAGGTTGCGCACCCGACGCAAGCTCGGTCAAGGCGCCAAGCTGCCGCCGCTCGAGTCCCTCGACGCGGTCGTACACCGCCTGCTGTGGGTCGGTCTGCCCTTGCTCACCCTGGGACTTCTGACCGGCCGCTTGGTCATCCGGCACGCGGCCGTGATCACCTTGGGCGAAAAGCTGCGCGCCGGCCTTTCCGGAGCGAGCTGGCTCCTGCTCGCCCTGGTGCTCGCTCTGCGCCTGCTCGCCGGCTGGCGCGGACGCCGTCCCGCCTATGCCACCTTGGCCGGGGCCTTGGGGATTCTGCTGGTCATCGTCCTATACGTCGTGCGTGCCTTGATCGGGGAGGGGCCGTGATCGTCGTCGTCGGGCTTTCCCACCAGAGCGCGCCGTTGGCGGTGCGCGAGCAACTCGCCGTGGACCCGGCCGACCTTGTGCCCTCCCTCGCTGGCCTCAAAGAGCGCACGCGCGCCGCAGAGATGGTGCTCCTTTGCACCTGCAATCGCGTGGAAGTCATGGCCGCGGCCGGGACATCGGACAGCGCCTCGGCCCTTGCCAGCCGCATCGTCGACGCGCTGGTGGCCAAGGCCCCGGCCGTGGGCTCGCACCTCTACGTGCGCGGCGAGCGCGCCGGCATCGAACACCTGTTTCGCGTGGCCAGCTCGCTCGATTCGCTGGTGGTAGGCGAGCCGCAGATCCTGGGCCAGCTCAAGGACGCCTTCGCCCTCGCGCGGGCGGCGCACGCCGTGGGGCCCTGTCTCAACCGCGCCTTCGAGCACGCCTTCCGCGTGGCCAAGCGGGTGCGCAGCGAGACCGCCCTCGGCGCGGGCCAGGTCAGCATCCCCTCCGTGGCCGTGGATTTGGCGCGCGAGATCTTCAGCGACCTCGGCGGGCACGAGGTGGTGCTGGTGGGAACCGGCGAGATGGCCTCGCTCGTCGCCGCCCTGCTCGGCCGCGCCGGCGCGCACGTGGTCGTGGTCGGCCGCACCGCTGAACGCGCGCGCGAGGTGGCGCAGAAGCTGGGCGCGAAGTGGCGCACCGGGGAGGAATTGCCCAGCCTGCTCGTCGAGGCCGACATCGTGATCACCGGCACCAGCGCCGCCGGCTACGTCGTCACCTTGGAGCAATTCGCCCAGGTGCGCCGGCAACGCCAAGGCCGAAACCTCTTCCTCGTCGACCTGGCGGTTCCGCGCGACGTGGACCCGCGCGTGGGCGAGCTCGACGGCGTTTTCCTCTACAATGTCGACGACCTGGCGCATGTGGCGGACGCGGCCGTGGCCGACCGTCGGCGCGAGGCGGAAAAGGCCGCCGCCATCGTGAGCGAGGAAGCCGACAGCTTTCTTTGCCGGGCCCACGCCGAGCGCATCGCCCCGACCCTCGTGGCCCTGCGCGAGCGCTTCCGCACCACCCTCGCTGCCGAGCTCGAGCACAGCCTGCACAGCCAGCACCTGGCGCTCGAGGCGGCGCACAAGCAGGTGCTCGAGCGGGCCCTCGCCGCCGCGGTCGAAAAGATGCTCCACGGCCCCACCGAGCGCCTGCGCGCGTGGGCCAAGGACGAGCACTTCGGCGACTGGCACACCGATCTTCTGCTCTGCGCGGTGGAGGAGCTCTTCGGGTTGCGCGCAGGGGCCGAGGCCGAGCCCCTCGACAAGGAAGGTCGCAACCCATGAAGCCTGCCGCCTCCCGCCCGAAGCCTGCTTCGGTCGCGAGCGAAGCCCGCGTCATGAACGTCGATTTCGCATACCCCGAGGACGGGGCTTCGCCCGCTAGGCGTGTGCGAAATCGACGTCGCGATCGCGCAGCGAGCGCTCCGAAAAGGGAGGGGGCCCGACGAGCCTTGCTCGTCGGGGAGGGAAAGCCGGCTTCCCCTCGTTTCGCACGAAGTGCGAAACCCATGATGAACGAATGCTGATGAACCACGCGGGCTAGCGCGGGCCCTCTGCGGGGGGGCCGTTGCCCCGCAGGCGCGCCCCCGGCGGCCGGATGTGAGACGAACGGAAAACCAGGTAGCGGCTGGCCACGAAATTGAACGCCGTGGCGGCGGCGATGCCGATCAGGGCGGCGAATTGCGGGCGCAGCGACAGCATGGGGCCCATACACGCGAGCGTAACCAGGTAGTTGATGACCGCGCCCACCGAACAGGCGGTCATGAAACCGAAGAACTGGCGAACCCAGCTCTCCTTGCGGGCCTCGTGGAAGCTGAAGCGCCGATTGAGCACGAAGTTGAAGCACATGGACAGCACGATGGCCGAGGCCACCGCCGGCCGGGCCGGCATGCTCAAGTGCAAGAAGAGCGTGAGCAGAAACAGATTGACCACCGTGCCGAGTCCGCCCACCGTCAAGAACTGAGCCAATTGCGACCAGGCACCAAACTTGAACGTGTACAGCCGCCGCAGGTGTTTGATGTAGAGCAATTGCTGCTTCAGGGTCAGCTTGCTCTGGCCGAGCTGTCGGTCTTCGAAGTGGATGGGCACCTCGACCACCCGCTCGCAGCCGCACTTGACGATGAATTCCAGCCCGATCTTGTAGCCCACGGGGTTGAAGTCGCGCCCGGCCTCGAAGGTCGAACGGCGAAAGGCGAAGAAGCCGGCCATGGGGTCGCGCGCGCTCGTCAGCGGGCGGGCCAGCAGGGTGGCCACGCGGCTGTTCACCCAGCGCAGAAACCCCCAGTCGTCCGAGGTGGAGCCGCCCTGCACATAGCGCGAGCCGATGACGAAGTCCGCCCCCTCGTCCAGCTTGCGCAGCATGAGCGGGATGTTCTCGGGGGGATGGCTCAAGTCGGCGTCCATGCACACGAGGAAGTCGCCCTTGGCGAGCCTCATGCCCTCGAGCACCGCGGGGCTGAGCCCGCGGTCGCTCGTGCGCGTGACGAGCCTGACCCACGACTCGGGCCGCGAAGCTACCAGCTCGGCGGATCCGTCGCGGCTGTCGTCGTCCATGATGAGCACGTCGAGGTCAAGCCCCGCCTCCTGCCGAACCTTGCCCAGCCGCGCGATGAGAAAGGGGAGATTCTCCACCTCTTTGTAGGTGGGCACGACCACGGTGACCCGCCGTGCGGGTGATGGCGCGATGGTTTGGGTGGACTCTGGCAAGCGGATTTTCCTTTTCTCTTTTGGGTCGCCTCCCCGCAGGAGCGCGAAGGCGTGCACAAGCTATCAGATCTACTGCCCGCGCGTCAGTAGCGCGGGGCGTCCCGGCACCTTTCGTCACTCACGACTCGGCCTCGTGCCCCCCATGC
>Ga0172365_10002494_pt1 | contig 13583 bp, 15 predicted proteins | sample LakKivSesite48cm_FD_114535 | JGI IMG/M metagenome (GOLD analysis project Ga0172365, IMG submission 114535) | Sediment microbial communities from Lake Kivu, Rwanda - Sediment site 48cm | ecosystem: Environmental > Aquatic > Freshwater > Lake > Sediment | place: Rwanda: Western Province, Lake...
AAGTCCCTTGTCTATAACTTTCTTGAATTCCTTTTCATATTTTTCAAATAGAGCCAGGAGCATGTCTACACTGGCTACATCAAAATTGTAAACTGACCACTGTTTCTCAGCATCAAGATGCAAATCCCCATAGGTGATCTCGTTAGACCATTTTAGATCCCAGAAACTATCCTAGTCCTGCAAATACATAGCAATCCGCTCCAGACCGTAGGTTATTTCTGCTGAAACAGGCTTGAGTATAAAGCCTCCAATCTGTTGGAAATAGGTAAATTGGGTTATTTCCATTCCATCAGCCCATACTTCCCAGCCCACGCCTACTGCACCTATAGTTGGGGATTGCCAGTCATCCTCAACAAACCTTATATCATGCAATTTTAAGTTGATACCCAGGCTCTTAAGAGAACCAAGATAAAGATCTATTACATCATCAGGAGATGGTTTTAACAGTACCTGAAACTGATAATAAAACTGAGTTCTAAAAGGATTTTGGCCGTACCTTCCATCTGTTGGTCTCCTGCTGGGCTCAACATAGGCAACATTCCATGGTTCAGGGCCCAAACACCGGAGGAAAGTATCCGGGTTGAATGTTCCCGCACCCTTTTCCAGGTCCATCGGCTGCTTTATAAGACAGCCATTATCTGACCAGTACTTTTGCAGGTTAAAAATAATATCCTGAAAATTCATAGTTTCTTATTTTAATAACATTAGTTTTAATAGTCAATTAAACTGGGGTCACTTACAGTCCTATTTTTTTAAAATATTTAAAACTTTCCACATTGCATTCAGTGTGGTAAATAATATAGTCTTCTATTAGTTTATACACCCTTTTAAGTGTTGGAAGACCTACCTCTAAATCTCTAAAATCTTCAAGTTTGAGATTAAATAAATCATATAAAAACCTGTAATCTGATGCGCCCAGGACTTCTATACCTCCTGAAGAATCTGCGCATTTCCTGCAAAGAACTCCTCCATATTTAACTGAAAAATAAATTTTATCTTTATGGAGAGAGTATAAATTTTTTAATTTTTGATTGCACTTGCTGCAGTTTCCAAGCAAAGGTACATAACCTGTAATTCTTAAAAACTTAATTCCAAAAAAACACATGGTCTTCTTTAGAGAGACAACATCTTCCGGATCCAGATTATTGATCTCATTAAAACAGGCATAAATTAATTTAAATAAAAGTGGGGAGGAGTCTCCGCCGGATACCTGTGTTTTTAAGATAATTTTGCTTATGATTTCACAGAAGACAAATTTGTAAAAATCTGAAGCAATATTTTTAAAACTTTTTATTATTTCTACCTGATTTATAATATCCAGATTCCTGCCTGTTGAAAGCTCCAGATCAACAAGATTAAAAAGCTCAAGCCTTCCCCCAAATTTACTGTGAATTTTTCTGGCGCTTTTAGCTACTGCATTTATTATATCTCCATCCTGGGAGTACATTTTAACTATTTTATCTGATTCTCCCAGTTTATATGATTTTAAAATAATAGCTTTAGCTTTATAAGATGGCATTTTTTATTTATCAAAAATAGCACTGTACTCTTTGATTATGTTTATTCCACTGCTGGTCCCCAGTCTTGTTGCGCCGGCATCTATAAGCGCCTGCGCATCTTTAAATGTTCTTATTCCGCCTGATGCTTTAACTCCTATATTCCTGGTAACAATTTCTCTTATCAGCCTGACATCATCAAGTTCCACACCTTTTACACCAAACCCAGTAGATGTCTTTACAAAATCTGCGCCAGATCTCTCAATAATTGCGCACACTTTTTTAATTTCATCCCTGGTTAAAATTGCGGTCTCTATTATGACCTTGATATTAATATGCCTGTTATATTCTGCTATTTGTTCACGCCTTATCACATTAACAACTATTTTGATTTCTCTTTCGACATACTCATAATTACCGCTTTTCACAGCTCCTAAATTTATTACCATATCCAGCTCGTCTGCACCTTTATTTACATTATTCCTTGCTTCAAAGACCTTTGTTTCTATAGTATTTGCCCCCAGCGGATAGCCTACTACAGAGCAAACTTTTACATCGGTGTCGGCCAATATTTTTTTTGCCTGCGCTATATAAGTAGGATTAATACACACTGCTGCAAAATGATTTTTTTTAGCATTAATACATAACTGTTCTATGTCCTTTGAAGTTGCAATAGGATTAAGTAATGTCTGATCAATAGTCTTTGCTAATTGCTCTTTAGTTAACGTTTTTACCACTCACCTTTATTTATCTATAACTAATAATATTTTTATAATCAATAGCCAAAAAACCAGATTTAAAACTGTTTTTATTCATTATAGCTTTAATCTCATTAAATCCCGGTCTACTCCTCTACCATATTCATTTTTCCTCAAGATAATTTTTTTAAAACCAAAATCCTTATAAAGTTGGTTAGCAGCCTTATTGCCAGGATCAACAGTTAATTCTATTTCCTTAAAATCATCGTTTTTTAAAATATCAATTACTTTTCCCAGAAGCATCCTGCCAATGCCTTTTTTTCTGTATTCTTTGTCAATATAAAAAGAATGAATAAAAGCTGTATTCTTATCTTTCCAGCTTCTTATAAGCTCGCATACTCCAATAATATCAGAGCCATCCCTACTTTTTTGAGCTACAATAAATTTCCCATACCTTATTATTACCGGTATTACCCACTGGTTTATTGAAGCTTTGCTTCCCAGATTCTTTTTTTCTAATTTTCCAATCCTGCTTACCAATTTCCAGTCAACACCTTTTATCTCCTGTATAAATATATTGTTCATACTAGAAACTAATATTTATTTTAAAATTTAAAAAAAAGACATATCTAGTATCAATTTTACATTATTTGTCAATAGCAGCAGCCGTAGTTTTAAGTGGTTTTGAGTTGAATAATTTATGATGAAAAAACTGTAGTTTAAATTACGATGAAAAAAATTAGAGTTTAAAAGTTCTTCTTACGTCAGATACCAAACTATTCTGGATATTTTCCATATCTATTCTATTTTCTTCTTCCTCGTGGTCATAATTATATATATGCAGTATGCCATGTGTTATCAGCAAAATTATCTCTAGATTCAGATTCCAGTTTTCATCCTGTTTTAAAACGTTGGACTGCGCAACTTCTGGACAAATAATTATTTCCCCTACAGTATAAGTGCTTGCAGTGCTTGCCCCCTGGCTTACCTTATCTTTATCAGAAATATATGAAAAAGACAGCACATCAGTTTCCCTATCTACTCTCCTGTATTTTTTATTTAATTTCCTTATTTCTTTCCCATCTGAAAAAACAATATTTAATTCACTTTTTAAATCCTTATCAAACTTATCTGAAATATATGCTGCAACCTCTCTTATCAAATCCAGATCCAATTTTATTTTACTTTGATCGTTAATCAGTGTAACTTTCATTTTGTCTCCACTTTTTCCTCTAAATCCGCTTTTGTTTTTGAATTGGATTCTGTATATGAAAGCCGGGAATGATAAATAGACATAAGGCCATCAATTAAAGTTTCTTTGACTGTATTTATTTCTTTAACAGTCATATCAGTCTCATTCAGCTGGCCATCTTTCAATCTATCTTCAAATATGTCATTTATCATTTTTTCAATTTTTTTAGGAGTCATCTTATCAATAGATCTTACTGCAGCTTCTGTTGAATCTGCCAGCATAAGAATTGCTGCCTCTTTGCTCTGTGGTTTTCTTGCCGGATAACGGAAGTGCTCTTTTAGACCATTTGAGCTGCCGTTAGTAATTAATTCTCTGTCTTTCTGTTTCTCATAAAAATAGGTTATTATCGAACTCCCATGATGCTGGGAGATAATATTTAAAACTTTTCTGGGGATTTTATTTTTTACTGCCATTTCCAGACCATCTTTTATATGACTTGATATTATATGCCTGCTCATAGAAGGATTTAAGCGGTCATGAATATTTTCAATATCCCTTTGGTTCTCATAAAAATATTCAGGCCTTTTCATTTTTCCAAGATCGTGGTAAAGCGCCGCTACCTTAACCAACAGTGAATCAGCACCTATGGATTTTGCTGCGCTTTCTGCGAGATGCCCAACAAGAATGCTGTGATTATAAGTACCTGGCGCCGATATAAGCAGCTGCTTAAGCAATGGCTGATCGGTATTGGAAAGCTCCAGCAGTCCCATTGCGGTTACAATATTAAAAGTAGATTCAATAAATGGCAGAAAACCTATAGCAATAATAGCACAAATAATACCATTGACCACTCCAAGTACAGTATACAGAGCAATTGTCTTTATTTCCCCACCGATAAGATTAATGGTTAAAAATAAAAAAGCAAGAACAAGCGAACTTATAAATCCAGCCCTCATTACGCCAGATCTCTGAGAAACTTTTGATACCATATATGTAGAAAAAATACCTCCTAGTATATAGACAATGGCTATACTGAAATCAAAATCAGTTGCAATACCTGCAAATATTCCCAGACAGACAGTCAACATCATTGCCATACGTTCATTAAATAAAATGGTACAAATAAGCGACGCTGCTATTATTGGAAATAAATAATTCCAGAAATTTAAATGTATGGATGAAAGTATAGTAAGCGCCCTTATTAGTGCTGTAAATATGACCATAAGAAGTGTAATTATGACTATTTTCTTTGTATTACTAAAAATTTTTAAATTAAATTTGTAAATATAAAATCCAAATAGCACCAGAATCACAGAAGATATAAAGAATATATACAGCAGCCTTTTCCAGTTAAAACCCGTCTGGAGCAAACCCAATTTAGTTAATATAAGAATATCGTTATCGTTTATAATTTCTCCCTCAAAAACAATTGTCTGGCCTTCAAGTATGGTTACCATATAGGGACTGGTGTTTAATCTGGCTTCTTTCCTTGCCTCTTCAGTGGCAGCAGGATTAAATACTGCTGTAGGTTGAATATTTTTTTCCAGCACATCTGTTATTACAGGAATGTTTTCAGGTTTTATATCCTTATCTGCTTCAACCAGCCTGGAGGCTTCACTCCTTGCAAAATCCACTTCAGTTGGCTTTATTTCTTCTTTCATTATTTCCCTGGCTATATCCTGGGTTTTTGTTAAAAGCATATTAAGATCATCTACTGATAGATTAAGCGCCAGAGAAATAATGGATTCAGGGTACTTGCTACCCAGAAGATTGGTCATATAATCAACTTTTTCTTCAAAAATTTTATCTTCTTTTTTCTGGACTATACTGGTTAGAAGGTAAAAATACTTTATCTGGTAAAGGGCTCCTTCTTCACCATTTAAAACATCTATATCATAAACATATATATCTTCTACCCCTGCTTCGTTTTTATTTCTATCTTCTTCGGTTTTTTCAACATCCTCAAATTCTATACCCTTATTTGCCTTAATGGTTCTGGGACTGGGTTTTCCCAGCTCCACACCAATATCAGGAGAATAGCTATATGTAAGAATAGCTACCACCAGACCCAGGGTTAAAATAAATACATACATTCTTTGAGCAATTTTACTACTGAATGAAAAATATTTATTAATAAAATCCTTCGTTTTTTCTAGCTTCCCCTTTTCAGTTTTTGGAAGCTCTTTGTTATTTTTATTTCTGGCTATCATTTTAATCCAATGTAAATTATACTATAAAATTATTCTTTAATTCTTTCCCCATAAACCTTATAGGCATCTACGATCCTCTGTACCAATTCATGTCTGACCACATCTTTTGAACTAAGGTATACAAACTCAATCCCATGTATTCCCATTAAAATTTTTTTTATTATAATCAGGCCAGATTCTTTATCACTGGGTAAGTCAATCTGTGTAATATCGCCGGTTACAACTATCTTGGAGCCAAACCCTAATCTGGTAAGAAACATCTTCATTTGTTCCGGGGATGTATTTTGAGCTTCGTCAAGTATAATAAATGAATCATTTAAAGTCCTTCCTCTCATATAGGCTAGAGGTACTACTTCGATAATACCCATATCCCGATACTGCTGAAATTTTTCAACATCCAGCATTTCATATAAAGCGTCATATAAAGGTCTCAAGTAGGGATTTACCTTATCGTACATGTCCCCTGGCAGAAACCCCAGCTTTTCGCCTGCTTCAACCACAGGTTTTATTAAAATTATCCGCCCTACTTTATTTTCCTTTAAAGCTTCAACAGCCAAAGCTAAAGCCAGATAAGTCTTCCCTGTTCCAGCCGGCCCTATTCCAAAAACAATTGTATTTTCCTTAATCGCTTCAATATATTTTTTCTGACCTTCTGTACGCGGTTTAATTTTCTTTCCACTATTTACCACAATACTGTCTTTAAATATTTCATGTGGTTTTAAATCTGATTTATCTTCCATAATTTTTATTGAGTCGCCAACTTTCTCAGAATTTAATTTCTGTCCAAGATTTATCTGTAACGCTAATTCTTCTATTAGTCTTGTGACCTCTTTTACATTTTTATTCTTCCCTGTTATTTCCAGATCATTTCCCAGTACAAAGATCTCCACATTGTATTTCCTCTCAATTAGCTGAAGCAACTCATCCCTATCACCAATTAATTCTGCCATTGAATGCCCGCCCTTAAAATCAATGTTTAACTTTTGTTTTACTGGAGACAAAAGCCCCTCCTTTTTAAAGATTTCTTTTTTTAACATTATTAAATAAATTAATTAGAAGCTGCATAACAGGCAAATTATATGAATCATTAAAAATTTTAACCAGGTGGCCAACTAAATTTTCTTTTTCCTAATATATGAAAATGCAGATGATTTACACTCTGCCCGGCACCGCTGCCAGTGTTGATGACTACTCTGAATCCCTCCTCGTCCAATCCCAGTTTTAGCGCCACCTTACTAATTGTTTCCATTAATTCTTTTATTAATCTAGAGTCCAGCTTATCAATTTCCAGAATGGAACTAATATGTTCTTTTGGGAGAGCCAGAAGATGCACCGGTGCTTTTGGCGATATATCTTTAATTATCAGAACATTATCACTCTCAAATACTATATTGCTTTCTATTTCTTTATTTAAAATTTTACAAAAAAGACAATCTTCCATTGCATTTTTTATAATTTTTCTTTAATTTTAATGTAATTTTTTTTCAACCAATCTTATCCTAAGTGGGTGATTATACTATTTTTTCAAATTTTTACAACTTTTCGAAATTTATGAAATCTATGTTTTTCGAAATTTATGTGTTCCCATGTTGCCCAAAAAAGTATCTGAAATTATTTAAATAATTTGGATAAATTCCCTTTATTTAAAGATAAAATCTACATCTCTAATACTCTCTTTATGTTACATGCAAAAACATATTTACAGAGATCCAAATAACCAGGATTGCTTTTTATCTCTTCTTCCATGTGCTTATTTAGGGCTTCATTAATTATTTTATTTTGGCTTTTATCGGTTTTATAGCTTAACATTTTTAGCTTCTTCCTGGTGTCGGGTGTTAAGTAAAAGTCTCCTTATTTGTTTTAGGAATATTTTTTTAAGTAAGTCAGAATATCATCTAAGTCAGCTATAGCAAGGGCAACAACTGAATCAGCAGCACCGTAATAAACCAGAAGTTCATTTGTTTTTTTATCAATAACTGCCCCGCAGGGGAAAACAACGTCATCCACATCGCCTACTCTTTCATAACTCTCTTTTGGGCCAAAAACCCAATCTCTGCTCCGGCAGATTAATTCAAGAGTTTCCAGATCCAACAAAGCCAGCCCTACACGATAAATAGAACCGGAAGCTGTGTTTCTTGCCCCATGGTAAATAATCAGCCAACCATCCGGAGTTTTAATAGGCGGCGAGCCCAACCCTACCCTATCAGAATCCCATGCTCTGTTTCTGGCAGGAATCAATACTCTATCCCTGCCCCAGAAATTTAGATCCCTTGAAAAAGAAACCCAGATATCAGCTCTTCCTCCAAAAATTGGCCTGTTTATAAGGGCAAAGTATCCTTTGAAAGTTTCAGGGAACAAAGAAGCATTTTTATTTGGAGGCATTAATTGCTGTCCCAGGCGCTTAAAATCTAAAAAATCTCTAGTTGCAATCATAGAAATACCCGGAGGTTCTCCGGTTACTCCTTCAAAGAAAGAAACACAGGTAATTATATATTCCTGCCTTTCTTCCAGCCAGATAATTCTGGGATCTTCCAATCCAAATACAGCTTCGCCAAATTTTGACTCAGCAGTCAGTGATGGTACGGGTTGTATGTTCCAATTTGTTTTCCCGTCTTTGCTTTTGGCAATAGTTAAATGGGAGTAACCCTGCTTGTCTTCAACACGAACTAAAAGCAAAACTTCATCATTAAATTTTATTGCTCCGGGATTAAATACAGCTCCCGCTTCGTAAGGCCAATCTTCTGGAGTTAAAATCGGATTTCCTTCATACCGCTTAAAAAGTTCCTTAAAACCTTCATTACTCATTTTTTTATCCTATCTTAATATAGTAAATACTACGTATAAACTACATTATACATAGTATATAACAGGGTTTTCAAGGGTTACAAAGAAAAACACTTGCAGGGCCCTGTATTTATGTGTGGGGAGCTGTCAAACCACTTAAAACTTAGTAGTTTTAATTACAATTTCCATCGTGTGCTTTAAATTTATATATCCCAAGGTAATCCGTCAAGACTTCACTTATGTACTTAATTCCTTATCTATTCTTTCAGACAGAAAAATTTTCATCAATGATTGATAAGGAACATCCCGCTTGTTTGCCAGAAGTTTTATTTCTTCAAGCATGGATTCCGGAATTCTAAGAGATATAGTTTTAACAGAAGGTTTTAAATTAGGAAGAACAATTTTTTTTGCTTTTTTCCAATCAATATACTCTGAAGAATCAGCTTCTGCCCAAAACTCCCTCTCCTTATCTTCATTTTTAAAATTAAGAATCTTTTTCATAATTATTGTAAACCTGCCCTTCTTTTTTATTCCATTTTTATGCTCTTAACTTAATATCCCCCATAGACCATTTTTATATTCAGAATTTGCAGCAATCCTTAGTATCCTACCTTTTAGAGAAGGAAAATTTTCTTTATCCATTGAAAAATAAACTTTAATATAATTTTCAGAGGTCCCGCTTATTATATTATTTTCAACATTCATTTCCTCACAAACAACACTTAATAATTTTCCTATATGATTCTTGATATAACTGTTTCTTAGTCTGTCCCCCATATTCCTCAAAATCTTACTTCTTTCGGATTTAATTTCTTCACCGACCTGGTTACCCATCCCGTAAGCCGGCGTATGCATTCTTTTTGAAAACTTAAAAACATGAATTTTACTGAAAGCTATCCTTTCTATCATATTCACTGTCCTGTCGAAATCCTCTTCGTTTTCACCAGGAAAGCCTGCCATCACATCAGTGGTTAGCGCAATATCCGGGAAACTCCCGCTTATCATCCCTATCTTTCTAAAATAATACTGGGCAGTATATGGCCTTCCCATCAGTTTAAGAATTCTGTCACTTCCACTTTGAAGAGGAATATGCAAGTGACTTGCAAAACGTCTGTTATTTCTTTTTAAAATATCAAGCAGCCTGCTGTCAATTTCATTTACCTCAATAGAGCTAATCCTTATTCTTTTTATACTGGTCTCTCCTACAACTTCTTCCAGCAAATCTGCTAAACTGCTGATTTTACTTCCTTTGCCCATGCCGCTGGTACTGAAATCTACCCCATATTTTCCAATATGGATACCGGTAAGGACAACTTCTTCAAAACCATCTTTCTGCAAATCTATTATTTTATTTAAAATTTCTCTATACGGTACGCTTTTATATTTTCCCCTGACTTTTGGAACTATGCAGTAGGTGCAGTTTTGTTCACATCCATCCTGGATTTTTACCAGCGGCCTTGAATGCATCTGGTTGAATTGGGAGAAACTTTTAAAATTAAAACTTTCCAGATCCAGATCCTTCCTGCCTGCAGCCATTCTTCCAATTAAATCCGGTATTTTATTTTTATCTTTATTCTCTACTATAAGATCAATGTCGCAGTCTTGCAGGAATTTCTTATTAAAAACAACAAAACAGCCGGTAACAATTATTTTACTGTTTTTGTTTTGTGATTTTATCTTTCTGATTATCTGTCTTGCTTTCCTGTCACTCCGGGAAGTCACCGTACAGGTATTAATAATACAGAAATCAGGGTGCTTGCTCCAGGAAACCGGCTCCAGCCCTTTTTCCAACAATTCTTCTATAATAAAATCTGATTCACTTTGATTGATCTTGCACCCAAGTGTATCTACAGAAAACTTCATTTTCATACGTTTTGATTTCCAGTTAAATAATTCAGTACAGATAAAAAATAAATTGCCGCAGTTTCAGAACGGTAAATATTTTTTCCAAATCTTATTTCCCGGGCTCCTTTATCCTTTAAAAAATTTAATTCACCGGTTTCAAAACCACCTTCAGGTCCTATTATATATCCAATTCTTGAAACATTTCTACCTTCTGCCAGGCCTCCACTATTACCGGAACCTTCTTCGTAAGGAACATAAAACAAATCGTAATCTGAAACTTTAATACTATTAATATTTTCCGGGGAAAGTATTTCGCACTTAAAATCCCTCCTGCTCTGCTCTGAAGCACTGTTTGAAATTTTCTGCCATCTGTCAACTTTGCCGGCAATTCTTCTCTTATCTATAATTACTCTTCCACTTATAACCGGTATTATTCTATCTACCCCTATTTCAGTTGACTTCTGGATAACAAATTCCATAGAATTTTTTCTAAGTATACACTGGTAAAGAGTAATCTGAGGGATTTTTTTTGCAATTTTCCTCTTATCTTTTATAAGTAATATGGTTGTAGATTTTTTAATATCTATAATTTCGGTTTTATATTTATAGCTAACATTATCTGATATATAAACTGTGTCCCCTACTTTGCTTCTCAGCACATTTATAAGATGGTTTAAGTCTTCTCCTTCAATTTTTATTCTATTTCCTTCAATACTGCTGGAATTTACAAAAAAATATGGATAACTCATTTTTTAAACTGCATGAATGATAATTATAACTAGACTAATATCATATAAAAAAGGAATTTTTTATGATTTTTTAGAAATTGTTTTACTTTTTAAATACATTTTTAATATTTGAGAAGACACCATGGCTTCCATTACCAGCTGCCTCTTCTCTTCCATCAGCATATTTTTTTAGTAGCATTATTTCTTCTTTAGTAAGTTTAGTAGGAATCTTAACATCTATATTAATTATGTGGTCACCCCTCCTGTATCCATTAAGCTCTACAATTCCTCTGGACTTAAGGATAATCTTTTCTTTAGGCTGGGTTCCAGGCTTGATATTTATTTCTTCTTTACCATCAAGGGTTTCAACCTCTAACCTGCAGCCAAGGGCAGCCTGAGCAAACGATATCTCAATATTGGACAGCACATCATTTCCGTCTCTTTTAAATCCAGGATAGGACATTACCCTTATAGTTACAAACAGATCACCATTTATAGAGTCTTTGCCCAGTGAGTTTCCCTTACCGGAGACTCTAAGACTGTCCCCATCATGTACTCCGGCAGGAATATCTAATTTAACTTTTTTCTTCCTTCTGTGATAACCTTTCCCCCTGCATTTTTCACAGGGATCTTTTATTATTTTCCCGGTACCCCCACAATCCCTGCAAGTCGATGTAGTTATTATATTTCCGATAAGAGTTTGCCTGACAGTCCTTACCTTTCCTGTACCGCTGCATTCGCTACAGGTAATAATTCCACCATCAGCAGTGCTGCCTTTTCCCTTGCAGACCTCACAAACATCATCTGCATTATATTCAATCTCTTTCTTTACTCCATATGCAGACTCTTTAAAACTAATTTTCGTCTCAACACCTATATCAGAGCCTCTTTCTCTACGACCGCTTCTCTGTCTGGTGGAAAAAGTGCTGCCGAAACCAGCGCCAAAGAATCTATCAAATATATCCCCGAAGCCGAATTCTGAAAATACACTCCCGAAATCAAAATCTTCAAATAAACTTCTGCTGAATCCATACTGATCATACTGTCTTCTTTTCTCTTCATTGCTGAGTACAGCATAAGCTTCAGAAATTTCCTTAAACTTTTCCTCTGCTTTTGGATCACCGTTATTTACATCAGGGTGATACTTGCGAGCAAGATTTCTATATTCTCTCTTTATGTCAGTTAAATTACAGTCCCGGGATAGCCCCAGAACCTCATAATAATCCTTTTTATTTCTCACTGGTTAAAATCACCTCAAAATGAAAACTAAGTTTATAAGATTTTTGAAATAATAGCGCAGAAATAATAACCCATTTTGATTTTTTTTTCCAGTTTCTATTTTATTTCAACACTTATGCCCTGGAGTTAAAAATCTCTGTAAGATTCTTTCTAAAAAGATTAAGATTTCTTATAACTCTGCTATAATCCATTCTTTTTGGTCCTAAAACACCTATTGCTCCGGTAGAGTTGCCATAAATTTTATACTTCGATGCTATCAGGCTCAGGTCTTCAGTACCTTCCTCAAATAATTCTGAACCAATCTTTACTATAAAATCTTTATCCCTTGAAAAATCCATAAGCAGTTTCATAAGCAAATATTCATTTTCTATAACCCGCAGAATATTCTGAATCTTTTTCAAGTCAATAAATTCCGGCTGCTGTAATATCACTGATGTACCATGGATAAAAATTCTATTATAATGAAAATCTTCTTTAATACACTCTTTTATCAGTTCAATAATTTTATTTACCAGCAGTATCAGATATGAATCACCTTTCTGTATTTTTATATCTTCTATACCAATATCAATAATTTTTTTATCCCTGAGCTGCGAGTTTAAAATATTTGTTACTCCCTGTAAATCCAGAGCCGTATATTTACCTCCAAGGACGAAGCTTCTTTTATAAACTCTTCCTGTATCTGTAATCAAAACCATAAGTAAATTTCCACCATCAAATTTCAGAAGCTCGATATGTTTAAACTTACTTTGCTGAATTGTTGGAGCTACAATCATTGACAGATAATTTGTAAATTTAGCAAGTATCTCCGCAGACTTCTGCAGGATTGTTTCTATTTCCATATCCTTGCTAATTGTTATATCAAGGCCAGGACTGCTTTCGCCATCATCAGCGCTTAAATCTAACTCTTCTTTTATGACATTATCTACATAGAATCTATAGCCTTTATCCGTAGGTGTTCTCCCTGCTGATGTGTGTGGGTGGGTCAGGTAACCCATTACTTCAAGTTCTGCCATTTCTTTTCTTATGGTTGCTGAACTCAGGTCAAATTCTGAACCCTGGGCTATCTTCCTTGAAGAGACAGGATCAGCTTTTGCAATAAATCTATCAACAACCTCTTTTAAAATTCCCATTTTTCTTTCAGTAAATTTCACCTAAATCACTATCCTGATACTTAAATTTCTGTCTTAATATTATCCTTTTATAGTTGTTAATATAAACTTTTTATGGTAATATCCACTAGGTTCAGTACTTTAGTTATTTTTATTCTTTTATATTATAAAGAAATTTCTTTGAAAATTAAATATTTATAAATACTTAGGGGAGCTCATCAAGCTGAGAGGACGGATATTAGATTAGACCGTCGACCCTTCAACCTGACCTAGGTAATA
>Ga0172365_10002495_pt1 | contig 13576 bp, 15 predicted proteins | sample LakKivSesite48cm_FD_114535 | JGI IMG/M metagenome (GOLD analysis project Ga0172365, IMG submission 114535) | Sediment microbial communities from Lake Kivu, Rwanda - Sediment site 48cm | ecosystem: Environmental > Aquatic > Freshwater > Lake > Sediment | place: Rwanda: Western Province, Lake...
CTGAAGATGCTTATTTCTGTTCACGATGCGGTGCCCGAACCAAGAAAGGCTTGGAAGCAGGCGCTCGCGTCCCAATTGATGATCTGAGAGACGCGTTTTCCGACGTAGGTCAAGAGATGGAGAAAGCGTTTACGAAGGCCGCAAAGGAGATTCAGCGGGCTTTCAAAACCGCGAGAGAGAACATTCGTCAACCAGCCGTTAGTGAGCAAATCGTTTGCGCACACTGCAAACATGTCAACTTGAGTGGTGCTACTTTCTGTTCTGACTGTGGAAGAAAACTCGAGAAAAGATAAAGGCTTCAGTAAAGTAGAAAACCGCTAGAACGTGCAGTTTTGCAAATGGCTTTTACATGGCAAACACTTAAAAGTCGTCAATAACGCGATAGTTGCTGATTATTAACTGTTGAGAGAAGGTGAACAGGAATGCAGATTTGCCCAGCTATTGTTGCTGCTGGAAGAACGAAGTTTGGCGAACATTACGAGAAAGAACCTGAAAAGCTCATAGAGGAGGCTTGGCTTGAAGCCTCGATCGAAGCAAACATAGAACGAAGAGCCATAGACGCCTGCTACCTGTCAGATTACTTTCTTCCAATAACGAACAAGCTTGGTCTTGAAGAAGGCTTTCTATCAGAACTCACGCAGCTTCACGTTCCTATGGAAGTAACTCGGTCATTCAGTTCAGCATTGTCGAACGCTTGTAACGCCATCAAGGCAGGCAAGCACAAGATGGTCTTGGTCGGCGGCATCGAGAAAATGACTGACCGATGGGACAAGATCCGCGATGACTTGATGCTGTTGGAAGACCCTTGGAGCTACTATGCAGGATGCACGCCAGAAGCGAACCATGAGTTGATGCTTCGAGCGTATATCAAGAAATATGGAATAACCGGCGAGAGGTTGGAGCGATTGAACGTTGCCCTCGCACAAGTTTCAGTCAAGAACCACTTGCACGCAACAAGGAACGAGTACGCCCAATACCAGAGGAAGATAACTGTTGAGAACGTGTTGAACGCGAGAAAGGAGGCCCGTAAACCCTTGGGGCTCTACGATTATGCGCCCGTCTCTGATGGAGCCGCAGTAGTCATTTTGACTAGCGATGATGTTGCCGAGAAGACCACTGGTAAACCTATCTATATTCTAGGGTCCTATTCTGGGACGGATTATTTGACATACTCGGCAAGGGAAGATATGACCCACTTTGTCGTTACTAAGATAGCGATGGCGAATGCGTTGAAAATGGCTGGTTTAGGCCTGTGGGATCTGCAGGTTGTCGAGCTTTATGATCAGTCAACAGTGATGGAGATGGTTTCACTGGAGGACTTGGGTTTTTGCGCTCTTGGAAGGGCTTGGGAAAACATACATGAAAGCTGTGAAAACTATAAGGGGTACTATGAGATAGATGGGAAACAGCTTTTCGTGAACCTGAATGGCGGTTTGAAGGCGGATGGAAATCCACTGGGCGCCACTGGTGGGGCGCAAGTCTTCGAGGTTTTCAAGCAGCTTCGAGGAGAAGCTGGTGAAAGACAGATCAAGAGCGATAGGGAACTGAAGTATGGCTGCGTGCTTGAACTCGAAGGCTTCGGGACTAAAGGCTATGTTTACATTCTGGGGAGGAAGTAGGCATGAGCAGTGAGCCGATAGAACGAAGAGTTTCCTACTTAGGAGACAGGCTGAGAGGAACACGATGTCAGATCTGCGGAAGAGAATACTTTGAAATAAGAGATTACTGTGGAAATTGCGGCCGCAAAAGCTATGGAAAAATGGTTGGCACTGACCTTTTCCACGAAAGAGGCGTACTGGAAATAAGTACGCTGGTCAATGAACCGACAAACAAGTTCACAAAACTCGGTAGCTACATCTATGGCATAGTCTCATTCCATAACGGCAGAATACGCGTGCCGGGAAGATTAACAGATCGAATGATCAAGAACGATGAGGAAATCGATTTCTCCAGTCTTGAAGGAAGACCAGTTGTCCCAAGGTTTAGGAGACGATACTCTGTTGACAAAAACGATGTCATACCCACGATTTCGTTGACGTTTACCTTTGCCGACGAGTGCTATCCATACCAGGAATACAGTGTGGTTAAGCCAGGAAAAGAGTATGACACGCCGGGAATAGTAGGCTACGGTTTCTATTCCTCAAGATTCAGGATAAAAGAGAAGAGCATCGAACGAGCAGTTCCTTTCATCGATGAAGACTCCGTGACGGCTGCTGTTGAAGCTGGAAAATTGGCATTGATACACTCAGGAGTTGACAATTCGTCTATTGGCAAGATTTACGTGGGTTCGGAGTCCAATCCCTACGCAGTTAAGCCCATAGCAGCGAAGGTTGCGCAAGTTCTGAAACTCGGCGAAGAGGATGAAGACGACGTGCAGGGAGTTGACGCTGTTGACACAGAATTCGCCTGCAAGGCCGCTACAAGCGTGTTCAAAGATGCAGCCTCTCTCGTCAGCTATCCAAAGTCAAACATTCAAAACGCTATGGTTATTGGAACAGACAATTCTCAAGCGGCTCCGAGGGACAGCCCAGGCGGGGAACTGGATCTTTTTGTGGGGTATGGCGCGGCCTCTTACATATTCGGAAGACGTGATCTGATAGCGGAGATCGAAGGATGGTACTCTTGCACTTCAGACACGCCTGACTTCTGGCGCAGAGATGGCGAACCCTATCCGATGCACGGTGGAAGGTTCACGGGCGACCCTGCGTACTTCAAGCACGTTAGGAAAGCAGCGAAAAAACTCATGGAGCGACTTAGACTAATTCCTCAGGACATCAACTATTTTGTTGCGCACCAGCCAAATCCTCAGTTTCCAGCAAGGATCGCGAAGGAGCTGGGTTTCAAAGAAGAACAGTACTTGCCTTCACTTCAAGTTGTCAAGTTCGGTAACACGTACTCTGGGGCTTCTCCTGCTGGTTTGGCCGCCGTTCTAGACATTGCAAAACCAGATGAACGGGTTCTGATTGCTAGCTATGGTTCAGGAGCTGGGAGTGACGCCTATTCGCTTTTAACAACAAGTCAGATACTTGAAAAGAGGTCGCGACAAAAACTAACAGTTAAATACCAAGCAGAAAACCAGTTCTTGGAGTACGTGGACTACACCACATACAGGCGATTGAAGGCAGGAATGTAGAAAGTCGCGGAAACATGGAGGAATCGAGTGGGAATGGAACAAAAGAGGAAGTTAGTGTTCATACGTCAAATACTGAAAGTGCTCTATGCTCCTCACAAAGCTTTCAGAGAGATAGCGCAAACCCCACAATACGTCGGAGCGATCCTTATAATGATTCTTTCTGGTGCAATGGTTTCTTTGGGTGCCTACACATATTTATCTAGAGCCTTTGTCGAGCAGACTTTACCTATAACTATCAATGGGGATCAATGGACAGAGAATAGCACATTATGGGCATCTGCCGCCGACGCGATGATAACTGAAAGTGACGATCATATACAAGGAGGTTTCTATGGGAACAAGAGCATAGATTTCTCAACAATTAGTTCTACGCGAATCTGGATGTTGCTGAACAATATCGGACCCGTTGACTGTTCGGGTCTACAAGGCTACAAGAACGTCTCCCTAAGAGTGAAGACAATATACACGAACAACACCAGCCTTGCTAGCGCGAGTCTTTACCTTTTCTCCAGTCAGACGGACTATTTCTACTACAACCTCACAACATATCTCCTCTCAGCTAATGGTATTTGGTATAACTTGACTATTCCACTGGAGCCTGAGAGTGCATGGTCGAGCAATGGAACAAACGCTGATTGGAGCAACATCAACAGCGTGAAACTTGAATTTGATTGGGCTGAAGATGCAAATCTGACCGTTCGTTTGGACGGATTGTTTTTCCGCGGTTTCTTCAAATCGCCTCTAGAGAGCGGACTCTATGCTATCTATGACTATTTCATAAGAGGCCTGCTGCAGTTCGTAGTCATATGGATCATCATTGCCGCTTTCATCTATCTATTGACTAGAGGGTTCGGGAGCATTAATCCTTGGAAGCCTATTCTGATTCTCACGGGATTCGCCCTAATACCGATGGTGGTGCAGGCCGCAATAACCGTGCTTGCTTTTTCCACCCTGCCCACGCTAAGATACCCCTTCGAGTTTATCGCAGGTGCTGAAGGAGAAGCTCAAGCTGTTATCGACCAAGTGATAGCAACAGAATGGCTGGCTTCCCAAATCCTCAGGTTTGCTGAAACAGCTGCCTACGTTTGGATTGTCGCGCTGCTATCGATTATGATTCACGTTTCGATGAAACTCGGGTGGTTCAAGAGCTTCATCATAGGAACTGTGGCATTCTTCGCTGGTCTCGTGGTTCAAGGCTTCATACTTGCGCTCTGATTAGGGCAAACACGTTTATAAGAAACACAAAAAAAGGTGGTAGCTGATTCCTGAATAGCTGAGATGTGGCATGCTCACGATTCTGGAAGCCAAAGATGCTGAAATAGAGATCACGCCGGCACGATTGTTGTTCCAGCTTTGCGAGAAAAACTCGAGAAAGCTGAGGGTTCATTCTTTATGATCGTCTGAAAATCTTTGACAAGACAAAACGCAAATAACAGATTAACTTGGACGAATTTGAAGAGATTTCACAGAAACCTAAGACTCAAAAGGAGTTAGTGAGACACTTGAAACCTTCACCAAATAGCAGGCAAGTTCATTTCACTTAAGCTAGCAGTATCCCTTTTTTTATTGTCTCCGAATCATCCGACGAGAGTTAACAGCTAAACCCATCCGACGATAAGTTACCAGAATCGCACCTAGCAAAACTTATATGGCGGAAATGCTGTTCTCCACATAACCGGTCTTGACCAACAACTCTAGTGTCCAGGCACGGCGCATGGGTTTCTATTGTGACGGGCTGGTTCCGCGATAAGGACGAAAACCGAACATGCCAAGAAGGCTACCAGAAAGAACAAAGAACGCACCGAGGAAACCGAGAAGCTGGGGAAACAAGAGCAGGTTCAAGCCGAGCAGACCTTTTGTCCAGTGGTCACCTGTAAAAGAGAATCAAGAGCTTGAAATAGTCATCGATGACATTGGAAGTAGAGGCGACGGGATCGCCAACATCCAAGGATTCCTGATTTTTGTTCCGAGCAGCAAAGTTGGGGAGCGCGTTAAGGTCAGGATTGTATCTGTGAGTGGTAAGTTTGCCGTCGCGGAAAAATCGACTTAGGTGAGAACAGAATTGAAGATAAAAGAATTAGTCAATGGGATGAAACGTGTGAGCATAGAAGGCAAGGTCACGGGAAAGTCTGAGACACGCGAGGTCATGTCCAGATTCAAGAATGAATCCTACAAAGTGGCAAGCGTGGTGATTGCCGATGAGACCGGCAGCATAAAGCTGACGCTGTGGAACGAGCAAATCGACCAAGTCAACGTGGACAGCATAGTCAAGATTGAGAACGGCTACGTTTCCAGCTTCAGAGGAGAGATACAGCTAAACGTGGGCAAATACGGGAAACTGACAGTTGAATGAACAGCAGCGTAAGAATCATTAGACAACTCTTTCCAAGACTGATTAAGAACACTTGCTCTATTGGCTAGCTTGAGGAACGGGCGATTCCGCTGGGAAAGGACAGGATGGTTTTGTGAGCGCATCAGTGGCTCCAAGCAATACTGCCATTTCTGCTTAGATAAAAAGGGATTGGTTTAGGATATGGCGCTCACGGAGTCCCTACTGCTTTGCTGTCTAGAAGCCTGTTTTACACTTGTTCAAGCAATGTGGTAAACGTGTCATGATGGTCTTCTTCGTCTTTCAAGATTCCCATGAAAAGGAAAGCAGTCGTTTCATCAATCTCTTTTCTAGCTAGCGCAATGATTTCCTTGTAGAGACTCATCGCTTTTTCCTCGTCTTTCACGTCCTGCATTATCATCTCTTTCAGGCTTTTGCCAACGTTGATGGGGTCTGGCTTCGTCGTGGGTATGCCGCCCAGATAGAACAGTCTTTCAGCAATGGCCTCTGCATGCTTCATTTCGGCTATGGCTATTTCTTCAAAGGCGTCTCTTGTAGCGTAACCCTTGACTCCGATCCACTGGACATGCTGCCACATGTATTGGACAGCAACCTGCATTTCTCTGGCGATTGCACTGTTAAGCATATCTAACAACTTTTTCGATGCCATGTTTTTCACCAAATCTTCAACTTGAGATGCAGTTTATCCATATACTTATATTAAACTTGTCGTAACTCGGCTAAGCACAAATGATGCGTGAAGCATTCTAGATGGCGGAGATAGCTGAGGAAGACTACGATCAGACCGGTTCGCTAGTTGAAAAGCTTGGTGATAAGATTGAGCTTTAGCTTTCCTAAAAACATCCGTTTCAAATGTGAAAGATGTGCGTTGTGTTGCGGTGACACAGAGCGCAAAGTTAGGACAATTCTCCTTATGAGAAAAGAAGCTGAACGCATATCAAAAGAGACTATGAGATGTCTCTCAGGGTTTGCCAAGAAAGTCAAGGGGCATGACCCGTATACCTACTGCATGAAGAAGACACATGGAGGAAAATGCGTTTTCCTGAATGAAAAAACGTGCACAATTTATCCAATCAGGCCTCTTACATGCAAGTTCTATCCGTTCGAACTCAAAGCTGTCAACAATGGGGTACATGTCTTTCAGCACACTGATGAATGCCCTTCGATTGGTAATGGTCCTCAACTTCGCAGAGAATATTTTATGAGACTTTTTGACGAGTTAAAGCACACAATGGAAGATGCGTAAGAAAAATTCAGCTATGTTGTTCAGGCAGACCGGATCATTCTCTTCAACTGATATCCACACCTTTTCTTTCTTGGCAAAGCTTTTCATGAATCTTTCTGCTTTGGCTTTGGCGGAATTTCTGGGGGTGCCCAGTTGCCGCTTCACGAATGATAAGGCTCTGTTCTTGTCTTCGATTTTGTCGTAGTAACCACCAAAGACGTTTGTTATTTTGCCGAAAAGAATGCTCTTTCATTCGCTCATGGAGAGCGGGACTCCCTCCACTTCTAGGAAACTTAGCATGCTGAAAAGTCATTTCTGTAAGTATTTCAGTAGATCCACTGTTTGCTATATGCATCAATCTCGGCGATTGGCTAAAGTATTCTCTTGGCGATCCACTGCCTGAGTTTTTCTTTGGCAGGTATCTTCATCCACTCAGAATCCTCGTAGAATCCTTCATAGCGAAACGTTACCAGTTCCTCCAAGCATGATGGGGCATGATCTGTGACATCCTGTGCATAGAGATGGAGAGGGTAGTTGTATTTTGGAGGGAGTTCTTGGATTTCGTTAGTGGCTAAAGCAGACAGAATGACTCCTGATAGGATCGCTTGGTGGATGAAGACCTTGTAGCGCTCATCTTGTTGATATAGCTCTTGAAAGGATGGCTCTGGGTAGGCTTCGAAGAAAGTGTTCCGCCAAGCCTGTAATAGGTGCTTCTCTGGACGAGTAACGAGCAAACCAGCGTTGAAGTACGGGCGGATTATTGTTCCGTCCACATGGGTCATCATGGGGAAGATGCGGTTTTCTGGAACTTTGCAGTAGCTGAAGATCAGTGTCCAAAAAGGATCTATTGGCTCGTCATAGCGTGAGCCTACAAGAGTATGATGGACAGGTCTCAAACCCACGCTTTTGCCATTTTGCAATAGGAACTCCTTTGGTTCTTGAAGCATGACGGTGTTGGTGTTCATCCAGACGAGGAAGTCAGTTTGACCACAAGACATTTGCTCGGCTAGGGCGGCGGCAGAGGCTTCACATGAGAACGGGAACCGTAAGGCTTCGTTATCGATCTCAAACGGAATCAAGGTGGCATCCAGTGCAAGCAACCTGTTTTTGGCCGTTGCAGAGAGTTGTTTTCCGTATTCCGGTATGAAATACCAGATTAGAGTCTGGGAAAGAGATCCCGCAAAAGTGCGGATACTTTCGGCTAGAAGCAAAGCATCTGTTTCTGATGATTTGCTGGGGTGCACAATAGAAGTGAATATCAGTTTTTTCGTTTTCTTATAGTCTCCATCTGATGCTCTAGTTGATTTCAGATCATAAATTTCGCATAGTGTTCAGTGGATGCTACGTGGTTTCTTGTCTAGCTCTTTTTTCTTGCGCGTTTTTTCCCAAGCAAAGTAACGCTCAATAGTCACTTTCGGGTCAGGATTCTTGCCATTCGCCTTTTCTCGTACCCATGATGCAGTACCCATCTTTTTGCGATAAACGAGTTGTCCTGCTTTGTAGAAGACCCGCCATCGTCCCATCTCTCGACTGTATTGCTTGAGAAAACGATTACAAGGAAACTCGTCACATTCTCCGCAGTGTTCCACATTTCTCTCTATCGTGCACGCGTAGGTTTGGCACTTGCCCCAAAGAGGCTGACCGTTGGAAGGGACGCACCCAGGGCATTTGTTCATGTAGTGCAAGCATTCGCCACAGTACAGACCACAAGGCGACGCCAGACTATTGTTCGTATTGTTTTTCATTGAAATTGCCTTACTGCAGGAGTCACTTAGCTTTTCTATCTTTGCTGTTTGCTTCACTTAATCTTTTGTGAGTTTTCTTGTGTTTGTGACGCATCCAATCGTGGGGTACACCTTAGCATAAGACCCTATATTCGATGACGCATAATCGGAAAGTATTCCCTGGTTTTGCTTCTTTTTTCGTTAGGTTCGACACGCTGAAGGGAGAATGGGGAGTCTAGATGCTATTTCACTTTGCCTCTCGGGATCTTGTTGGCGAAGCGGCATCTCTCGTCTCCGTCAACGACGCTTTCAAGGACTTCCGCCTCGACAGGTTCGCCGAAAATCGCGTCGAAACGAAGTTTCTCATAGCCGGCGCTGCAGTAGCAGAAATTTCTGGAGATCTTTGGTTTTCCGTCGCGTATGGCTGTTCTTGCAAGTTGGCAGTGGCAAGCATAGTAACGCTTCATCATGGGATCCTTCTCTGTCAAGTATTGCTTGGGTGCAAATGGGATTTTCGTCACGTAGATTCGGTCACCATGCCTGACGCCCGTGCAGATTTCTTGGTTGCGCTTGACGAACTCCAGAACTTCAGGGGTGATTTCCTGCTCGTACCATATTCGGCCTTCTTTCATGTAGCGCTCCAGTTCCTCAACGAATCTCCTATGCTCATCCCTAAGGTAACTATCAATGCTGATAGCCTTGTCAAAGTGTTCTTTCTTCTCCTTGAAACTTTCGACGGGCACATTGTGATAGTTCCATGTGAGAACTTTCCTACATGTTTCTGTTGGAAGCTCAGCCTCCATCCTGTCCATGATCATCTTAGTCAACCTCGGATAGGCTTCCTGAGCTGAGCCCAACGGCGGCAACTCAAAGCCCTCAAAGACTCTATCTCTCGTTTCTTTGCTCGCAATCGTTGCTAACCTCTCGCCAATGTCAGGCAGCACGTTTCTGGCTCCAAAAAGCGAAACAAGATAGACTAAGTAATCATTCTTCCTTGCAAAACTGCAGTATCGTGCAATCGCTAGGAGTCTTTCCAGAGAGTTTTTGCCGGCCTCCATGAGCGACGACACGTAGTCCTTAAGCACGTCTAGACTTGCGGCATCAAAGGTTGTTCTCTTCTTCTCAATATATTCTTCAAGCTCTCCAACAGCGGCTACAGAGAAGTTAATGGTCTCTGTGCTCAAACCTCGCCCTTCAAGATGTTTACGAAATTCGCTTTCCATCATCGTGTTCATTCTCCATAGAATACATCATTAGAAGGTCTTGCAAATTTGCTTGCATATCTCAGTCAAGCTTACCACTGGCGGTATTTCAGGTTTTATGTCAGTGAACTCTCTTCCGGATTGTTCTGATTACTGAAGGAAGACAGAAACTGGCATGAATTGGTGATTTAAGCATCTTCAAAGATGAACAAGTCATCAATTGTCGTCTGTAAAGCTTTGGCAATATCATGTGCTAGCTTTAGGGAGGGGTTGTAGTTTCCTTTTTCTATGAAGAGGATGGTTTCTCTTCGCACTCCGACCTTTTTTGCAAGGTCTTCTTGGGTGAGGTCGTATCTCGCCCTCAGCTCTTTGATCCTAGTTCGCATTGAGGTCATGGTTCTCCTTTTCTGCCAAAGTACGCTCGGAGCACAAGAAAGGATAGCGCAGATACCAGAAGTGTAGCGATCATTGGGTAGCCTGCTTCGATTTCTGGCATGCCGAAGAATTCTCTACCAATGAAAATTACCCACACATACGCCAGGATGAAGTATTGGCATATGAACATCGCGTAGTATGCAGCTTTTCCGTTTAGCTTCTGAGTTCGTTCATCCTTCAACGGAAACCCAGACTTTTTTTCTTTGAGCATAGCGCGCGTTTTCCAAAGCAATAAAACGCCGATTAGAATAATCAATGCAAGTATTCCAATGCTTACGATCGGCCAAACAAAATCAGCCACTCAACACACCTCCAGCTTATGATTTTTCTTTGGAACTCCTTTTTGATGATGTTATGATGCCTATTCCGACTATTCCTACCATAGTTGCAATGCCAGTATGGTTCTCTCCTAAGAGCCCCTCTCCGAAAGCCATCAATACAGCTCCAGTCAAACATACTGCCAACCCCAGCGCAAAGATCGCCATCGCATATTTTCTCATTTTCTCAACCTCCATTATTTATTTCACACATTATATTATGTTTAACACGCTTTATGTTATATATACATAACATAAGAGGATTTAAAGCTTTCTGCTTTTCTTCGCCAGCTTTCAGGCTGAACAGACCATTCAGGTCCTTGTCCTTCCTAAGCTCTTCTCTCCAGCAGCCAAAAAGCCTCAGAATTAGCTTATTTTGGCATAATACGGCAGAATTAAGGTTGGTGGGGCCGCTGGGATTTGAACCCAGGATCGCCAACGCCCCAGGCTGGTATACTGATCCAAGCTATACGACGGCCCCACTAGCTCCACTCATGATTCTAAGTCCGTAAGATCATGGCACGTTAATTAAGCTTGGGTCTTTAGGTCTTCGGGAAGAACCTCGTGGATGCGAATGATGTCCTGATGTTTTTTCTCCATAACGTAAAATAGTTTGCAGGAGTAGATGTGAGTGATGTGGAATGAGAGAAGAACTAGCGTCTCTCCTGATTCTAAGCGTATCCTGTTTTTCAGCTTATCAGATGATAAGTGAGACTGGAGCAAGCAAATCCTTTCCTCTGTTTACCTTGGCCTCTGTAATGGCTGAAGACCTGCCTGTACAAGATTTTCCTGAACTCTTGCTGATTCTGGTCCTACCCATACTCGTAATAGTGATGCTGCTTGCGGCTATGATCGTTGGAGGTAACGATGGTTCTGATTCCATGAGAATCTGATTTCATGTAGTCTGTGCTATGCTTGTTGGCTTCCAACATGCTAAGTGGGAGAGAGCGTTTCTGGGAACTGGAATCTTGAGCAGAGCGATGGTTTGTCGGCTTTGATAATTCTCGTTGCTATTCGTATCGGACCAAGTACAGCGGCTTACTCGCTTCCATCTTCATCTGGTTCCTGAAGAGGATTTCTGACAAGCGATTTGCGTCAATTTTCTTGTTTGCGTTTTTTTGTTTCATTTCAATCCGTCTTGTGTTATAGGAATGCTCAATATCTGATTTATGAATCCAGAATCAATAATTTCACTCCTCTCAAGCTAGAGGCGCATTGCAGCTCTGAAATTCTTTTCATCCGTCATGTATCTAATCCGTCGCCGTCTCCACTCTGATCTTCACGCCACGTTTCTCAAGCTCACTCAGGAACATCCTGTAGATCTCGTCTTGCATTCCCAGTTTTTCAGGCGGCACCACACCCTTCTCGTCCACACGCCTTCTTGCCAGCAGTTGTGCCACTACTGAAGCTGGATAAGCCGTCGTTCTTGCCATGGCAGTCACGCCTCGCTTAGCATCGCAATAATCAAGTAAACGATACACGTACTTCAATTGTTTTTGACCTTTGATGCCCTCAACTCTGACCTCCAACGCGACGACATCCTTGATCTCGGGTCTTCGGAGTTTCTGCCCCAGTAGCTTTGCAGTCAATTTTCTCGGCGAAACCGCCGCGCCGCCAACCTCTACCTCTTTTTCCTCAAAGAATCCAAGAGCTTTTATCAGGTTTATCTTATCTGCATGCCCGGGGTATCTCAACGTTTTCTCCCACATGTTCCTTGCCTTTATCGTGTACATCAGTGTCCTTAATCCATCAGTGTAGAAGGCTTCAAGTTTGCCGAAGCCGGGAAAAACTATCCGCTCTAATCCGGTTAGTACCTCCACTTCGACTATCTTGCTCTTCTTGACGATTCTTGCTTTCCGCGTGTACTCATCAATGAGGCTTTCAGGAGACCAAGTAATGCTGTATCCTAGGGGCGGAATAGGCTTTTCCGGGAGTCCGCCAACCATTATTTGAACGGTTTCTACGACATCAAGTTTGTTTACAGCGTGTCCAACAAGAATGTTGCTTATTCCTGGGGCTAGGCCACAGTCTGGAACGATGGTGACATCATTCTTCAGAGCTCTGTCATCCAGGTCCATAGGGTTTTCCGCCATGTAAGAAACGTCCACCAAGTCCTTTCCTGCATCCACGCATGCTTCAGCAAACCCGTATCCGAGTTTGCCTGGTAGAAAACCCATCACTAAGTCAAAGTCCTTCAGCGTGTTTGCCAGTTCCTTATGGTTTGATACGTCGATTTGTTTCCCTGAGATGTTTTCTGTCCCGATTTTTTCAGCAACGGCTTTGGCTCTGTTCTTGTCGTTGTCCGCAACGATCACTTCAACTGATTTCTTGTTTCTCGCTAGGTCCTCAGCCGCGACTGATCCTATGTTTCCGCATCCAGCAACTAGGACTTTCATAAAGACTAATCACCTGCCTGTTTCGAATAAAACCTTTCCGTCTAACTGCGGCAAACAGTCAACGCGAATGCAAGAACATGTATTTTTCATATAGAAGATTGATTTGAAAATCTTATATACCTCAGAGGAGTCTATACGAGTGAGTATCATGGCTGAGATTTGTCCTACATGCGGGCTTCCCAAGGACTTATGTGCTTGTGGCGAAATCGAAAAAGAGCAACAACGGATTCGCATAAGGCTTGAAACACGAAAATTTGGCAGACCAACAACCATAGTGGACGGTATCGACGAGAAAACCGCGAACTTGGCTGGAATGGCTCAGAAACTCAAAGGCTTCTGCGCATGCGGAGGAACGGCCAAAAACGGCCAAATAATGCTTCAAGGAGACCACAGAGACCGAGTACGCAAATATCTAGTGGACCTTGGGTACCCCGAAGAGAACATTCAACTACAGTGATTCACGCAAAAGGTGTTACCCCCGAATGAGGTTGCTGGGAAACATACGGCAAGTATTGAAGCCGCTGAAGCGCAGAAAACCCTCGCCGATCTACTGCCCACGATGCGCCAGCCAGAATATCCACTTGTCCAGCGGCTTCGACTACTGGCTCACACCCAGAAAATACTTTTGTGAAGACTGCGGATACCTTGGCCCCATCATAATGGAACTTGAGAAAGAAGAAGATGAACAGTAGCACTGTCTTCTAGTCAGGAAGCGTCAGATTCAACTGTCTCTTCAGGGTTTTGTAGCGGTTTCTAACCGTGACCTCTGTAACACCCGCCGCCTCAGCGATGTC
>Ga0172365_10002497_pt1 | contig 13573 bp, 15 predicted proteins | sample LakKivSesite48cm_FD_114535 | JGI IMG/M metagenome (GOLD analysis project Ga0172365, IMG submission 114535) | Sediment microbial communities from Lake Kivu, Rwanda - Sediment site 48cm | ecosystem: Environmental > Aquatic > Freshwater > Lake > Sediment | place: Rwanda: Western Province, Lake...
CACAAGTAGGTCATAGATAAGTGAACGTCTTCGATCTCCTTGGAACCGAAACAACTGCATTGCAAGCCTCCTTTAGCCGGCACAATTATGGTTTAGGCCATGGCTACATTGGACTATTCGCCCATTTGTTGAATACTCACAGTAGGCCAGATACTGGTCAACAAACTTGCTTATGGTGTTTGGGAACCCCCAACTACTTCGGATCAACATCTACGGCTTCCAAGAATAATCAGAACCAAAATACCCCCACTAATCTGCGTTGCAAGCTGGTCTACGTCCATGAGCAAGAGAATAAAGTAGAATTAGCCTGCGCTCCATGTACTTGATAAGTAGATCATCGATTTCCCTAAGTGCCGCGCCCGTTATGCGTACCCTGGCACCACTTGCATTGATGTCTAACAGCGAACACGTATCTAGTCCTAGAAACGCCTTCAGCAGCCCCTCATCTGACAACGTGGAGACGTATAAGACTGATGAATCGCCACCAAATCTTTCTTTATATCTTTTGCCACCACGGTGTCTCCCTTTGCCCTTAAAAGCAGACCGTTCAAATGACCGCCATCGGCTTTGGAATCTTCCACCTGAACTCTCACCGATGTAGACTACGCTTTCCACGAATGGGTCTGCTGGTCCAAGAGGTGGTTGCTTTTCGAATCTGCCAATAAGGTACACCCCTGGCTTGCCTTTATCAGGTAGGCTATTCCTATTGGCCCAGCTAACCCAGGGAGTAAAACACACATCTGCGCTCACTTGTTGTTCTCCTTTTTGTTTCGATCATATCTGTTTTACGTGGGTAGTCAGTAACCATCATACTAATGTGGACCGGCTTTGATTATAAGTTTGGCGGAGAGAAAGTAAAAGAGGTATAGATTACACAACCCGCTAAAGGTGCAATATGAGCCTGAACTATTCAGTATTGAAGACATAAGCGCCAACGAGTCGCTGTGTACTCGTTGTGGAATTCATGGCCTAAAATCGGTAAATTTCTTTTGACCATTATCTAAATCTGATATAATCGTATATTCAGAAATAGATGAAAGCTGCCCACCGATTACCATTGTCGTAAGAGGATATGGTAAGGATGAAGTCTGATTGCGCGAAGCTAAAAGAATCCTCGGTAGAGGTGAAAAAGTGGATAGAGAAACAGCCTGCTGTAAAGGAAGAATCCATCACTGATTGGCTTCTTTACGATGTATCTCGGAAGATTTCTCGAATAATCTATAAAGCATTCTCTAGATATGAGGAAGCGCGAAAAACTGGTGCAGACTGGGAGTGGTGGTTCCTATTCCCAACATTTTCTGCAAAAATGAGGATTCAAGCAAAAAAAATAGCTGAGAAGACAGATGTCTACCCAATAATCGCATATACAAATCGGTATGGTTTACAGATTGAGAAATTGTTGCAGGATTCCAAGACCAAGAATTTCATCCCTTTCTACGCTTTTTTCACATCGGCACGTGAAAAAGTCATGTGTGAGAGAGCGATTAATGATGAGGGAGTATATTTGGCTGGGGGAAACCGAATTTACGTTGATTTCATCATGAATGGGAAAAAGACGCTTCAGCAGTCAGATGTTCTTTTAGATAGCGTGCCCCTCTCATGTTTTCTTTGCTGTCCTTATTGCTGGAGAGACGTTGATGGTCTTATCTTATTTCTTAAATATTATTACTTCTTAGAGATTGGGTTTGGAACGAGAGAAGAAGCTGTAGGTGCTCAGCAACGAACAATACCAGGGATATACAGAGAAATCCCTAGTTATATATCCTCTTTCATGCAATATGCTCGGGGAGAATTGCCAGATTGGTGGGAAAGAGAGTTCCAACATGATCTAGAAGATGTTAATGCTTTGGTAGTATATGATGCCAGGCCGGAAATAACTGACAGGTGATTGAGCCTAATGAAACAAGATTCTCTACCTTCGCTGTTTCTTAAGACGCCACAATTTGAGTGAGTGTGCAGGGACGTCCTCAGCTCCACCGGTCGAGATACTACACGTCACGGTTAGATGAATCGTCCGCCTGCGTTGTCGTGAAATCTCCGATCGGCGTGCCAGATAATGCTGATGCCCGCTGATTTGACCCATCCAGCGTCATTCTGATCGGGCCTCTCTGGGAGAAGAATGGCTTTATTGGAGTCTCCCAACTCCTTTCTTATTTGGTGGCCGTAATCAAGAAGTTGCCCGACAGCCATCCGAATGTCCTGGCGGCTGGTCGTACCTTTAGCTTCTATCAGATTTTGTCTCTCCTCTTCCCAAGCGTCGCATTGCATTCGTCCAATCTGCAGCCTTGACAACTTCCGCCCTTGTTTTTCAAGCCACCCTTTGTAATCGTCTAGCAACTCCTTTTCTTTCTTCCTAGCCGCTCTAACTTGCTTCTTTGTCCTCACTTCATAATCATATGTTTGTTCGCCACCGGACTTATCTAGTGACTTCTTCGTGATTCGATGATTATTCCCTTCCCGGTGCGTGAATCCTAGTTGCTGGTTCATCCATGTGCACACTTTTCTGTGAGAATCGTAGTGATGACCATCACGGTCCGGATGTAATTCATGCATAGCCCAGATGCAGTTCAACACCTCAAGAAGTGGAACACTGGGCGGTGGTAACTTGTGGACAGGCACAAAGGGACGAAGTGGGCGCACGAACGTTGACTCCTTGGCATAAATCCTGCGATACTTGTTCTCCTCTTTCGAGTCGCCACTGACTATGCCCACTGCCACTACATCAGGTTCCCGGTCGTGGCGCCGGGCAATCAGTATGATATCGCCTACCCGGATGTCGTGTGCGAACTTTGGCCCGACTCCGTGGCCCAGCTCATAATCTTCCGGTGGCCATCCCATGATTGCTACGTGGTCACGGCGGATCACATTTTTCCACTGTCTTACGGTCTTTTGATCCCTCGTTCGGTCATCCTTGACGTTTGGCGATACTACCCAATATCGACGTTGCATAGCCACTTCCAGCTCCTCTTTTCGAGTCTCTTACTTTGACGCATTATATGGCATTCCTTACCTAGATACAACATTTAGATTGCCTTCGACATTCCCGAGTATTGGTTAACCTTTGGTTGTCCTCCTGCAATGATAATTTACCCTCCAACAGACTGCCCAGTCTTGATTATGCAGAGCAACTTGACGAAACGTTAAGCCAGTGGGTATTCTTTTACTAAAGCGTCTTTGCACGAACAGGCAAGGAAGCGTACCAGCGGAGACTAGCAAGACGAAGATTACACTTATCGAAAATGCACTGGACTTCATCTTGAGTGCTCTAGAGCACGCTCAGGTGGATGAGGCCAGAAGTCTAAAGTATGCTGTCTTACACCTCTCAGACGGCGTGGAACTTGTCTTGAAGGAGAAGCTCCGGAGGGAACATTGGTCGCTACTTTTTGCTGATGTAAACAAGGCCAGCGAAAGTGCTTTAATGGCGGGAGAATTCAAGTCAGTTGACTTTGACGAATGTATTGGGCGTCTGGAAAGTATATCAGGATTGGATATGACGTCCCATACGAGCTTATTGAGATTGCTTCGCCGTCACCGAAACAAACTGCAGCATTTTGAGTATGAAGGTAACAAGGATGAGGTCATATCGATTCTTGTGAAAACATGGGGGTTTGTCCTAGACTTTCTTCATGACCATCTGCCAGATGTAGTTAGTGAGCAGACTGCCACGATAGAAAAGATTAGAGATTTGATGATAAAGAACGAGGAGTTTGTCAAGGAGAGATCTACTAGCATACAGAGAACAATTGACAATCTCAAGGTTATGCCTAATGCCGTTTTAGAATGTCCGCGGTGTTTGGAACCAGCTCTGTTAATACCTGGTAGCCAGAACCCAAATTGTCTTTTCTGCCGATACAGTGCTCCGCCAGAAAAGGTGGCCGAAGACTGGTGCTTTGAATTCTTTGGGATGCAAAGCCCCAAAGAAAGATATACGAACCCACACAGGTTTACGTGTCCAGAATGCGGGCTAGATACACTAATACAACAGGAATTTGGGGGTATGAATCCTCCAGACCCTGGATGGGTTTGCTTCAACTGCGGAGAGACTTGGGATTACGACGGAATAAGATTTTGCAGCTGTTGCAGTGAGCCATATACCCGTAGGGAAGATGACCCAGGTATATGCCGGGACTGCGAACGAGAGCAGATTGCACACGAGTAAGTATCTTTTGATACAGTGTCACAAAACGAGCTTGAACCTATTTGATTACCCTCTGTCCTCCATTTGACAATGAGCTGGATTGTTACCTTGACGGAACGGAGAGAAAGCCCTACACTAATGTTCGACCATTGGTTGCTTTCCTCAGTACGTGTTTTCTGGGTGATATTTATGAGTAAGGTGAAAAAGACTAAACTGGCTTCATATGGATTCCAAGAAGCTGGAGAATGGTTTCTGAACACGAGCGTGAAAAGTGGGTTAGGGTTCCAACTCAAGCTATACGCTGCGGAAAAGGTGCTCTATGCTTTTGAGGTTCAGGATGAAGTAAAATACATCGGCATATGTAGAGAACAGGACTTCAAAACTCGCCTGAAGGATTATCAGTACCAAGGAGCGCAGGAAAAGGGCGGAAGCACCAATAAGTATGTAGCCACAAAAATCAAGGAGCATCTGCAGGCAGGCCAGACAGTGAGCATATTGGCGCTCATGCCCAGTAATGACTTGAAGTTTCATGACCTACACATAGATCTAATCGCGGGTTTGGAAAAGCCTCTAATCAGTCTGTGTGACCCAGATTGGAACAAGGAGCCAAAACGAACGCGTGGAAAGCTTGTCCGTCAGGCGCTTCGACGCCTTACGAATGACCAGATACGTTCACTCCAAGAATCGATAAAAAAGTCTTCACAAGTGGGTTGATACCTATTTACGCCCTACCAGGCGGTTGAGGAATCCCTTCCTTCCGAGCGTCTTCTGTGTAGCCTCCGGCTCTCCTGGGATGTTCATCTCTTTCACTAGGGACTTCACTACTTCGTCAATTTCAACGGGCTGTAGAGCATCGAGCGCGGTCGTCACCAGCATAGCATTGACTCGCTTTACCAGCTCTCTGTGTTGCTCGTCCTTCATCTGGATGCCCGATGCAGGAAAAGCGGCGTCACAAAGGCTTCTGACCAGGGCGCGGTTGCCGCACAAAGAATTCTCGATCGTATTCTTCATGAACTCCTGACTTTGCCCAGCTCTTATGGTGCGTGCATATTGGTCTTTGCCTGCTTCTGGGTCTCGGGTATACTCAGCCCACCACCACAGCCTTCCGAATGCGTTCAGATACCACGGCCCTATATAACGCGTCTTCGGTACGTTCTTGTCGGCCTTGAACCAACGCCAGGCGACATACTGCGGGCATTTGACTATGGCAATATAGTGCCAGAACTTACGCTGTGCTGCCTGGTAAAGTGTCAATTTCAACTCACGATGCAGGAACTCTGCCATTCCTGCGTCTGTAGCAGGCCGGTTTTCTGTCTTTTTGCCGGTAAGTTTAATGAATTCGCCTACTATTCCATCGATTACCCCGACAATCTCCGCGTCCTCGTTGGCCACTTCCGCATTCGATGGCGGCGATGGGTTTTGTGAGGACAAGAATGCTGCATCAACTATACTTAAACCGTTTTCCAAAAGGGGGATATCCATCTCAATCACCTCCGGCCACTTTTGCCGGTATAGCTAGTACGACATCCTCCGTTTTTTCAGCCACTGATAAATAGTTTTGCAGCTGGGTGTGCAGCTTAGCCCTTTCCAGCGTGTCGGAATCACTGCCAAATAACAATTTGATGTCCTCCCTGTCCATTTCCAATCGGCGCGAAAGGGCTCGTAGTATTTTGTCGTATAGATCGGGCAATTCCTCTCCTTCTTCCGGCACGGAATTAGCCGCAGCATCGGCCAGATGCAACCACACATCTCCAGCAATGAATGAAAATAAAGAATCTCGGAGTAAAGTTTTCTCGTTTCTGACTTTGCTTCTGCTGTCCATCACCGGTTGAAGCGCTGGGTGGCGATTATTTAGCAGAAGGCGAACTTTCTGCTCGTCTATGATTTCGAGGCTGTACAGGGCGTTGGCTATGTTATCTTCGAATCTCTGCCATTTCACCTCGATGCCTCTACCCGGACCTTCTGGGGGTTCGTCGACGTGCAGGTACACTGGGAATCCGGTAGCGACTTTGGCAACTTTCCGGCTAGCCTGACCGGCGATTGCTGTGGTAGGGGAAGCTGCTAAAACCACGAGAGGCTGGAGCTCCACATCACCCGCTATGTCAGCGCGGGACAAAGAGAAATCGACGCTCCCTGAGCCGCTGCCGAAAGGGCACGTAACAGCCCTCCGCCAACGCGTGCTATCGCAGCGCAGCAGCAACGAAAACAGCAACGGGATATCCTGGCCATGTGGCAGAACGTCATTTTTCAATCCGGCGGGATCATCCACCACGAACGAACAGCGGACTATGACTTCTGTCCAGGAGACGTCCAGGAGATAGATGTCCCACACTGCTTTGGCGTCTACCAGGCCGGCGTCTGTCCCTGGTGACCAGTTCATTCTATGAAAATCCTCCAAAGACGCAGTTCCCCCATCCAGGCGGGCTTCAACATCCAGCTTTACCGCGTTCTCCTTTATAGAATAAGGCCAGATAGCCCGGAGTTCTGATGAGTCTCTCTTCCAGTTCATCGATGCTACTCCTTGTACCCCCGATAGACCTGAACAGCCAGGTCATGTTTCGCTATAGAAGCCATATTCAAGTCCATCGGCTGAGTCTCTCCTTTGAGTTCGTATATCACCTGCTTGTCTTTCACGTCCTCCTGATAAACTGAATGGACATCGAACTCGTTTGCTCGTTTTTGCCAGTCTCCACCGTTGATTCTGACGGCTGTGAATCGCGACTTCACCTGCTCGACCACTTTGCGGTGTCTTCCCTCACCCAGAAATCCGTACGAACATAGCACCTTCCAGCTGTCAGGTTTTTTCTGAGCCCGAAATTTACTGCGCTGGGGCACAGTGATTTTAACTGTGAATCCATATTGCGGGTGCTCGCCCGAGCCGACATCGAGTGCATGAGGGCCTTCCACGACTTCGATACTGATATCTCTCGGCTCTGGACCGGGCGTTGGGCCAGGACCGAAAGGGAACATCCCCGCCAATAGAGGAGCAGCGTCGCCCTCCGGAGTGACCACTGTAGTAGTCAATTCCGACACAGCACGGCCTATAGCGTCCCTCACTGCTTTGACTGCAGTACGGGAGCCGCGCCAGTATTTCAGCGCCTCTGCATTGTATGTCCAGTTGTCGTGTGTTACCGGCTCGGCCCAGGCGAGAAGCTTTTCGAAGTGCTCCTGATCGTGTATTTTGTCCTTAGTCGGGCAAGCCGTGCCACCCAATGCGATGGCATAATAGTCCTTTGCAGCTAAGCCTCGGCGCGGTGCGGGCCAATATCCGACAACCATCCCCGCGCCTCGGATTAAAGCCACTGTATTTCTTGTCGCGCTACCACCCGCATCCTCAACGCCACTCAAGTGCACTCCGATTGCTAATTGCCCTCTGCCCTTGACCTCTTCCCCGGGGCCTTTGGGGATGTCAATGTCAGTAAGCTTCACAGTGTTGTTCCCGTTTATCTCTCCCGCAACCATCGCCTTGTAGAGTTTTATGAAGGGCAACAACTCGCTTCTAAGATGCGGCTGGGTTAACTCTACTGCACCGGAGCTCCCAGATGCAATGAGACCCACATCCACCTCCAGCCTACCTGTTACGATCGCCGGCCAGAAGTACCGTTCGGCACTACTCCTGAGACCCGCAATAGTCTTCATTGATGTTTCTTCATCGTCTGATTGATCAGGGTCGTCAAAGTCGACGATTATTATTGTCGTACCTTTCAGCGTGGGGCCTCGAATCGGGATTCCCAACCTCACTGCGCATTTCCTCGCCGCATCATCATAGAAAGCCCGTGTTAGTTTTTCTTCACGCATGCCCAGGTATCCTTCTCCACGGTAGACATTCCCGTTCAGGTAGTGGCCCGGTAAGCGTACCTGGCCGAAGAAACGGGCGTAATGCTCGTGCCCCCCTTCAATATATGGTTGGTCAAGGTTAGAGTAGAAAAGCACCGTTCTTATTCGAGAGTTCTTCCAAAGTACCGTCTTACCGAAGCCGTGCGTGCCGCCCGCTGCTGGTCCAGATTTCTGGCTGTCCCCGATGGTCCTGCATAGGCCTAGAAAGCAATGCGGGACATCAGGGAAATCTTGTTTGAATGCTTCCTTTTCCTTGTCGTATTCCGGGCCAACCAGCCCTCGAGTCCCGTAATCCTCGATTGTAAGAACCTTGAGGACATAGGTCGGGTTCTTTATGTCTTCAGGGGTTGGGAGGAATATATTAGCCTTTTTTAGCGTCTCATCCTGACTCGCAGACCTAAGATGACCTGCGATCTCGTCGAAGCCGATTGCGTCCAGGAAGTGCTTCTTGGCGGCGCCGGATAGCTCGTGCAACCGGAAACTCATCGTGACTTTACCAGATCGGTCAGAGGGGGATGGATTGTCCGCTCCGTTCTGCAGCACTTCTCGGCCGAAAATCTCTAAAGGGGATAACTCCTCAGCGTGAGACTGTACCGCTGATGCGCTAGCGTCTTTGACATTCTTACTGTCATAGTCACTCTCTGCAAAATACCACATAAGGGTAGCCTCCTTCACGCCTACCTTAGCTTGAATTGGGCCTTGACTCCGGTCTCCTCGAATCTCTTTTCGACGGCCCCCAGGCTACGGCGTATCTCCCGAAAAATCTTGTGGATTTGGTCCGGCGAGTACTCATAGGTCCTTCTGTTTGCGCACTGGCCAAGCAACCTGAGATCTGTGAGTACCTTCCCAGTCCTGCGTTCTGCAACACGTATAAAACGATCGCTCTTAGATTCCCTGTCTGTCTCATTTTTCCCGGCCATTATATTACTCCTTATGCCAGCAAATCTTATCAATATTTTCAGATTTTTGCAAGAATAGCCTACCATATAGCGCACTATTTGTCAAGAGATTACACAGACTTGCGGATACATGCACGGTCCGCTATATTGACACCTGTCTCGATGGGATAGGATAATTAGACTCGGAGTCTGCTTAAACAATGAATAGGCAATTTGATTATGGTGCAGCCGTCTCTTTGCTGGAGAAAGTTGCCCGTGATACCAGCAAGGTACGACCAGGCGAAGTCAAGGCAGTCGTGACTCATTGGCTACAATCCCAGGGCGAGAACCCGCCATACTGTGATGACGGGCTCGTCGACGGATGGCGTGCTGCCCTGCTGTCTATCACAGGTCAAGATGCCCAGCAAGCACATAGAAAGCTTGATGGATGCTCGCCACCTGAGATATGCGTAGGTGCGGCTTCGATTCCTTTCTTGCCCCCGCAAAGAGCTAGCTTCACATTCAGTGATATGTTTGCCGGGATAGGTGGCTTCAGGTTGGCGCTGCAAAGGCTCGGAGGCAGATGTGTGCTCGCATGTGAGTGGGACAAGTTGGCCAAGGTCACTTACTTCCGTAATTTTGGCATCGTGCCCTACGGAGACATAAAGCAATTCACCGGCCAGGAAATATCGGACGACGAACTTGACCATCTCGTCCCTTATCACGATATCCTGGCAGCAGGATTCCCTTGCCAGCCATTCAGTTTGGCGGGCATGCCAGCGCGCAATCACTACAAAATCAAGGCTGGGCTTAGGGGCTCACAGGGAGAAGCATTCTTTGACCTGGTGCGTATAGCTCGAGTGAAGAAGCCACGAGCATTGTTCCTGGAAAACGTGAGGCACATCGTTTCAATGGATGATGGGAAGACTTTTTCTGCGATTAGGCAATCTATCGAGCAGGAACTAGGGTATGAATTCCACTACCGCGTGATTGACTCGAGCACGATGGTGCCGCAGAGAAGGAAGCGCTTGTACATCGTCGCCCTTAGAGAACCTGGTGGCGGGTTTGAGTTTCCAGAGTTGTGTGGGGGTACGCTCCATCTTAGTTCCATCCTCCAGGACAAAGTCCCCGACAGGTATACGATTTCGGACAAGCTGTGGGCCAGTCATCTTCTGAGGTCCGAACGTAACCGGAAGAGAGGGACCGGATTTACTGTCAAGGTGGCTTCTTTGGATGAGCCATCCCCGACTATCGTAGCCAGATACGGCAAAGATGGGAAGGAGTGCCTGATTCCACAAAAAGCTGGAAACCCCAGAAAGTTGACCCCGCTCGAATGCGCAAGATTACAGGGTTTCCCAGATTCATTCATACGCGCCGATTCGGACGCAGCATCTTACCGGCAGTTCGGGAACGCTGTGCCAGTGCCCGTTGTTGAAAGAATTGGTCAGAATATCGTTAAGGCGCTATGCAAGCAGATAGTGGCCGAGGATGTTACAGAGAGTGACTCTTTCAATGGGCAGAGAAGATATAGATTACTTTAGGACACGAGTGTTACGCTGGGGTCGGCAGAACTTCGAGCATTTCCCATGGCGTTCCACCGCAAATAAATGGCATGCTCTCGTAGCAGAAATAATGTTGCAAAGAACAAAAGCTGATCAGGTTGAGCCGGTGTATGTTGATTTTGTGGGGTTGTACGATAGTCCGAAAGACTTTCTTGATAATCCCGTAAATGTATTCTCCAGACTGGGGTTGTCTGCACGTAATGAGCAATTCAGAGAATTCAATAGAAAAATCGCGGAACGGGGGATACCCAGTACGAAGGCTGACCTATTGCAGTTACCCGGTATAGGTGAGTATATTGCGTCTGCGTTCCTTTCACTTCATTGCGGAGTTAGGGAGACTCTTATCGACAGTAATATAGTCAGAGTATATGGCCGTTTCTTCGGTTTTACTACCGATGCAGAAACTAGAAGGAAGAAGTGGTTTAGGCAATTGGCAGATAGAGTCACACCGATGGGAAATCATAAAGCCTTCAATTATGCACTGATTGATTTCTCTCGTAACGTGTGTAAATTGCGACCAGACCACAGTGCTTGTCCGGTGAGAGAACGATGCTGCTTCTTCCTCGCTACCCGAGTCAATACTGTACAAACCAGCTAAAGCCGTAGCTCAGTTGCTGTTGTTCAATCAATTAATTAAAATTACTAGAAGACAAAAAGGTATTTTGAAAGCACCATGTACCCAAAAATAATATTTATGGATCTTGAGGGCACTCTGCTACAGAAAGCTATCCACCTTGATGATGGGAGGGTTGCTCCAAGTGCATGGACATTACTTGCTGAACGATTAGGAACAAAAGCTCTTAGGGAAGAGCAAGCAACAAAGGACCGCTGGTTAAATGGTGGGTACCGCAGTTATATTGAATGGATGCAAGATACAATTAGAATCCATCAGAAATATCATCTAACCAGCAGAGTATTTGAAGAGGTTATTAATTCAGTGCAAGAAATGCCCGGTGCATTTGGAGCTGTTCGGAGATTCCATGAGCGCGGTTCAATAACCGCAATTATCTCCGGCGGCTTTAAGGCACTAGCGGATCGCGTACAAAGAGATTTCAAAATACACCATGCTCTCTCTGGCTGTGAATATTTTTTTAATCAACAAACAGGTCAATTAGAGCACTGGAATCTGCTTCCTTCGGATTATGAGGGAAAGGTACATTTTGTTAAAGCTATTATGGCTGAATATGGAATATCCAAAGAGGAATGTGCCTTCATAGGCGATGCGCAGAATGATGTTCTGGTTGCAAAAGAGGTGGGATTGTCTGTTGCCTTTAATGCCCAGCCAGAGCTGCAGCAAGTCTGTACTTATGTGATTAATCAAACACCGGGAAACGAGAACCTTGAGGAGGTTACAGCAATTTTTGAAGCACCGGCTGGAGGCCCTTAAGTCACATTTAACGGTATCTGAGACATTAAACAAGAATTAATTAAATATTGTTCGCATATTTGACAGGTGCTATACTCCTAATTACAATTTAGAAGACTAACAGGATCTTGTTGGTGGGATAAGTAATGCTAAGTGATGAAATTAGAGATAGGTTAGTTGAGGCGGCAAAACAAGCACGCATAAATGCCTATGCACCGTACTCAAAAGACTTCAAGGTTGGTGCTGCCGTACTTACAGAGGATGAGCGTATCTTTGAAGGATGCAATATTGAGAATTCATCGTTCGGAGCTACAATATGTGCTGAGCGTGTAGCGATTTTTAAAGCAGTATGTGAAGGTTTCAGAAAGATTAAGGCATTGGCTGTCGCAACGCAGTCTACTCCTCCCGACCCTCCATGCGGCTTATGCTTGCAGGTATTAGCTGAATTCAGTGATAGTGCTGAGATTATCATGATCAATACAGCTGGGAATATTAAAATATCTAACATCAGAAGGCTCCTACCTGCAAGTTTTAAACTTAGGGGTGGGAAAGGGGACGTATAACTAATTGGATTTCCTCAAAAGCATTGGGATAAGCTTAGCAGAGGGTGTAAAAAAGAATCCTTGGCTCAGCGCTCTTATATTAGTAATAGTAATAACAGCGGTAGTAGTTACATCGTTAAAAGCGCCGGCCTATATATATCTAGCTATAGCAATTGCTGTAGTAATTGCTATTGTTGTCATGTATTGTGTTGGCATAAGAAGCCAGAAAGAACAAATTGCAAGTTATCGAGGTGCAACTATGAGTGTTGACCGAGATACAATTAACTTGGTGAATAAACTCGGCAATCATGACAGGCAAACATTATTAACTGCTCTTAAAGGAGCAGCAGAGGATGTTGCGGAAGTATTGGGAATCAATCCTGAACACGTAAGGGCAAATCTGTTTGGATCGGATAGCAGTAACCGCATGAGGATGCTTGCTGGGCTTACTTATCAAATGAACCGTGATGAAGAACTTACTATTTCTATGCCAGTGGGATATGGTAGTACTGGGCGTTGCTTTCAAAGAGGAAAACCAAATATTGCTATTTTCCGCGGTGGTTGGGGAGAAAATGCGATTGAGGATGAAGAGTTACGTAAGGTACATCCAGACTTACAGTGGATTATTTCCGTCCCTGTCTTATCGGGTGGTGAAGAGCGACGTCCAATATGGGTACTTAATGTGGACGGAATTATGGAAAAGAGAGAAAAGGATGATCTTCAGGCAGCTTTGAAGAATCTATTTAATTGGAGTCAAATGATTACCTTTATCTTAGCAAAATCTTTGGGAAAACAGGAGGCTTGAAAAATGAAATTAAGTCAAATGGAACCAGAGCTTGGCGATCCAGCTGAAGAGCAATATCTTATTGAGGAAGTGTCGGATGATGATATCGCTCCTATTACACATCGTCTACGTGAATTTGCCTTAAAACTGGAAGGGTTCTCTTTTCTAAATTTCCTGACTGTGAATGAGCTTAGAGAACAGGCAAGGAAGCAATTTACAGGCCGGTAGACGAGAAAACGTGCCGATGTTAATACAGCCGAGACTGATGTTGGTTGAACAGAACCTCGGGGTGTTCAGTAGCCAATTTATCTTCGACAGGGCATGAACTGACCGCTAAACAATCCTGACTATTGTGCAATGTCACACTGCATTCTACAATAAGTCAACTCCAAGTAAGGCTAGGTTTAACCACTTCAAAATAGCGTAGAGCAGACTTATCCCAACCCTGATTCCCCGTGACCAGACC
>Ga0172365_10002505_pt1 | contig 13558 bp, 9 predicted proteins | sample LakKivSesite48cm_FD_114535 | JGI IMG/M metagenome (GOLD analysis project Ga0172365, IMG submission 114535) | Sediment microbial communities from Lake Kivu, Rwanda - Sediment site 48cm | ecosystem: Environmental > Aquatic > Freshwater > Lake > Sediment | place: Rwanda: Western Province, Lake Kivu...
GAATGGCTCTACAACTTCAATCTGTCTTTAGACCCTGAAGAGCTAAATCCCCGGCTAACCGAGTGGCTTATCGAGTATAACTTCCACCGCCCTCATCAATCCCTTGCCTATCTTACTCCCATAGGGTATATTGAAAGGGAGCTAGCCAAAATCCGTAGCCCAGTGTTACCTATGTGGTCAGCCACAACAAGGTATTGACAATGCAATTAACCAATGCTATAGTAAAAGACAAGGTAACATGCTAGTGAGGTGCAAGAATGAACTACGGGCGTGAGTTGTTGAAAGGAAACACTGATTCTCTTCTGCTTTACTTAATTAGTCATGAGCCTACCTATGGCTACCAGATAGTAAAAGAATTGGAGAAAAGGAGTAATGGGTATTTTCAATTTAAAGAAGGTACTCTTTATCCTGCTCTCCACCGCCTGGAGCGAGACAACCTTATCACAGGTAAATGGCAGATACTACTCAACGGACAGCAAAGGCGTTATTACTACATAACTACAAAGGGACAGCAAGCCCTGGCGGCAAGGTTAGCCACATGGCAGGATTTTTCTACGGCAGTTAAAGCAGTTATGCAAGCGGAAACAATCTAGGTATAAAATGGTAAGTAACATAAGCCATTATTTAAACAGGTTTAAAGCTTGCCTCAAGATTGATAAGACTATAAGGGATGGTGTGGCTAAGGAGCTTTACACACATCTTGAAGATAAAAGGCAGGAGCTAGAAGAAAAGGGGCTAAGCAGAGAAGAAGCAAGTAAAATCGCAGTACAATCTCTGGGCTCTCCTGAACTGATTGCCCAGCAAATTTATGAAACACATGCCCAAGGTAGCTGGAAAGAAGCACTTTTCAGTGCCTCGCCCCACTTTCTTGTCGCTTTGCTCTTCACTTCATATTACTGGCAAAATATCGTATATGTGTTAATTATAGTGGCGCTAACCGTTAGCATAGCAATTTATGGTTGGCAGCGAGGCAAGCCAGTATGGCTCTTCCCCTGGTTAGGATACTATCTTATGCCAGTAGTAGTCACCGGGATATTGCTGCTTTCCCTTCCCCAGGGTTGGGGCTGGATAGCAGCGCTCATCTATATCCCCTTGGCTCTGTTTGTTTTTATCCATATAGTGAGACAGACTGCAAGGCGGGATTGGCTATATGCATCACTGATGCTAGCTCCTATACTTGTGACATTAAGTTGGTTTTCATCCTTTGGCACAGGAAATGAGTTTTTAACAGTTAGCACGTTGTGGGCAAGTTTGCAAACTAATGCACTTTGGATCGTGATTAGTTTTATTACTCTGGCGGGAGCAACTATCGCCTTCATCCGCCTCAAGCCACGCAGGTATAAAATTATTAGTTTATTAATTCCACCGCTTGTGATCTCACTCTCGGTAATCACGACAAGCCGAGGGAGTATCCATCCTTGGAGTTGGCTGATATTGCTCTTTTCTTTATTCGCCTTTGCCACCCCGGTATGGATGCAAGCTAGAGCACAAGGCTGAAGATTAACTCTGTTCCTGACTCCACAAGCCAGGTTGGGGCTGAATATCTCTTTCGTAAGACAGTCCCAGATGTTTATAGGCAAGCCTGGCAGCTACTCTGCCACGAGGTGTTCGTTCCAGAAAACCTAACTGAAGAAGGTATGGTTCATAAACATCCATAATAGTATCAGCATCCTCGTTAATAGCAGCAGCAATGGTATCTAGACCTACAGGACCACCATCGAATTTGTCAATTATTGTATGCAACACCCTATGATCTATGTCATCCAAACCAACGGAATCTATTTCCAGCTTTGAAAGTCCTTCCAGAGCTACTTCCTTGGTGATCACTCCATCTGCCATGACCTGAGCATAATCCCTTATTCTCTTCAAGAGGCGATTGGCTACTCGAGGAGTACCTCTAGCACGCTGGGCAATCGGGACAAGTCCCTCTTGCTCTGCTTTTACCTTAAGGATAGTTGCTGACCTCTCCAAAATCGTCTGTATTGCTGACTCATCGTAGAAATCAAGATGATATGGCACTCCAAATCTATCGCGAAGGGGAGGACTCACTAGTGCAAAGCGCGTAGTAGCCCCAATTAAGGTGAAGCGGGGCAAATTCAATCGCAAATTTCTAGCAGATGGACCTTTCCCAAGAAAGATGTCAAAAACAAAATCCTCCATCGCCGGATAGAGTTTTTCCTCTATTGTGTGGCTGAGCCTGTGCATCTCGTCAATGAAAAGGACATCCCCCTCATGAAGATTAGTGAGGATAGCAGCTAAGTCTCCGGGGCGCTCTATCGCTGGGCCGGAACTGACTTTAATGTTAACTCCCATCTCAGCGGCGATGATATAGGCAAGGGTGGTCTTTCCCAAACCGGGAGAGCCATAAAGAATAACATGGTCCAGCGGCTCGCCTCTTTTTTGAGCAGCGACAATAGCTATTTTTAGATTGTCTTTAATTTTTTCTTGACCTATGAACTCGCTAAGGCGTTTGGGACGCAGGTCAGAATCAATAAAGCTGTCCTCGGTTGTTGTTTTGCCTGAAATAAGTCGCATTGCTGGCCTTTGTCCCAATTCAATTGGGGCAAATCTTACTAACTCTCTAATTCTAAATTCGCAATTTCCTCTTGAACATCACCTATCTTCAATTTCTTTATGTCGTCAGAATCTACAGAGAGCACTTGAGATGGTATGCGCTTACCAAGGATGACATTTTCCTTGAGTCCGTGAAGCCTATCCAACTTGCCTTTGATCGCGGCATCAACAAGAACACGGCCGGTTTCCTGGAAAGAAGCAGCTGCTAGCCAGCTATCCTTGCTTAAGCTAGCTCTGGTTATCCCGAGAATCGCAGCTTGTGCTGTTGCTGGCTCACCTCCCTCAGCCAGTACCCTGGCATTTATATCTTCATAGTCAAATCGATCAACTAACTCGCCAGGCAGGAGCTTTGTATCTCCTGAGGAAATAATTCTCACGTTGCTTAACATCTGCCGAGTAATGACAGCAATATGCTTGTCATGTATAGTTACCCCTTGCGCACGATACACTTTTTGTATTTCATCAATCAGATATTGCTGCACTGCATCTTTTCCCATAATACGCAAGATATCATGAGGGTCAACAGGACCTCTAGTAAGCTTGTCGCCTGCTTTGAGCTTATCCCCTGATTGGACAAGCAAATATGCACCAAGGGGGATGCTATATTCTCTTTCTTCCCTCTCTTCATACCTAACATAAATATGATTATCCTCAGCGATGATTTGACCAGCTACTCTAGCCGCTGTAGGCTGAGATTGCTCTGCCTCACTGTCGCCTTGACTTGTCGGTATTGGTAATCTCTCATCTGCTTTCTCTGGCAGAGAAAATAGAATGTCGCCAGCGTTCACCGATTGTCCATTAGTTACCGCTAGCTCCGCTCCTGGTGGGATTGGGTATTCATCTGAATAGAATTCAGAGCTACTGATCTTGACTATGCTTTCCCCATTGGTATCAGCCAGTTCAACGGTGCCATCGATTTCAGAAATTATGGCATTGCCACTTGGGGTTCTAGCCTCAAAAAGCTCTTCTACGCGAGGCAGCCCAGTGGTGATATCAGTACTCACTATGCCCCCTGTATGAAAAGTACGCAGAGTGAGTTGAGTTCCAGGTTCACCAATACTCTGGGCAGCAATAACTCCTACAGCGGTGCCGAGCTTTACTAATTGTTTCCTCCCCAGATCCCTTCCATAACAGTTTCGACAAACGCCAAGTCGGGAACGGCAGGTAAGAGGCGACCTCACATGCACCCGGGTAACGCCGGCTTCGATAATTTGATGCACCTTCTCTTCGTCAATTTCCTCACCACGTTCAACAATGACTTCATTTGTACCGGGTTCAACAATCTCACTTGCCGCTAGGTATCCAGTAATCCGGTTTTCAAACGGTGGGAGGGAACCGCCTGCAGTTTCCCGGGATATCCACACTCCCTCGGTGGTACCACAATCTGTTTCAGCCACAATGACATCTTGAGCTATATCTACAAGGCGCCTGGTAAGATAACCACTATCTGATGTCCTCAAGGCAGTATCAGCTAGTCCTTTGCGAGCACCATGGGTAGAAATGAAATACTCCATGGGCGCCAGTCCATCGCGGAGACTCGATTTAATGGGAAAATCTATTATCTTCCCCGAGGGGTCAGTCATCAACCCCCGTATTCCTGCCATCTGCCTAATTTGAGAAATATTTCCCTTGGCGCCCGATGTAGCCATCATGTAGACGCTACCATGAGGGTCTAGTGCCCTTGATATACTTTCAGTAATCTTGTCTGTAGTCTCCATCCATACCTGAATCACGCTTTCATACTTTTCATCTTCAGTAATCAAGCCATGATTAAATTGCTCCTCAACAAGGCTAACTCTCTCCTCGGCTTCTTTAAGAAGTTCGAGCTTGTCTGGAGGCTCTTCAATATCATTCATAGCGATGGAAACGCCTGACCTTGTAGCATAGTCAAACCCTAATTGCTTAAGTCTATCGAGGACACCCGCAGTACCTTCGTTGCCCAACAAACGGATGCAATCAGAGACTAATGTTCTTAAAGAAGCTCTATCTGCTATTTTGTTGTAAAAGCGAAGTTGCGGAGGCAAGGCGTCATTAAATAAAATTCTGCCCACTGTAGTATTTATCTTCCCCCCATCTGAATTCTGATTGAATCGAAGCGAAGAATCTTGCACAACAATTTCAGCACCAAGTTCGATAATGCCTAATTCGTAAGCTAGCTTAGCCTCGTCAAAATTGTTGAAGATTTTCCCTTCCCCTTTGGCTCCGGGCTTCAAAATGGTAAGATAATAGCAGCCCAGAACCATATCTAGGGTGGGTGTTGTCACAGGATCACCACAACTTGGTAGTAACATATTGTAAGGACTAAGCATATGTTCCCTGGCTTCCTTCACCGCAGCCCTGGATAATGGCACATGAACTGCCATCTGGTCACCATCAAAATCGGCATTGAAGGCTGTACAAACTAAAGGGTGAAGTTGAAAAGCATCGCCATCAATTAACACGGGTTCAAAGGCTTGAATGCTGAGGCGATGTAATGTGGGGGCACGATTAAGCAATACAGGACGCTCCTTAACTACTTCATATAGTGCATCCCAAACCTCAGAGCTACCGCTTTCCACCAGACGCCGGGCACTCTTCAGGTTATTGGCATACCCATTCTTTATGAGTTTGTGCATAACCGAAGGCTTAAATAGCTCTAAGGCAACATAGCGTGGCAAACCACATTGGTGAAGTTTGAGTTTAGGACCAACAACAATGACTGAGCGACCGCTATAATCTACTCTCTTACCGAGAAGATTTTGACGAAACCGTCCTTGCTTGCCCTTTAAGATGTCAGAAAGAGATTTCAAGGCATGTTTATTACCAGTGGTAACTACGCGTCCTCTCCGTCCATTGTCAATAAGAGCATCAACAGCTTCCTGCAACATGCGTTTCTCATTTCGGATAATTATTTCCGGCGCGCCTAACCTCATAAGACGGCGAAGGCGGTTGTTGCGATTAATAACCCTCCGATAGAGGTCATTAAGGTCACTAATCACAAAGCGACCGCCATCCAATTGGACTATGGGACGAAGCGCCGGGGGCAGTACAGGAAGCAGAGTTAAAACCATCCACTCAGGCTTATTCCCACTAAGCTTGAAAGCTTCAACTAATTGCAGCCGTTGACTGACCCTCTTACGGTATCCTCCCGAGGTGCTGCAGATTTGCTCACGAAGCTCTTGGTGCAAAGCATCTATGTCTATTTGCTTTAATATCTGTAGAATAGCCTCAGCTCCCATGCCAGCTTCAAAAATAGCACCACATTTATCTTTAAGTCTCCTATATTCTTCTTCGTTAAGCAATTTTAGCGGTTTAAGGCTTTCTATCTCCTCAATGTTTGCCTTTAGCTCTTCTTCAAGTTTTCCCTTTCTTTCTATAAAGCCAGCACGAAGCCGGTTCACCTCTTTTATCTTAAGCTCTTCCTCCAGGTCTCCAGCTTCTAATTCTTTGATTTTCTCGTCTAGATGTTCTTTCTGCTCGGCAATTTTTTGAACTACCTCTTTCTCAAGTTGTCGAAGCTTCTTCTGTTTGGCCTCCTCATCAACAGAGATAAGAATATACCGAGCAAAATAGATGACTCCCTCCAGATTCCGGGGAGACAGATCGAGGAGCAATCCAAGCCGGCTTGGTACTAACTTAACAAACCAGATATGGGTAACTGGCGCAGCCAGTTCTATATGCCCCATGCGCTCCCGGCGTACGCTGGAATGAGATACCGCCACACCACATTTCTCGCAAATAACTCCTTTATACCTAGCCTTTTTATATTTGCCACAATGACATTCAAAGTCTTTAACAGGGCCAAAGATTCTTTCACAAAATAGCCCATCTCTTTCTGGCTTCAAAGTGCGGTAATTTATCGTCTCTGCTTTAGTTACCTCACCATGAGACCAGCTCCTGATTTGTTCCGGTGAGGCCAGGCTTATTCGAATACCATTGACACCATCAAATTGAGACATTTTCCCCCTCGCTAAGTAGTTCAACAGCAAAACCGAAACTACGCAACTCCATGAACAAAACTTTGGTTGACTCTGGGATACCAAGCTGTTGAATATCTTCGCCTTTGACAAGAGATTCATAAGCTTTAGCCCGTCCCATCACATCATCTGACTTTATTGTGAGCATCTCCTGAAGTGTATGAGCTGCGCCATGCGCTTCCAATGCCCATACCTCCATCTCGCCAAGCCTTTGACCACCAAACTGGGCCTTTCCTCCCAGCGGTTGTTGGGTGATAAGGGAGTATGGGCCAGTGGAACGAGCATGTACCTTATCACCAACAAGGTGAACGAGTTTCATCATATAGAGATTACCCACGGTTATCGGCTTATCAAATGGCTCGCCATTTCTCCCATCTCGAAGTTCCATTTTGCCAAAAGTAGGAGGATAGAGCTTTTTTTCTGTATAAACTTTTTGTGCTATTTGTTCTAAATCTTTATCATCGAGAGCTCTAAGTTGATGACTGTCAGCTACGCCCAGTTCCTCAAGCCATATACAGAGGGAAGCTCTTCTAGCTGCACCTGTCTGTCCTTCATCCATTATCTCCCTGGCATCAAATCCATGACGAGAAATCCATTCTCCGACCTTTTCTAGATCAGTCCCGTCATTCTCTGGACTTCCAGAGTTCAAGTTAACAGCATTAGCCTTCCAAGCTATCCAACTCTTGGCTAAGGCCTCCTCAATAGCCAGGGCATCAGCTCCATCAAAAATAGGATTAATAACCCTAAAACCCAGTGTCTGAGCTGCCCACCCTAAATGAGCTTCCAAGATCTGCCCAATGTTCATACGAGAGGGAACACCGAGAGGATTAAGGATAATATCTATAGGCGTGCCATCTGGCAAAAACGGCATATCTTCCTCAGGTAATATGATGGAAACAACTCCTTTATTGCCATGTCTCCCTGACATTTTATCTCCCACTGAGATTTTGCGCTTTTGAGCCACCCACACTTGTATAAGTTTGTTCACCCCGGCAGGTAATTCATCGTTGTTATCCCGGGAAAAGATTTTAGTCCTGATTACCCTCCCCCACTCTCCTGATGGCATTTTGAGAGAGCTATCTTTCACCTCCCGCGTTTTTTCACCAAATATAGCTCGTAACAATTTTTCTTCCGCTGAAGGCTCAGTTTCGCCCTTGGGAGTAATCTTTCCAACCAGAATGTCGTTGGGCTTAACCTCAGCTCCGATACGTATAATACCCATTTCATCAAGATTAGCGAGGCTCTCTTCGCTTACATTAGGTATATCTCTGGTGATTTCTTCAGGACCAAGCTTAGTATCACGCTCCTCTATCTCATATTTTGCAATGTGAACGGAAGTATAGACATCATCCTTAACCAGCCTCCTGCTGATAATAATGGCGTCTTCAAAGTTGTATCCTTCCCAGCTCATAAAGGCACAAATGATATTTTGGCCTAAGGCGAGGTCTCCATCATCTAGAGAAAAACTATCTACTAACACCTGCCCTTTCTTAACCTGGTCACCTTTGTTTACGATAGGACGTTGATTGATGCACGTCTCTTGATTAGTCCTGGCATACTTGATTAAATCGAATGCTTGCTCTTCACCTCTTCCATTTTTGACTACTATTCGTGAGCTTGTCACCGAGGTGACCACGGCGTCGTAAGGGGCAAATATCGCCTGCCCACTATATTTAGCCACTTCTCTTTCCATACCAGTGGCCACCAAAGGGCACTCGGGACGTAATAATGGCACGGCTTGTCGTTGCATGTTGCAGCCCATTAAAGCCCTATTAGCATCATCGTGCTCAAGAAAAGGAGTAAGACAAGCAGCTACACTAAATAGCTGTTTTGGTGAAACATCGACAAAGTCTACTTTGTCTATTGATTCTTTGAAATATTTATCTCCCCTCTTAACCTCAACCTTGTCATAAATAAACTCTCTCCTTTTATTGAGGGGGATATTAGCTTGTGCAATGGCATATTGACCTTCTTCGTCGGCTGTCAGATAAGTGGTTTGATTGGAAACAAAAGGAACCACCTTAATATTCCGAACTGGAAGAGAAGATAATCTTTGTGCAAGCTGCTTTGTGATTAATGTTCCAGCCTTGGCCGCAAGTTTGCCCGCACTATCTACTATATCCTCCATAATTGTTCTCCCCTGCAACTCTTCTACAATATTGGAGACCTCGTGGACAACTCTGAGATATGGCGTCTCTATAAAACCGTATTCATTAACCGAAGCGTAAGTAGCTAGAGAGCCAATAAGACCAATGTTTGGTCCCTCAGGTGTTTCTATAGGACAAATCCTACCATAATGAGAATGATGTACATCACGAACCTCAAATCCAGCCTGTTTTCTTGAGAGACCTCCGGGACCCATGGCAGAAAGACGACGCTTGTGAGTTAGTTCAGCTAGTGGATTAGTTTGATCCATGAATTGAGATAACTGCGACCGACCAAAGAAATCCCTTATAGCGACTGCTACGGGACGAATATTGATCAAAGCAGCAGGAGTTGCTGCCTCGGGACCAAGAATACTCATCCGCTCTTTAATAGCTCTCTCCAATTTCAATAAGCCAATACGAAATTGCTTTTGTATTAGAAAGCCTACTGCCTGGGCTCTTCGATTGCCTAAATGATCAATGTCATCAGGAGTTTCTGTGCCAAGGTTAACTGCAATGATACGGCGGATTATTCGCACCAAATCCTCCGGGGTTAAGCCAGTACAATTCCCAGGGATATTAAGCCCCAACTTTTTATTAAGCTTGTAACGGCCAACTTTGCCCAAGCTATAGCGGCGAGGATTAAATAGGAAATTGTTGAGCAAGGCCTGGGCACTACTAAGACTAGGAGCTTCACCGGAGGATAATTTTCTATAAATATCAAACAGTGCATCAGCCGTGCTTTTAATCGAAAGATCTCGCTCTATTGTAGAGCGGATAAAAGCATGCTTAGACGCATTATCCACATCTTGGAAAAGGGAAAACAATGTCTCATCGCTCTCAAAGCCTATGGCACGCAACAAAGTAGTAACTGGTATCTTTCGTTTGCCACTCACTTTGACTGAAATCACGTCTCGACTAGAGGTGTCAAAATCAAGCCATGCTCCATGTTCAGCAACAAGCTTAGCAAAGCCCAATTCTCTCCCACTTGAAGGATCCTTATGTAACGTGAAATAGACGCCGGGAAAACGAGTCAATTGATTAACTACTACCCTCTCTACTCCAGAAATAATAAAAGTGCTGGCATCCGTCATTAAAGGGAAATCACTAAAGAACAATTCCTGTTGCTTGATCTCCCCCGTTTCTTTGACCAATAGTTGCGCAGTAACATGAATAGGAGAGGAATAGGTCATGCCCCGTTCAAGACACTCAGAGATAGAATGCGGAGGCTCTCGAAACTCATAATCGACGAAATATAATTCCAGCCTGGTGTTAGTATAATCTTGAATTGGTGAGATTTCCTCAAATAGCTCCTTCAAACCTTCTTCTTGGAACCAACGAAAGGAATCAAGCTGAACCTGGATAAGGTCAGGTATTTCCAGAGTCTCGGGCAATTTTGCGAAGGACTTCAGCAACTTATGTTTAAGCATAGAAGAAACGATCCCGATTCCTTTTCAAAACAATATCTTGAAGGCACTAACTGGGAAAATTTAGAATGATAAAGCTAAAAGAGAATAGGAGCATAACGCAAAATAGTGATTGTAACAGCATAGCATAATTTTGTCAAGTTTTGTCCTCGTTGTGTTAGCGTTCTATGATTTTGTCACCCTTAAGTGTTCTGTGAAAATGTCACCATGAAAGATAGGGTGATATTGAGCAAGAAGAAGCAAAGTAGGTTAATGGTGTTGAACGGGATAGAGATAGGCAGGATCACCGACAAGGGAGGCATCTGAGGTGTTAGGTCTGTCGCTATGCCATGTAAGAAGAGTATTAGCGGCTTATAGAAAGGAAGGCGCCGCAGCATTAGCACATGGTAATCGAGGGAGTAAATCTCACAATGCCTTAGATGATGGACTGAAGAGAAAAGTGCTAGAGCTGGCGTAGTCGACCTATGCTGGCTACAACACTCAGCACTTCACTGAGCTTCTGGCAGAACGTGAAGGTATCGCTGTTTCCCGCTCTGCGGTGCGTCTGATTCCCCTTCGGGCAGGCTTAAGGAATCCCCGAAAGAGACGGCCTCCAAAAAATCGCAGCTGCAGAGAACGCTACCCTAGTGACAAAATCGCAAAACGATTAGGGTGACATTTTCGCTTGATAGCAATACAGCAATGCAGAACAGGCTGTTGACGATAGCTTGGCGGAGGCTAACATCGTACTTAACATTAATCAGGGTAACACTATTTATTAAACCGCCCTGCCAGTTACATCAACACAACGCTGGCTATATCCATCCGAGATTTTTTTACCAAAAAGGAAAGCGGAGCAGCCTCTGAAATCCATCACAATGGCTCACCAGATAAGAACAATCCCAAAACGGCGATTGGGAAGATTGCTTGGCTAGCTTGATGATGCCCAGCTTCAGCATAAAATTCACCGAGCTATTAAAGAGCATCTGGACATGGAATGAACGGTGATAATTCTCGAAGTGCACTCAAGCCAGTTTTCCAGGATTTCATTGTGGGGAAGGGGGGACTCGAACCCCCACGCCTTGCGGCACATGATCCTAAGTCATGCTCGTCTGCCAATTCCGACACTTCCCCGATAGGAAACCACTTAATACAATAGCATTTTGTGGGACTTGCCTCAAGATATTGCCATTCTAGCATTGAGCGCTGTAAGTGAGATACACTGCTGTTTAATTGGGAATACATATGCGGAAAATGAATTTTGTGGTAATATAGACAATAAAATCTTCCTTGAGGGGGTTTGAGACTATGAGTGTACAAGTAGAAGAATTAAAAAACATAGCTGAGAAAGTTCTATATATCCTGGGTGTTTTGGATTATTCCGAGTTACAGCTTACATACGCACTAAAAACTGAGGGAAAATGGAAAGTAAGCTTTGCGTATGATCATGCCCGTCGAGCTATTAGAAGGCTAGGGTCTTTTGCAGTTGATGCGGAAAGTGGAGAAATCGAAGGGATGTGGTTGGATAGGTCATGGAAGTAAATAGAAATCTTATGCTCTAAATGACTGGTTAAATTACCCTGTCAGCTTCAAAATGTAGTCATAATCTCTCCCCTACCCTTGAATAAACCCCAATAAATTCCAGCGACACCATACCAATTAGGCCTACTGCAAATTAGGTATTATGTTTCCAAAATAATTAAAGCGGAAATAAATTCGAGAAGGTGGCATAATTATACTGAGCTAAATCAAGATGAAAGCGTTAGTGCAGCGGGTTTCCAGAGCCTCAGTGAAGGTGAATGACAGGATAGTAGGCAAGATTGGCCGGGGGCTGGTGGTTTTTCTGGGCGTTGCTCAAGGTGATTCGAAGGAAGACGCCAGTTACCTGGCAAGCAAAGTGGTCAACCTGCGTATTTTTGCCGACGAGTCAAGCAAGTTTGCCCTCTCGGCGCTGGAAACAAGAGGAGATATTTTAATAATAAGCCAGTTTACTCTTCTGGCTGATTCACGCAAGGGGAGGCGACCCAGCTTCACCGAGGCAGCCCCGCCGGACCTGGCTAATGAATTATATGAGTTTTTTGTGGAGCAGGTTCGCTCCATAGGACTTAGGCTAGAAACAGGGCTTTTTCAGGAGCATATGCTGGTGGAAATCCATAATGATGGACCGGTCACCATATCGCTGGAAAGCAAGATTGGAAAATAATCGCATTAGCAACTTGTTGCAATAATTTTGATTTCTTGTTATAATACCCCCGTCAATGAGCTGCCATGTAACTCTTCAGGAAAAGGGACATCGCTTAACTCCCCAGCGCATGCTGGTCATTGAGGCACTTCATAATGCCGACAAGCACATCAGCGCTGAAGAAATTTACAAGCAGTTACATAGTCGTTATCCCTATGCCAATATATCCACTGTCTATCGCACTCTGGAGCTAATGAAGAAGTTAGATTTAGTTACGGAAACCGATTTTGGCGAGGGACGTGTCCGCTATCATGTTGCTGAAAAGGGGCATCACCATCATCTCATTTGCCATAGCTGTGGCAAGATAATAGATTTGGAAGAGGCTGCACTATATGCATTAAAAGACACCCTGTTTCAGAAATATGGTTTTGATGCTGATTTAAGGCACCTGGCCATTTCAGGAGAGTGCAGTGGGTGCCGGAAAAAAGGAGACAAGCCTGACCAATCATTTTGAATAAAAGCATTGCTATGGAAGACGTTCTAGAAAAACTGCGCATTCTACTGGACTAGTGGATTGAACACAACGGCGAGCATGAGCAAGAGTTCCGCGATTGGGCTGATAAAGTTGGTTCGCTATCCACTGAGGTAGCACAACGGTTACGAGAAGCAGCCACCAAGATGGCTGCGGCTAGCAATGAGCTAATGAAAGCAAAACACGCTCTGCCAGAGAGCAAGGAGAGGCACTAGGATGTGTATGGCTAAACTTTATGAAGCTAAAGAAGGCGACAAGCCAATTCTGGAGGATATCGCACGCATGACAGTTGCCGACCAGCAAGTAGAGGTAGAGACCCTTTTCGGAGAGAGGAAGGTTTTCTAGGGCAAGGTGCGACAGATTGACTTCTTAAAGTCCCAAATACAGCTGGAAGAGGATTAATTTTTTGCCCGATAATTGCAATTAGTTGCACACGCATCGAATGTTGAAAAGGGAATTATGAGAAGAAAAATTCTGATAGGCTTGTTGATAGCGGCGCTTGTGGGAGCTTTGGTGACGGTCCTGGTCCTTGCCCAGCATACCCAACCTTCGGCTGATATCATGTCCGGGAGCTCCCTTATCGCCAATATTATTCAAGATGTAGCTGGCGACAAAATAGAAACTCGTTCCCTTATACCGCCGGGCGTGTGTCCGGGACACTATGATATAAAACCCAGCGATATTGTGGCACTGGCTAACAGCACAGCCCTTTTCATCCATGATTACCAACAATATTTCCAGAATGTCAATGGAGCGGTTGAAGC
>Ga0172365_10002506_pt1 | contig 13557 bp, 7 predicted proteins | sample LakKivSesite48cm_FD_114535 | JGI IMG/M metagenome (GOLD analysis project Ga0172365, IMG submission 114535) | Sediment microbial communities from Lake Kivu, Rwanda - Sediment site 48cm | ecosystem: Environmental > Aquatic > Freshwater > Lake > Sediment | place: Rwanda: Western Province, Lake Kivu...
AGAACACGCTCAAAGTCCTGGTCACAATTTTCGGCCGCTCAACGCCCGTAGAGCTGGAGTTCCTGCAGGTGGAGAAAATTTAGGAGGGAAGGATGTCCAAAGAAGTCGTTGCCCGGGTCAAGTTGCAGATCGCGGCCGGTCAGGCGAGTCCCGCGCCACCGGTCGGCCCGGCGCTCGGTCAGCACAATGTCAACATCATGGATTTCGTCCGCCAGTTCAACGAAAAAACTCGGGGGATGGAAGAGGGCTTGATCATCCCGGTCGTAATCACGATTTATAAGGACAAAAGCTTTGTCTTTGAGCTCAAAACCCCTCCCGCCTCCTACTTGTTGAAGAAGGCGGCCGGCATCGCCAAGGGTTCCGGTGCACCCAACAAAGAAAAGGTGGGCAAAGTCACCAAAAAGCAGATCGAAGACATCGCCCGAGTCAAACTCCCCGACCTTAACGCCAATGACTTGGAAGCGGCCAAAAGGATCATTGAAGGCACGGCCAGAAACATGGGATTGGAGGTCGTCAGTGAGTAAACACGGGAAAAAATACACCCAGTCCAAGGAGCTGGTCACTCAGCCCGAATACACTATTGAGGAGGCGGTGAGCCTCGTTAAGAAAGCGAGTTACGCCAAGTTTGACGAGTCCGTGGACATCGCCATGCGTCTGGGAGTCAACCCCAAGCATTCGGACCAGATGGTCCGGGGGACGGTCGTCCTTCCTCACGGGACAGGCAAGACAAAGAAGATTTGCGTCATCGCTTCTGGGGAGAAGATCAAGGAAGCCGAGGAGGCAGGGGCAGACTATGCCGGCGGCGAGGAGCTGGTCGAGAGAATCGCCGGTGGCTGGATCGATTTTGATGTGGTCATCGCGACTCCGGATGTGATGCGGAGCGTCGGAAAGCTCGGTCGGATCCTCGGCACCAAGGGGCTGATGCCCAACCCCAAGTCGGGGACGGTGACCTTCGATATCAAGAAAGCCGTCGAGGAGACGAAGGCTGGAAAGGTCGAGTTTCGCATCGACAAAACCGCAATCCTCCATTCCACGGTCGGCAAGGTGTCTTTCCCGGAGGAGAAGCTGACGGAAAATATCCGGACGTACATTCAGGCTGTCGTCCATGCGAGGCCCGCCGCCGCAAAGGGAAAATACATTCGGACGATGTCCCTCTCGTCAACGATGGGACCGAGCTTCAGGATTTCTGAGGCCGTCCTGGAGAAGTAGGAGAACGACGGTGAAGCGAGATGTCAAAGCCCAGATGATCAGCCGCCTCGAAGAGGACTTCAGACGCCATAATACCCTCCTTCTCATGGATTACACCGGGATGAAAGTCGCCCAGGCGGTGACCCTGAGACGGCTCCTGAAGAAGAGCTCTTATGGTTTCCGGGTCGTCAAGAACCGGTTGGCCCTCCGGGCCATCGCGGAGAGCTTCCCCCCCGAGTTTCGCTCGTATTTGGAGCGGCCGACGGCTGTGGCCATGGCCTCGGCGGATCCCGTCAAGCTGGCCCGGATGCTCAAAGATTTCTCCACTCAAAACAAGGTGATGGCCTTTAAAGGCGGGTTGTTCGAAGGCCAGCTTCTTCGCCCGGAGCGGTTCGATGAGATCTGTCGGCTGGCCTCACGAGAGGAGTTGCTCGGAAAGGTCGGCGCCCTTATGGCGGCCCCTCTGTTGCGATTGTTGAGGACTTGGCAGGCCCCCCTCTCTCAAATGGGGCTGTTATTGAGTCAATTCAAAGAAAAAAAATGGTCGGAGGTAAAAATGACCAAAGCGAAAGATGAGACAACCAAACTCACCAAAGAGCAGTTTTTCACCCACTTGGACAGCCTGACCGTCTTGGAGCTGGCGGACTACATCAAGGAGTTCGAGACGCGCTATGGCATCAGCGCTGCGGCTGCAGTTCCAATAGCCAGTCCCGGAGCCGCTGCCGCGCCCGGAGCCGAAGCCAAGGTGGAGGAGGCAAAAACCGAGTTCACGGTCGTGCTCAAAGCCGCCGGCGACAAGAAGATCAACGTTATCAAGATCGTCCGGGAGATCACCAATCTGGGCCTGAAAGAAGCCAAGGACCTGGTGGACTCAGTGCCGAAGCCGGTCAAAGAGAAAGTGACCAAGGAAGAGGCCGAGTCGATCAAGGCCAAGTTCGAAGAGGTGGGAGCGACCGTCGAGCTGCAATGAGCCGTCCTCTGATAGGACTTCCCTTCGAGGGAAAGGGAAATTGAAAAGATTTTTGTCCGAGAGGGACCATGCATAAGGAATCTGAAATTTCGAACCACCGCATCGCGCGGACCGACTTCTCAAAGATCGGCACGCGGTTTCCGATGCCGGACCTTTTAGCCATCCAGCGAAAATCTTATGCCGAATTTTTGCAGATGGACCTCCTGCCGGAGGAGCGCCGAGACGTCGGCCTGCAGTCGGCTTTTAAGGATGTCTTCCCCATTTCTGACTTCAAAGAGACCACGGCCCTCGATTTCATAAGCTATTCGATCGGGAATTGGGAGTGCAAGTGCGGACGGCTGAAAGGGGTGGAGAATTCCCGGGCTCGCTGCAGGTCCTGCGGGACTCTTCTCACGGCCGACGTGGAATTGACCGAAAAAGAAATCTGTCCCTATTGTAGCGCCATGAGGAAGATTGAAACGCCCACCTGCGAACACTGCGGGGACCGAGTGAGGTTGAAGCTCAAGTACAGCCCCATTGAGTGCATCCAGAAGGGCTACACCTATGCGGTGCCGCTCCGGCTCAAGGTTCGTCTGATCTCTTGGGAGAAAGACGCTGGCACCAAGTCGAAAAGGTTGAAGCATATCAAGGAGCAAGAGGTCTATTTTGGGGACATCCCGCTGATGACCGAGAAGGGCACTTTCATCTTCAACGGCATCGAGCGAGTCGTGGTCAGCCAGCTCCAGCGGTCGCCGGGCGTTTTTTTCCGGCCCGGGGAGACCAAAGGCCTGTTTATCGGAAAGATTATCCCTTATCGGGGGGCCTGGGTCGAGTTCGAGTTTGACGCCAAAAACACCCTGTATGTCCGGCTGGACCGAAAGAAAAAATTCCTGGCTTCGGTTTTTCTTCGGGCCCTCGGATTCGGGTCGGACGAAGAAATCATCCGTTTGTTTTACGATGTCCCCCAGATTGTCCCTGAGAACGGCAAGCTCTACTGGGAGCTCTCTGACCGCTTGGTCGGCAAGACGGTGGCGGACGATGTCTGCGCTCCAAGCTCGAAGAAAGTTATCGTCCCCGGTCGGAAAAAACTGACTGCGGAGATCATCCAGGAACTGAAGGAGAAAGGAGTCAGCCGCGTTCCCCTTGTGAGAAAAGATCTCCAGGGGGCCTATTCGCTGAGCTCGATCAAAGGCAAGGTCAAAGCGAACGAGGAGTTGAGTGATGCCGCTCTTGAACTCCTGATCGAGAGGGGAGAGCCCTTCGAGGTTTTCTTCCCGGAATCGGACCCGACAGGGATGATCATCAGCAACACCCTGAAGAAAGACCTCCGCAAGGACACCAGCCAGGCGCTGGCCGAGATCTACCGCAAGCTGAGGCCGGGCGAGCCTCACACCATGGAGAGCGCCCATAACCTCTTTCATAACTTGTTCTTCAACCCCCAGAAGTACAACTTCTCGCGCATCGGCCGGCTGAAATTCAACATCAAGCTCGGGCTGCAAACTTCGCTTGAAGAGAAAGTCCTTCAGCCATTGGACTATGTTGAAGTCATCAAGTATCTGCTCCGGCTCAGGCACGGGGAGGGCATGGTCGATGATATCGACCATCTGGGCAACCGGAGGGTGCGGTCGGTCGGAGAGCTGGTGGAGAACGCCTTCCGGATCGGGTTGACCCGCATGGAGAGGACGATCAAGGAGAAAATGACCATCAGTTCCGACTTGACCTCGGCCATGCCCCAGGACCTGATCAATTCCAAGCCCGTCATTGCGGCTCTTAAGGAGTTTTTCGGCAGCTCGCAGCTCTCCCAGTTCATGGATCAAATCAACAGCTTGGCTGAGATCACCCACAAGCGCCGATTGAGTGCGCTTGGGCCGGGAGGGCTCAGCCGGGAGAGAGCCGGCTTCGAGGTCCGGGACATCCAGACTTCTCATTATGGCCGGATCTGCCCGGTGGAAACCCCGGAAGGGCCAAACATCGGGCTGATCTCCTCACTCAGCTGCTATGCGCGGGTCAATGAATACGGTTTTATCGAAACCCCCTACCGGAAGGTCCGCAACGGGAGGATTGTCGACTATGTCAAGATCACCCACCCAGGCGACAGCTCCTATAAGATCGGTGAGATCGTTGAGAAAGACGCCCTGCTCAAGACGGTTGAACAGCTCAAGCGGGGCAAGGTCAGGCAGCTCCCCGTTGTCGAGCCCCATTGCTTCTACCTGACGGCTTGGGAGGAGGAAAAATACATCATTGCCCAAGCCAATGCGCCGTTCGACGAGATCGGTCGCTTCGTCAGTGAATACGTCAGCGCCCGGCAGGCCGGGAATTTTAAGGTCGTCCCGAGGGAACAGGTCGATTATATCGACGTTTCCCCCAAGCAGCTTGTTTCCCTGTCCGCCGCTCTGATCCCCTTTCTTGAGCACGATGACGCCAACCGGGCTTTGATGGGTTCAAACATGCAGAGGCAGGCGGTTCCCCTCCTGCGTCCGGAGGCGCCGCGCGTCGGGACCGGAATCGAATACCTCTTGGCCAAAGGCTCGGGCGACGTCATTATTTGCCAGAGGCCGGGTGTCGTCGAATTTGTGGATGCGGAGCGCATCCTCGTCCGGGTCGACGAAAAAGAAAAGGCCAAAGAGCACGATGTCGGGACCGACCTTTACCTCCTAACGAAGTTCCTCCGGACCAACCAGAACACCTGCATCAACCATCAGCCGATCGTGCGTAAGGGCGAGCGGGTGGAACGGGGCCAGATCTTGGCCGACAGCGCCTGCACGGACAAGGGAGAATTGGCCTTGGGGAGGAACGTCCTCTGCGCCTTTATGCCCTGGCGGGGTTATAACTTCGAAGACGCGATCATCGTCAGCGAAAAGCTGATCAAAGAGGACGTATTCTCCTCGATCCATATTGTTGAAGAGACCATCGAAGCTCGGGATACAAAGCTCGGCCCGGAAGAAATCACCCGGGACATCCCTAATGTTCCCGAAAATCTCCTGCGCAACCTGGATGAAAACGGGATTGTCCGGATCGGTGCCTATGTGAAGTCGGGGGATATCCTGGTGGGGAAGGTGGCCCCGAAAGGGGAGACTCAGCTTTCGCCCGAGGAGAAGCTGCTCAAAGCCATTTTTGGTGAAAAGGCCCTGGACGTGAAGGACGCCTCGCTCTACTGCTCGCCGGGCGTTGAAGGGACCATCATCGACGTCCGGATCTTCTCCCGGCGCGGCAGCGAGAAAGGCCCCCGCGCCAAAGTCATCGAGAAAGAAGAAATCGCCAAAATGAAACGGAATCTCGATGACGAAATCTCGATTCTTGAGGGAGAGAAGGCCCGACGGATCAAGGCCTATCTTAAAGGTGAAGTCCTCGAAAAAGACCAAAAAATCTCCGGAATTCCGCTGTCCAAAGGCGTTAAGCTGTCGGAGAAAGTCCTCGATATGATCGACCCCGAGGATTATCCCCGGCTGAAGCTGGAGGCCAACGAAGAGCGCGATGCCAAGATCAAAGACATCGACAAAAAAGTCCGGCGTCAGATTGATGCCCTCAGGGCCGAATTCAAAGAGAAAGTGGATGCCCTCAAGAAGGGCGATGAGCTCAGCCCCGGAGTCATCCAGGCGATCAAAGTCTACATTGCCATGAAGAGAAAGCTGTCGGTTGGCGACAAGATTTCCGGCCGCCACGGCAATAAGGGAATCGTGGCCAAAATCGTACCTGAAGAGGACATGCCTCGGCTTCCTGATGGGACACCTGTGGAGATCGTGCTCAACCCTCTGGGCGTGCCCTCCCGCATGAACGTCGGGCAGATCCTGGAAACCCACCTCGGGTGGGCGGCGGACAAGCTGAATCTCTGGGTGGATACGCCCGTTTTTGACGGCATCACAGAGAAGGAGATCAAGGAACTCTTGAAGAAGGCCGGACTGCCCGAATCCGGAAAGACTCCTCTTTACGACGGAATGACTGGCGAGCTTTTGGCTCAGGAGGGCACGGTTGGCTACAGCGATATGATGAAGCTCTACCACCTTGGCGAGGACAAGATTCGTGCCCGTTCGACCGGTCCTTATAGCCTGATCACTCAGCAACCGTTGGGCGGGAAGGCCCAGTTTGGCGGACAGCGGTTTGGAGAAATGGAGGTCTGGGCCCTCGAGGCCTACGGAGCCGCCTTTACCCTCCAGGAGCTCCTGACCGTAAAGTCCGACGATGTGGAGGGTCGGGCGAAAATCTATGAGGCCATTGTCAAGGGGGATCTGGACTTCCAGCCGGGCCTGCCGGAATCGGTTAACGTTCTCATCCGGGAACTCCAGAGCCTTTGCCTGAACGTAGAGCTGGAAAAAGCCGAGAGGGAGGAAATCCTTCCCTGGGGCATTGAAGTCCCAGCTCTAAAAGGAGAGCGGTGATGGAAGTCAAACCGAGCCTGTCGGCAAAAGCCAAGATTGATTTTGACCGGGTCCGGATTAGCATCGCCTCGCCTGAAAAGATTAGGAGCTGGTCCTGGGGCGAGGTCACCAAACCCGAGACCATTAACTACCGGACCTTTAAGCCAGAAAAGGATGGGCTCTTCTGCGCCAAGATATTCGGCCCCATCAATGATTATGAATGTCTCTGCGGGAAGTACAAGCGGATGAAATACCGGGGCATCATCTGTGAGCGCTGCGGAGTCGAGGTCACCAAGTCGAAGGTGCGAAGGGAGAGGATGGGACATATCCAGCTCGCTTCTCCGGTGGCTCATATCTGGTTCTTCAAGAGTCCCCCCAGCCGGATCGGGCTGGTGCTCGATCTCTCTATTAAGGACCTGGAAAAGGTCCTCTACTTTGAGTCTTATATTGTCACTGATCCCGGCGATACGCCCCTCAAGGAAAGGCAGCTTCTCAGCGAAGACGAATTCAAAGAGGCCCAGGAGAAATACGGAAACAAGTTCGAGGTTGGAATCGGGGCCGAGGCCATCGATTCTCTTCTTACCCGGATCGACATCGCCAAGGAGACGGAGCGCCTGCGGAAGATGATGAAGCAGGATTCTTCCCAACAGCGAAGGCTCCGCTACGCCAAGCGCCTCCGCGTCTTCAAGGCTCTCAGGAAATCCGGGAATCGACCGGAGTGGATGATCCTGAAGGTGATCCCCGTCATCCCGCCCGACCTCCGACCTCTCGTCAGACTGGACGGCGGCCGGTTTGCCACCTCAGACCTCAACGACCTCTACCGACGGGTGATCAACCGGAACAACCGCCTGAAGAAGCTGATCGAGCTCAAAGCGCCCGAGCTCATCATCCGCAACGAGAAGCGGATGCTCCAGGAAGCGGTTGATGCCTTGTTCGATAACGGGAAAAGAGGCCGCGTCCATCTCGGGGCCAATCGCCGGCCTCTCAAGTCTCTGAGCGAGGCCCTGCGCGGCAAGCAGGGCCGCTTCCGTCAGAATCTCTTGGGCAAGAGAGTCGATTACTCTGGCCGCTCCGTCATCGTGGTCGGGCCGGAGCTTAAACTCAATCAGTGCGGCCTGCCCAAGAAAATGGCTTTGGAGCTCTTCAAACCGTTCATATTTCACAAGCTGGAGAAGGAAGGACTGGTCCCAAGCGTAAAGATCGCCCGGGAATGGCACGAGGCCGAACGACCAGAGGTCTGGGATTATTTGGAAGAGGTGGTGCGCGAGCATCCGATTCTTCTCAACCGAGCGCCCACGCTCCATCGGCTCGGCATCCAGGCCTTTGAGCCCATTTTGATTGAAGGCAAGGCCATCCAGATTCATCCTCTCGTCTGCGCGGCCTTCAATGCCGACTTCGACGGCGATCAGATGGCCGTGCATGTTCCGCTTTCGGTTGAGGCCCAGATCGAAGCCCAGACTCTGATGCTTTCGACGAACAACATCCTCTCGCCGGCCCATGGGCGGCCGCTGACGATCCCCAGCCAGGACATGGTTCTGGGCTGCTACTACCTCACGCTGGAGAAGAAAGGCCTCCCTGGAGAGGGACGGATATTCGCTTCTCCCGAGGAGGTCCTGCTGGCCTTAGAGAATAACGAGATCGCTTTCCAGGCTCGGATCCGCCTGCGATTCAAAGGGGAGTTCATGAACTTGGCCATATATTATGATGACCAGGCCGTTATGACCTGCCCCGTCACCCATCTCCAGAACGTCCTCGTGAGTACGACACCCGGCCGGATCATCTTCAATTCCATTTTGCCCAAAGGGGTCCCGTTCATCAACGGAATGCTGCGCAAGAAAGGGCTGGAAAGTTTGGTCACTCTCACCTATCTCAAAGTCGGACTCGGCCCGACCATTGAGATGCTGGACAAGATGAAAGAGACGGGTTTTCTGTATGCGACGATGGCCGGATTCTCCCTCGGCATCGATGATTTCGTGATCCCCAAAGAAAAGCAGGGCCTTGTCGACAACGCTCAGAAGGAAGTTCAAGAAATTGAGAGGCTCTACCGCGACGGAACGATATCGGCCGGCGAGCGCTTCAACCGGGTCGTCGTAATTTGGGGGGCGGTTACGGACAAGGTCTCCACCGCCATGATGGATGAGATGCGGAGGATCAGCCTTGAAGGGAACGAGCTCAACCCGCTGTTTGTTATGGCCGATTCGGGTTCCCGCGGCAATAAGCAGCAGATTCGGCAGCTGGCTGGGATGCGCGGCCTGATGTCCAAGCCATCGGGAGAAATCCTCGAAACGCCGATCACTTCGAATCTCCGGGAGGGGCTGAATGTCCTGCAATACTTCATTTCGACTCACGGCGCCCGAAAAGGCTTGGCCGATACGGCCCTGAAAACCGCCAATTCGGGCTACCTGACTCGCAAGCTAATCGATGTGGCTCAGGAGGCCATCGTGGATGAGCGTGATTGCGGCACGCTCAAGGGAGTCAACGTCACAGCCATCGTCGAGAACGGCGAGATTATCGAGCCCTTCATTGACCGCATCGTCGGCCGGATCGCCATGGACAAAATCGTCCACCCCGATACGGGAGAGGTCATCGTTTCTCCCAATGAGGAGATCACCGAAGGAGTCGCCCAGCAATTCCAGAATCTGGGCATCGAGAGAGTCCGCATCCGCTCTGTCCTGACCTGTGAGGCCAAGCGGGGGGTCTGTCAGCTCTGCTACGGCCGAAACATGTCCAGCGGCTCCCTGGTTGAGCTCGGAGAGGCCGTTGGCATTATCGCCGCTCAGTCGATCGGGGAACCCGGTACGCAGTTGACCATGAGAACATTCCACGTCGGCGGTATCGCCATGCGCGGCGCGGAAAAGTCGAAACTTGAAGCCAAGAATGACGGCATCGTCCGGTTCAATAACCTAAAGGGAGTCCTGGACAAGGAGGGCGTCCTCGTCGTGGTGAACCGGAACGCCAATATTGCCATTCTTGACCACCGGGCCCGGGAAATTGAGCACTACCAGGTTCCCTACGGGGCCCGTGTCTTCGTCAAAGAGGGCGAGGCGATCAAGGCGCGTCAGGCGTTTGCCGAATGGGATCCGTTCAATACTTATATCCTGACTGAGGAGTCCGGTGTCGCTGCCTTTCACGATGTCGTCCTTGGCGTTACGATGGAGGAAGTCCAGGATGAATTCACCGGGTTGATCACGCATGTGATCATCGAACCCAAAGATGAAAAAATGCAACCCCGTGTAGAGGTCGTCCATCCGACCAAGAAGGAAAAGGGGAAAGACGGGAAGGAACAGCCCGTCCTGTTGCGGAGGTATTACCTGCCCTCTGGTGCCAACCTGGAAATCAAGGACGGCGACAGGGTTTTTGCGGGCGATGTCCTGGCCAAGATCCCTCGGGAAGTGGCCCGCACCAAGGACATTACCGGCGGACTTCCTCGGGCGGAGGAGCTCTTCGAGGCCCGCCGTCCCAAATCTCCCGCCGTCATCTCCGAGATCGACGGCACCGTCCAGTTCGGAGGCTTGGTCAGGGGCTACCGGAAACTGACGGTAACCAGCGAGAAGGGCGGACAGAAAGAATACCTTATTCCCAAGGGAGCGCACCTGTCGGTCGGGGAGGGAGAAAGAGTGCGCGCCGGGACACCCCTCATGGACGGGCCGGTCAACCCTCATGACATCCTCCGCGTCCTGGGGGAAAAAGAGCTGGCCGAGTACCTGCTCAGAGAGATCCAAGAGGTCTATCGGCTTCAGGGTGTCACGATCAATGATAAGCATATTGAGATCATCATCCGCCAAATGCTCCGCTGGGTCAAAGTCGAAGAGGGCGGCGATACAGATTTCCTTGTCGACGAGCAGGTCGACAAGTTTGTCTTCCAAGAGGAGAACGAGCGAGTCATGAAGAAGGGCGGCAAGCCGGCTAAAGCCCGGCCTCTTCTGCTGGGGATTACCAAAAGTGCCCTGAGCACCGACAGCTTTATTGCTGCCGCATCCTTCCAGGAGACGACCCGCGTCCTCACTGAGGCCAGTCTGTACGGAAAGGTGGATTATCTGAGACGGCTTAAAGAAAATATCATCATGGGTCGCTTGATCCCCGCTGGGACTGGCTACAAGTACTATCGCGACGTCGAGCTCAAGGAGTCTGCTGAGGCGGAGGAGGAGCCGGAAGTCGAAGTCTCTGCTCAGGGCTGAGACTTCCGCTAACTTCCTCAAAATCCTTGACATAAAACGGCGTTTTTGCTATTATCGCCGTAATTCGTCTCGAGATTATTTCCTTTCGGGATGAAGCCAATCTCTTATTTACAGAGGAGTGGATTTTTTGCCAACTTTTAACCAGCTGGTGAGAAAAGGCCGAACGCACCGGAAAGGGAAGAGCAAGTCTCCGGCGCTGGAGAATTGCCCCCAGAGAAGGGGCGTTTGCACTCGGGTGTTCACGACGACGCCCAAAAAGCCGAACTCCGCCCTCCGTAAGGTGGCCAGAGTTCGCCTGACCAACAACATTGAAGTCACGGGATATATCCCGGGCATTGGCCACAATCTTCAGGAGCACTCGATTGTTTTGGTCAGAGGAGGCCGGGTGAAGGACCTTCCGGGCGTGCGCTATCACCTGATCCGGGGCACTCTGGATGCCGAAGGAGTCCAGAACCGGTTCAAGGCCAGGTCCCGTTACGGCGCCAAGAGGCCGAAGGAGAAGAGGCCCTCGAGCTGAGCGAGGAGAGTTCCAGATGCCGAGACGAGGAACGATCAAGAAGAGAAAGGTTCAGCCCGACACGTTCTACAACAGCACGATCGTCCAAAAGTTCATCAACCTTGCTTTGAAAAGAGGCAAAAAGACCACCGCGGAAAGAATCATTTATAATGCCATGGAGGTCATCAAGGCGAAGACGAAAGAGGACCCTCTGAAGGTCATAGAGAAAGCCGTTGAAAACGTCCGGCCCGTCTTGGAGACGAAATCGCGCCGAGTTGGAGGGGCCACCTACCAGGTTCCCGTCGAGGTCCCCCCAGAACGCTCGACGTCGGTGGCCGTGAGATGGCTCCTCTCCTTCGCCCGGGAGCGCAGCGGAAAGAGCATGGACGAAAAGCTCGCGGCGGAAATCATGGACGCCATGGGCAACCGCGGTGGGGCCGTTAAGAAAAAAGAGGACACGCACAAAATGGCAGAGGCCAATCGGGCCTTTGCTCACTATAGATGGTAGTCTCCGAAAAAAAGACAGACTTGATCACAGTGAGAAATGGAGCCAAGTGGCTATGCGGTCGTGCCCGGTCGAGCGAGTCAGGAACATTGGGATCATGGCTCACATCGATGCCGGCAAAACGACCACAACCGAGCGTATCCTGTTTTATACCGGGATCACCTACAAGATGGGTGAGGTCGATGAGGGTACGGCGGTTATGGACTGGATGGTCCAGGAGCAAGAGCGCGGCATAACAATCACCTCCGCGGCCACGACCTGCTACTGGAACGACCACCGCGTCAATATCATCGACACCCCGGGGCACGTTGACTTCACCGCCGAGGTCGAGAGGTCCTTAAGGGTTCTCGACGGGGCGATTATCATTCTCTGCGGAGTCGGCTGCGTCGAGCCGCAGACGGAAACCGTCTGGAGACAGGCCGACCGGTACCGCGTTCCGAGAATTGTCTACATCAACAAGATGGACAGGGTCGGCGCGGACCCAGAGACGGCCATCAGCCAGATGCGGACGCGGCTGAATGCCAAGCCCCTGGTGATTCAAATCCCCCTCGGGCGGGAAGAACGTTTCCGCGGGGTCATTGACCTTGTCGGAATGAAGGAGATTGACTGGGGCAGCGACCTCATCGGAACTGAATTTGAGGTGCGGGAGATTTCGGACGAGCACCTGGAGCTGGCAAGGACCAGAAGGAATGAGATGATCGAGATGCTCAGCGACGTGGATGACACTCTGATGGAGAAGTATCTCAGCGGAGCGGAAATCTCTGCCCCCGAGATCAAAAAGGCCATCCGCAAAGGGACGATTTCCCTCCGTTTGGTCCCCGTGCTGATGGGCGCATCGTTCCGGAACAAGGGCGTTCATCCCCTTCTGGACGCCATTGTTGATTTTCTCCCGTCTCCGCAGGACATTCCTCCGGTCGTCGGACGGCATCCCCGCACTCTGGAGCCGGAGATAAGGAAGGCGTCGGATGATGAGCCTTTTTCTGCCCTCGTCTTCAAGATTATGACCGACCCGTTCATCGGCTCTCTGGCCTATTTCCGGGTGTATTCGGGCAAAGCTCGGATCGGGTCAATCCTTTACAATTCTTCCAAGGATGAAGAAGAACGGGTAACCCGGCTCCTGGAGATGCATGCCAACAAGCGCAAAGAGATTAAAGAGGTCTATGCCGGGGATATTGCCGCCCTCGCCTCGATGAAGAATCTTTCGACCGGGGATACGCTGTGCCTGCGCAGCCGTCCCATCGTCTTGGAGTCGATCACCTTCCCCGATCCGGTCATCTCGGCAACGATCGAACCGAGGGCCAAAGTCGAGCACGCCAAATTGGCCGGGGCGCTGAAAAAGCTCGTCCGTGAGGACCCGACTTTCAAGGTTGGCCAGGACTCCCAGACGGGCCAGACGCTGGTATACGGAATGGGAGAGCTGCACCTTGAGATTATCATGGATCGCTTGGCCCGGGAATTCGGCGTTCAGGCCCATCTCGGCAAACCCCAGGTGGCTTACAAAGAGACTCTCCTCGGGCCGGGCAGAGGCGAGGGCCGCTATGTCCGTCAGGCAGGAGGCCGCGGCCATTATGGGCATTGCGTGATCACCGTACAGCCCCTGGAGCGAGGGAACGGGTTTGTCTTTGTCGATGAAACGAAGGCCGGTGCGATCCCTCAAGAATTCATCTCCAGTGTCCGGGACGGCGTCCGTGAGGCCATGGAGGCGGGTGTCCTCGCTGGGTTCCCGCTCGTCGACGTCAAGGTGGCCTTGATCGACGGATCCTGGCATGAAGTGGATTCGACACCGCTGGCCTTCAAAATCGCCGGATCGCTGGCCTTTCGCGATGCGGCTGCTGCGGCCGGGCCTGTTCTCCTCGAGCCGCTGATGCAACTCGAAGTGGTCAGCC
>Ga0172365_10002507_pt1 | contig 13557 bp, 13 predicted proteins | sample LakKivSesite48cm_FD_114535 | JGI IMG/M metagenome (GOLD analysis project Ga0172365, IMG submission 114535) | Sediment microbial communities from Lake Kivu, Rwanda - Sediment site 48cm | ecosystem: Environmental > Aquatic > Freshwater > Lake > Sediment | place: Rwanda: Western Province, Lake...
CGAGCAGACCAGCATCGTGGACGCGATGATCGACGAGCAGCTAAAGCTCGAAATCGGAAAAACCTACTCTGCGCAAGACCTCGAGGAGATGGTGAAGACGAAGTTCGACGACCCGTACTTCTCAATGAACGCGCTGCTGAGCTCAGGCAGGCTCCAAACGTACTTCAAGGTTCTCCCCAAACAGGCAGATAATAAATAAGAAACTCTTTCCATAGCAATTTCGCTATTGTGATTTTTGACGTCTCGAATTTATGGACAAATGGGGCTTGATGAGTATGACTTTACCTTCCGAATTTTTAGGGAAGCACAGGATAATCCTCGGCAACCTCCCGCTGCTCGGAGTCAGCTACCAAGGAGCCTCCAAGGACGGCGAATACGAGGAAAGGTTCCGAGACAAAGGTGAAGTGAAAAAGGTTATTAAAGTGGCTCTGAGTCACGGCGTCAGGTTTTTGGCAGCCTCAAGCCGAGCTTTCAATCCTCTTGCCCAGAGTTACCTCGACGCGGTGAAAGAAGTCGAAGCTGAAGAAGAAAAGGAGATACGGCTCATACCTTGCGTCGACGTGCCGCTCAGGCTTAAAGGAAGGGGAGTTGACGACCTTAGGAGATGGAGGACCCACCTCGAGTACGAAACTGCATCGTATGGAAGCCAAATTCGGCGAAGGTACCTTGAGGACCCGATCCTTAACTGCCGACGGGGATGGAAGGAAGGGCTCATTTCAGCGAAGCCGTACGGGCACGGCGAGCTCGTGAACGACCTGAGGGTCGATTGGAAGGCATGGGAAGCATCGGTAAACGAGTTCATTGGCTATAATGTGGGGTGGGTTGAACCCGGCTCGGGAACTGACCTCCTCGCAATCTCACGCATTGACCTGCTTGAGGAGCTACTCGAAAAAACGAAGCGAATGGGGCACCGCGTCCTGCTTGGTTCGCATCACTTTAGCGTGACCAGTCGGCTGTTGTTCGAGAGGGACGTGAAAGGGTACGACGGGTTCGTCACGCCAGTTAACAGGCTCGAAGCCATGATGTTCCCGACGCAGAAGGTTGTGGAAGAATCAATCAAAGACGCGAGGAAACGAAATAAACTCGTGGTCGCCATCAAGCCGTTCGCTGGAGGCAGAGTCCAGCCTGAAGAGGCACTCGCCTACGTGTTCAGAAATGTTGGGGTTGATGCCTGCATGGTCGGCGTCGGCTCAGTGGCTGAGGCGGAAACCGACTTTCGAGCTGCGGAGAGGGTCTTGTCTGGCTCGCCTATTCGAGGTCTATGAGCCGCGTCGAGGGCGGAACCAAGGCTCTCGTCATCACGTCCTCGGCTACGCCCCTGTTCCGTTCGGGGCTGTGCATGGCTTCGACGAGCCTACCGCAGTCTACCTGGTTCACTCGATCGCAGGCGGACCTAAGCGCGTTTATGTTTAGAATCAATGCTTTTTCGACGGGCATCCTCTCGGGGTTGATGTCTATCCCGAACCTGCACCCGTACCCGTACATCCTCAGAACGAGCATCGCCGTGTACATCTGGTCGAGCCCCAAGACGCCGACGTTCAGGTCCTGGTCGTAGTTGCCCAGCGGCTGGCTGTTCCAGTGCGTGTGGGCGAGTCTGCCCTCGCGGAGAATAGAAGCGAAGGAGTACGCCAGCTCCTCGTGACCCATCAGGACGTGCCCGACCTCGGGGTTCAAGCCGACCAGAGCGTGACCCTCGTTGAGTAATCTTCTGTTCTCCTTCGACGACAGGCGGGCTTCGACGTTTCGTGTCATGAGGATTCCGTTCGCCGTGTTCCTGTAGATGTTATTCCCGCGGGGCTCGTAGGGCTTGGGCTCGATGGCGACCCTTACCCCCGGAACCGCGTCCATGGCTTCGGCCAATCCCTTCTCAAAGTTTTCCCACATCTGGTAGAACTCGGTACCCGCAGGGTTCTCATAGCCGTCGCCGCCTGGCCACACGATGCAGAACTCGGTGCCCATCTCCTTGTTGAGCTTGAGGGTTTCGATGGTCCGGTCGATGGCCTTCCTCCTGACCGCGGGGTTCGTGTTAGAAAGCGAGCCGAACTCGAACGCCTTCTCGTAGAAAAGGTTCGGGACCGCGGTGATCAGCTTTATGCCCGTCTCCTTCTGGAGGCGTTTATAGTTGTCGACGAGGTCGCCGTTCACCTCGTTTGGATAATGCGCTTCCAGCCCGAAGCCCGAGTCGACCACGCCGCGGTCGTGCAGGGCTGCGACCTTGTCCAGAATGTCCTGGATTGAGCCCTTCTCGATATACGCCTCGTGGAACCTACTCGCCCCCGGGTAGAAGTACCACACGCCAGCCGAGAAGCGGGGTTCAAGGCGGAAGCCCTTCAGGTGCTTAAGCATCTCGTCCTTGGATTTCACGACTTTTTGGCTTCGTAGATCAATCGGAGCCATGCCTCATCACGCATGTATGCTCTATCTCAATTCAGATAAGACTTTTGCTTTCAATGGCTGTTTATTGAAAATTAGCATATTCGGGGAACGGGGTCGCCGACGGGTCTTGCGATAATCCTTTTTCCGCCCACAACGGTCTGCATGGCGACGCCTTTGAATTGCGCCGTTGCTTCACCTATGATTTCTGCATCTTTTCCTTCATTTGTCGACCGCAGCAGCTCCAGAAGGTCCTCCGCTTTTTCTTTGACTGCGCCGATTACGATTTTTCCCTCGTTGCCCACCTCGAACGGGTCTAAACCCAGCATCTCGCAGGCTGCCCTGACGTCCTCTCGTATCGGAACCTTCCCTTCCTCGAGGAGGATGCCGACGCCCGATTTGTCGCTGAACTCGTTCAACGCGTCAGCCAGCCCCCCGCGGGTCGGGTCCTTCATCGCGGTTATGCCGCCTACTTCACCGAGAAGCCGCTTGATTAGGCGGTTCAGCGGCTTCACGTCTGACTTAATTTCGCTTCCGAAGCTCAAGCCCTCCTGAGCCGAGAGAACTGCTAAGCCGTGGTCACCCATGGTGCCTGAGACGACGATTCGGTCGCCTGCCGAGAGGTTCGAGTCAAGAATCCATCGGCTGTTGAAGTCCTTCCTGAACCTTCTGACAACGGCTAAGTTTTTTTCGAGGGCTTCGCTCCGCCTCCCGAAACCCGAAACGTTGATTACGCACCCTCCGAGGCTTCCCTTCTCGACGACTTTAGTGTCGCCCGTTACGACCCCGACTTCAGCTTCGACGCAGGTGTCCCTCATGCTCGCGAGGATTCGTTCGAGGTCGGCTAATCGGAGTCCCTCCTCCAAGACGAGTCCGCAGGTTAAGGCGACGGGTTCAGCTCCCAAAACCGAGATATCGTTCACGGTGCCCGACACTGCCAGCCTGCCGATGTCTCCCCCGGGGAAGAAAATGGGCTTGACGGCGTGGGAGTCGCTCTTCAGCACGACGTCGTCCACGACCGCTGCGTCGGCCAAGGCGCCTAGGGGCACCTCAGCGGGTCTCGAAGGCTTCGTCTTGCCAAGGTATTTCACGACGTAGTCCCTGACCAGGTCGTGCATGACGGAACCGCCTGCCCCATGAAGCATCGTAATCTGCTCGTCCTTTGCGTTCATTTCCGTTCGTTACCTCCGAGGCTTCAACTGCTTTTTCTAACAATATGGGGCAGACCGAAAATCATAAGGCTTTTGTATCAAGGACCCCCATAACATGTCTGGGGGATTGCAGTTGTCCGTTTCGTCCAAGCTCGCAGACCTCGGGTCCGCGTGGGAGCTACTGAGCAGGCTTAGCTTCGACGAGCTCAGGCTCCTCGCCAGACGGAACGGCGTCGCGCTCCAGAGGGAGGACGCGTACGGCAACGTTCAGAAGGCGAGGTCGAAGGAGGAAGCCGTGGACATCCTCGTAGCTTCGGAGTTCAAGGAATCCGACATCATCAAGCTGCTGGGCGTGAACCGGCTCACGAAGGAAGAGCTGCTTTACGCCATGAGCGCGCGGCAGCTGCACCAGCTAGCCAAGGAAACGGGAGTCCTCCTAGAAAAGTCCACCATGTTCTGGACAAGGAGGGCAGCTAAGAAGAAGGACGTCGTCAACGCGCTCAAGGTCCTGTCCGAACAGAAAGTCAGGGAATACGCAGGAAAAATTAGGCTAATCAAGAAAGCGGCGAAAAGAACCGGAAAGGGAAAACGGGTCAAGTCCGCCGCGAAGCCGACGAGGAAGGCACCAGCGAGAAAAAGGGCGAAGAAAACCAGGGAATTAAAACCTTCTGTCAGGGAACCGATTCCTCCGTCGTCCAAGTCTGCCCTCGTGGTGAAGGAGGAGCCTGCGCCGGTTCTTGTCCTTTATGGGCGGGAGCAAGAAAAGACGGCGAACGTCATAGAGGTGACGATTAGGGAGAGGCTGATGGAACGGGAGGTCGTGAGGAGGCAGCTGGCGCTGGGCAAACGCCGAGAGGAAAGCGGCGCGAAAAAGATAGACAAGATAGCCGCCGAAGCCAAAAAATCGAGAAAGAGCGACTGAAACTGCTCCGCTCCATCGGCATACCCTTAAATAAAGTGGACCCGATTTCTGGTTTATGCACGAGTGGGCTCTCGCCGAAGCAGTCGTCTCTGCGGTCTCCGACACTGCCGAGAAGGAGGGGCTCAGGAAGGTTTCAGTGGTCAACCTCAAGATGGGGGAGCTCCAGCAGATAGACGTCGGAATCTTCAGGTTCGCCCTTTCGCAGCTCTTCTCGGGCAAGCTCAAGGACGCGAAGGTCCACATCTCAAGGACTCGCGCGAGGCTGAAGTGCAGAAAATGCGGCCACGCGTGGTCTTTCGACAAAAAAAAGCTGGACGAGTCGGAAAGGGAAGCTATCCACTTCGTTCCCGAGATTGCCCACGTGTACGTCAGGTGCCCGTCCTGCAGGAGCCCCGACTTCGAGGTTGAGCGCGGGCGGGGAGTCTGGATATTAAGCATAGAGGGAGAGAAGGAGGCGTGAGCGACCCCCGGACGGCAATTATCGGCGAACGCCTGAAAACCGTAAAGAGCGTCATTGCGGTCTCAAGCGGGAAGGGAGGCGTCGGGAAGAGCTTCGTCGCGTCCGTCCTCGCCCTGAGCCTCGCCCGTAAGGGCTGCGCGGTCGGCTTTCTGGACCTTGACTTCACCAGCCCGTCGTCGCACGTAATCTTGGACGTTGGCAAGCAGCTGCCGAAGGAGGAGAAGGGCCTGGTTCCCCCCATCGTTCACGGGCTGCGCTACATGTCAGTTGTTTACTATTCCGCTGGGCGCGCCACGCCCTTGAGGGGCTCCGAGGCGACCGACGTGCTGGTTGAGCTGCTGGCGGTAACGAAATGGGGGAAGCTGGACTACCTCGTCTTGGACATGCCGCCGGGGCTGGGCGACGTCACGTTGGACCTGCTTCGCTTCGTGGGGGGCGTGAAGTTCCTCGTGGTCACGACTCCGTCCAAGCTCGCGTTCGAAACTGTCAGGAAGCTCCTCGACCTACTGAAGGAAGCCAAGGTCGCCGTGCTCGGGGTCGTGGAGAACATGAAGGCCGACGATTCGACGTGGATAAAGGGGCAAGTCGAGCGAATGGGCATCCCCTATTTAGGCACCATTCCCTACGATTCTAAGATTGAAGAAAACATAGGCGACATCGAGGGATTGTTGAGGACTAGATTCGGCGAAGCCACGAGCGAATTAAGTGGGAAAATCGAAGCCTCACCGTAAGTATCGTTTCCTTTTTTCGGAAAACGGGTTTAGGGAGCCATGTAGAGCAGGTGGACCCTGTTACCCGCGGGGTCTGGCTGTTTGAGATAGACTGCTTTGGCTGTCTTACTGATTTTGGGTTCCTCGAGTTCGACGCCCTTTTCCTGGAGATGCTTGCAGGCTTCCTCGAAGTTCGACACCCGCACCGCGATGTGGCAGTTCATGGGCTCGGGCTTCTTCATGATTTCGATTCTACCCGCCCCCTGACCCGAGATGAAGAAGGACGAGTTGCCCTCCGTCTTCGTGAACTTGAAGGTTTCCGCGTACCAGCTCGCGATTTCGTCGGCGGACGCCCCGTCAGGATACAAGCCCGGATGCTCGATTCCGAGGAACAGCGGGGTTCCCCGAGCTTCCTTTATCCACCAGAGGCACTGCTCGGTCTTCTTCGTAATGGCTTCGTAGTCTCCCGCAGCGACAGCCTCCTTCGAAACCAGCTTCGACCCGATGCCCAGCGCGGCTGCCCCGGCTTTTATCCATCCTGAGATGCTTTCGCGCGTCGTGTCCACACCTCCCGTCGGCATCAGCTTGACCCACGGGCACGGTCCCAGCATGTTCTTGATGAAGGCTGGCCCGCCGACCTCCTCGCCCGGGAAGACCTTGACTATGTCGCACCCCAGTTCTTCGGCTTGTGAAATTTCTGTGGCGCTTCCGCACCCCGGCGAGTACGGCACCTTTCGGCGGTTGCAGACCTTGGCGATTTCGGGGTTGAGCACGGGTCCGACGACGAAGTTTGCTCCGCTGTTGATGTAGAGCGCCGCCGTGACGGGGTCGATGACCGAGCCGACGCCTATGATGACGTCCTTGAACTGGGCGTTGACCCACCTAGCGAGCTCCGCGAACACTTGGTAGGCGAGGTCGCCCCTGTTCGTGAACTCGACGACCTTCTGTCCGCCGTCCACGCACGCCTGAACGATTTTCTTCGCCGTCTCCAAATCGTCTTGGTAGAAGACGGGCACCAAACCTTGCTCCAAAATTTTTCCGACGACAACGTGTTTCATGAATTTAGTCATACAATCCACCCTCAACCATTTTGTTACCTTGAAACCCTGCCCGACGTTATCCCCGACATTATTTTCTCGACCTCAGCGACCGAGGCGACGTTCGAGTCGCCGAAGACCGTGTGCTTGAGGCACGAGGCAGCCACCGCGAAGTTCAGGGTCTTCTGGAGGTCGCTGCCATACCTGAGGATTCCGTAGATCAGCCCAGCCGTGAAGGAGTCTCCGCCGCCGACCCTGTCGACGATGTCCGTGATGTCGTAAGTAGGAGCGGTATAGAACGTTTTTCCGTTGTAGAGCACGGCTGACCACGTGTTGTGACTCGCGCTTATACTTCCCCGCAACGTGATGGCGACCTTGCTCAGGTTCGGGTAAGCTTCCGTCAGCTTCTGAGCGACGTAGAGATATTTCTCAGCCTCCACCTTGCCCTTCACGACGTCGACGCCCGCCGCCTTGATGCCGAACACCTTCTCCGCGTCCTCCTCGTTGCACACAGCGACGTCCGCATACTTCACGAGCTCTGACATGACCTCGGTCGCGGTCTTCCCCCACTTCCACAGCTTGGCGCGGTAGTTCAAGTCGCACGAAACCGTGAGTCCCCTTTCCTTGGCTTTCTTGACTGCTACGAGGCACGTTTCTGCCGCGCCTTTGCTGATTGCTGGGGTTATGCCCGTCCAGTGGAACCAGGATGCGTCGGCGAATGTTTTGTCCCAGTCGACCATGCTGGGCTCGATGTTGGCTATGGACGAGTTGGCGCGGTCGTAGATCACCTCGCTTCCCCTCTGGGCTGCGCCCATCTCCATGAAGTAGATTCCGAGCCTGTCTCCACCACGAACAATTTTGCCCGTGCTGACGCCGTACTGCCTCAAGTAGTAAAGGCAAGCCTCCCCAATCGCGTTGGCTGGGAGCCTTGTCACATAGTCCACAGGAACGCCGAACTGAGCTAGAGCCATGGCGACGTTGGCTTCGCCCCCGCCGTAAATTGCGTCGAACGACCTCGCTTGAACGAACCTCAGAAAGTTGGGTGGCGTGAGCCTAAGCATGACCTCGCCGAAAGTCACGACTTTATCCAAGCCTGAACCCTCCGCGGACAATTGCTCATCATTTTCATGCTTTGGCGATTTAACGGTTTTCCCCAAAACACGGTTTTCGACGAGTTAACCTTTATTTCGTTGCTGGATAATCTCTTATGAACCATAAGCACGCTTCGCGCTGGTTGTTGTGGCTATGAGACAGGAGGAATGCTCGCTTTGTGGCGTCTCGTATCCCTACTACGTTCTTTCCAGGTGCGAAAGGTGTAGAAAGCTCTACTGTAGGAACTGCCTGGTCCGCGACGACGAAGGCAAGCCGATGTGTCTGGGCTGCGCCAAGAGGAGGCTCATGCCCGCTGCCCCGCGGAGCAAGTACGCCCCGCTTAGCAAGTTCCTCGTCCGGAGGGCGCAGTATTCGAGCTTCGTGAGCCTCTCGTTCAAGTTCTTTGAGGAAGTCCTCGGCGACGGCCTGCCAGAATCCGCCTACGTCAACGAAGGCTGGTGGAGCAATAGCCCAAGCCACTCGCCGTCCGAAGCGTGGCTGACGGTCGGCTGGAAAGTCGAGAGAGTGGACTTGGCGAAAAAGGAGGTGTTCTTCAGGAAGGAGAAGACAGTCTCAGTAGATGCTCCGAAGAAACGGCAGAGGCGCAAGCCCGTTTCGCCTGCTTTCAAGGCTTTAGCCCTCAGGCGGCAAAGGCGGAAGCCGCTGGAGCCGTCCAAGACGAAGGTGGCTAAAACTCTGGCACGCTATAAGAACATCGAAAGGCGGAGGGCTACCCCGAGGACCTTCAGGGGCAAGTTCAAGCCGAAGGGCGCCTACGAGAAAAAGCTGTACAAGGCAGCGAAGAAACCCGAAGAAACAGCATAATTCAAAATGCACTCGCCAGATTGGGCTTTGATGGGAAAATCTTTTAGAAGCCAGCGACAAACATCTTCCCCAATACGCGGTCTTGAGGGTCTGTCATGAACGGGTTCGTCGACGTTTCGTCTATTCTTTCAGGTAAGTACACGGGAGAGAAGGTGCAGGTCCACGGCTGGCTCGACAACATGCGGTCAAGCGGCGGCATCCACTTCTTCATGGTGCGCGACGGGACGGGCTTGATCCAGTGCACGATGAAGAAGGGCAAAGTGGACGACCAGAAGTTCGAAGCAACCAAGAACGTGACCCAAGAATCGTCGCTGGAGCTCACGGGCACGGTCTTCGAGGACAAGAGAGCTCCCGGAGGCTACGAAATTAGAATCGAGGACATGAACGTCGTCCAGTTGGCGGAGGATGGCTACCCCATCGCCAAGAAGTTTCACGGCCCAGAGTTCCTCCTCGACAACAGGCACCTGTACGTACGGAACCAGAAGATGCAGACCATACTCCGCGTGAGGTCAAAGTTCCTCGAGGCAGCCCGAGAGTGGTTCCAGACCAACGGGTACACCGAGTTCCACTCTCCAACGTTAATAACCGCGGCGTGCGAGGGAGGCTCAACCCTCTTCTCTGTGAAATACTTCGAGCAGGAAGCCTTCCTCAGCCAGAGCTGGCAGCTGTACGCGGAGGCAGCCATAGCTAGCCTAGGAAAAATCTACACGCTCGCGCCGTCGTTTAGGGCGGAGAAGTCCCGGACCCGCAGGCACCTGACCGAGTACTGGCACCTTGAAGCCGAAGCGCCTTGGTGCGACCTAGACTGCGTCATGAAGGTCCAAGAAAGCCTACTAGGGCACGTCTTCGAGTCGTTGGCTGCGAAGGCGTCTATGGAGCTCGAGTCTCTGGGCAGACCAGCAAAGGAGCTTCAGGAGATGATGCCTCCCTTCCAGAGGCTCCGTTATGACGAGGCCGTCGAAACCCTCGCCAAGAAGGGCGTCCAGATACAATACGGGGAAGACCTTGGCTGGGAGCAGGAGAAGCAGCTCACCGAGGACTACGCGAAGCCGTTCTTCGTCACCCACTTCCCAAAGGGCATCAAAGCCTTCTACCACAAGCCCGACCCACAGAACCCCGAAGTTACTTTATCAGCTGACCTTTTAGCTCCTGAGGGGTACGGCGAAATCACGGGCGGCGGTCAGAGAATTCACGACCTCGACGAGCTCCTGAAGCGGATGGAGGAGGAGAACTTGAACCCGAAGGACTATGCGTGGTACGTGGACCTCAGGCGATACGGGTCGGTGCCCCACTCGGGCTTCGGGCTGGGCGTCGAACGCGTCATCGCGTGGATATGCAAGCTCGAACACATCAGGGACGCCATAGCATTCCCGAGGCTCATCAACAGAGTCTACCCGTAACCAAAATGCGTCTTAACTTTGTTCTCTATTGTTTATTCCACGCCTTCTTCCTCGGCGGCTTTTCTGATTGCCTCGTCGCGGGTTAAGCCCTGAACCTTGTATTCGGCGATTTTGTATTCCAAGACTTTCGTGTTGCCCCACGTTTTGACGTGTTTCTCGCTGAGCCTCCTGTGGAGCTTCTCGGTGTCCTTGGGCGTGGCTTTCCACCTTTCGCGGTTCGCCTCTAGGGCTTTCTGGGCAACCTCCTTCTGGATGAAGGGCATGGTCTTGTTCAGCACGTCCAGAAACTCGACCGCCGTGTTGCTGGCGTGAATAATCAGGGGGATTACGAGGGCGAAGCCCACGACCACGAGGGTGTTCATGAAGACCAGCAGTAACAACGAGATCATGACGGTGCCGATTACGAACGAGATAGCCATCGCCCTCCAGTAGCTGAAGGCAATGTCCAAGGCACTCACTTCCCCCTCCGAGACGACGTTGACGGTCGCGGAAGCCCCGAATAACCCGTCCAATCTCACCTTTGTCGTCAACGTTTCTCCTTCGCTCGATGAGATTATTCTGGAGCCTGGGACCTCGTCGATGAGATTACTGATGCTTTCGTGAGCCTGCGGACCCCGAAGACGGACGTACTTGCGTATCTTGGAAGGGAACAGCAGCATCGGAACCGGAGGAGGATTCTCGGTGAAGACATCAGCAGTCGCCACAGCCTTTCCCTCTGCCTGAACACAATGTAAAGGCGTCACACATATTTTAACTTAAAAAAGCCAAAAACAACTCTGAAGAATTGGCGTATAACACCGTCTATGATTAATACATAAGAATCATAATTGTTGCCCATGGACCCCTCCGAGGACATACTCGCCGTCTTCGAACGGAAACCGAAGGAAAGGGTCCCCTGGAACGTCAGGCACGAGTTCTGGTACGTTGTCAACAAGGCTCGGGGAACCATGCCCCCCAAGTTCGCGGGCATGAGCATGCTGGACGTCTGCAGGGAGTGGGGCGCCAGCTGGCGCTGCTATTCGGGGTCCTACGCGGACAGCTTCGTCGCCATCGAAACCACGGGGGACATCGAGTACACAACCCAGCAAGACGAAAAGTCCACTGCACTCGATATCAAGACGCCCTACGGCGCGCTTAGGCAGGTCAGCCTGAAGGACGAGCTGGGCTTCTCCTCAAGGCACGTCGAATACCTGATCAAGGGCGTCGACGACCTCAAGCCCCTCAGCTACGTGCTGGAAAACATCCACGTCAAGTTCGTGCAGGAAGTCTACGACAGGATGAACCGAGAGCTTGGGGGGCACGGAATCCTGTCCTACTTTTTCCCCAGGTCAGCGCTTCAAAGCCTGATGATTAACTACGCGGGGGTGGAGAGAACCGTCAGCCTCCTGTTCAGGCAACGGTCCGCGGTCGAGGGGTTCATGGAGGCCGTCGAACGGCACAACGACAGGTTCTATGAGTCCCTGGGCTCGTCGCCTGTCAAGATACTCAATCTTGGGGAGAACATAGACGTGAGAATCACCTCGCCGACGCTATTCAGGAAGTACTGCCTGCCAATCTACCAGAAGAGGAGCGAGTACCTGCACAAGAAGGGCAAGTTCGTCCACGTCCACGTTGACGGCTGGGCAAAGCCCTTGCTTCCCATGCTGCGGGAGACCGGCCTGGACGGGGTCGAAGCCCTAACGGTTAAGCCAACGGGGGACATGACCTTGGAGGACATTGAGAAGTCTTTGGGCGACGAGATGGTTCTTCTGGACGGCATCCCCTACATCTACTTTATTCCAGACGTGGTCAGCCTCAGGAAGTTCGACGCCTTCGTCAAGAAAATCATCGCCACATTCCCGAATAACCTGATTCTGGGCATATCGGACGAGCTGCCCCCACCAGCCGACGAAACAAAAGTCAACCGAGTCACGAAAATAATCGACAAACTGGAACACTGAAACCTCAAAGTGTCACCCCGCAATGAAAAGGCAAATACGATCTCGAAAATTCAAAAAATGAACTAGACAAGAAAAAGGTAGAGTGAATGATGGTCATGCCTCGTAAAAGAGACCGCCAAATCGAGCTACTACTCATGGGGAATGAGGAAAGCCAGACGTGCTCCGTCAAAATGACGTCTAGGATGTTTGCCTCGAAGCCAGAGCTCGTCTTCAACATGGAACAAGTCAGCGTAAGTCCCCGGGAAGGTCGAGGCGCTTGTCCCTATTGCACAGTAAAGAAGATTGAGGAAAAGGGGACCAAGAATTATCTGGAGCTTGTACTGCACGGCTATCTCGACAATCGGGACGAACTACCCTACAAGATGAAGCTGAAGTTCTCATCTGAACCCTATCGGGTAAGGGTCGAGGGCGAGATGACGGAATTCCCGTCGGACGTAAAAATAACCGCCTTCAACACTTGCTTCCAGAGCCGCCTGTTCTCCGCTGAGAACCATCTTCCCTTTGAGATGGCGCGGAAGTCCTTCGCCTTCTTCGAGGACAAGGGGTTCAGCTGGATTTCGGACGCTGAACGCGGACGGTCCGAGTACCATAAAGGAAGCGACGACGGAGGTCCCTGGATTCAGCTCTTCAGGACGACGAAGTTTGCGCAGACTCCCCTCAGCTGGTCCACTTCGAAGAGCTTGGCGGCTTCCCCGCTTGTGGGGTGGGTGGCAAATGACAATTCGTTCATGATGGCGCTGGCCAGCAGGAACGCCTATCACGTCGGCATCCGGTGGGGACCGTGCCTACACAGCGACATAGCCGCCGAAACGGGTACGGGGGGAGAAAATCCGCGCTTTCGAAGCTCGGTCTACATTATTCCAGCGGACATGAGCATTTTGTTAAAGATGTATAAAGAGGATTTTGGCGCGGAAAGCTCACTGACAACCATCACCGAAGACGCTTTATGGCCGTACACGCCAGGCGTACTGCTTGACAGCTTCGAAGGCAAGGACCTAGACTATTGGAGCGTCAGCCGGGGAACCCTCACGCCCTACGAGAGCCAAGGAATATGGATAAACGGCAACCTTGAAAAGGTACCCTCCCCAGAAGGCGTAACAGAAGGCAAAGGCTCAGCGCTCTGGGAAATTCCAGCAAGAAACGGAGAGGCGGTCTTGAGCAGAATCATAAAGCTCGGCAGAAGCCAACCGTTCACCCATATCGCCCTTGACGCCGTCAACCGCAGCGAATGCGAGGCTGAAATCGACGTGTTGGTTGAGGCTGACCACAAGCCCCTTACACAGAAAACCTTTCTCTTGCGTTTCTGGGCCAACAGGCGTCTCCTTGTGCCCATCCCAGCTATTAATAGACCAAAAAACTTTGGGCTTTCCCTGAAAATCAAAGAAGGAGAGAAACCGTTAAGAATCGTCCTCGACAACCTCAGAGGGTTCCCCAGTTAGAAAGTGTCACTCTTTTTACTTCTTGGCATTGGCGTTGTTGGGGTAGAATTATATCCCATTACCCAATAGATAGACTTGGTATCGTCTGAATCAGACAGTCATTTTAGGTGAATGTTTTGGGTTCAGAAGAGGAAGAAGCCGACCAAGGCAGCCAAGACAACATCGTCCTCGGAACTTCGGGCTGGAGCTACGAGGAGTGGGTCGGACC
>Ga0172365_10002509_pt1 | contig 13556 bp, 8 predicted proteins | sample LakKivSesite48cm_FD_114535 | JGI IMG/M metagenome (GOLD analysis project Ga0172365, IMG submission 114535) | Sediment microbial communities from Lake Kivu, Rwanda - Sediment site 48cm | ecosystem: Environmental > Aquatic > Freshwater > Lake > Sediment | place: Rwanda: Western Province, Lake Kivu...
CATGGGTTTTCTCCAGTTTTGCTTTGTTTTCTTTTTATTACCGAAAGGTTTTTATGTTTATTGTTCGTTCTATACTGTATTACCTCATAGAGGTAATAGAACGTAATGAGCGAAAAAAATAGTGAAGCAAACTTAGAAGTATTACCTCACAGACGGAATACTTATAACATCAGAGTTTTCAAGTTCACAGATCTACAAGTTGAAGCGGCTAAATTACGAGCTCAGGGCTATACCCTGACACAAATCGCGGACAAACTTAAAAGGAAACCCCATCATATTAGCAAGGCTTTACGAGAGTTTTGGGATACAGCTATGTATATGCGCTTGGTGCTGAAGGAATTAAGTAGACTACATTATTTTGATATGTATACTAATAGGTCTAATTTTCCCGCGCGGGTCAGATCTATAAAAGAGGAAAAAATCCGGCAAGGAAAATGGCCTTTTTCTCCCCACAATATTCCTTTAGGCTTTAAACTTTCTGAAGACAGAACACTGCAAGTCGATGCTGACACGGTAGCCATTGTGAGGCGTATTTTTGAACGTGTAATTAATGGAGAGCCTCCTCTGCGAGTCGGAAAAGAAGAAGGTCTAAAAAGGGCCCGCACCGTTTTTAGGATTCTTAGAAACCCAATATATGTAGGATGTATACGTTTCGGCGGTAAACTGATTAAGGCAAGACATAAGCCTTTAATAAATGAAGAAACATGGAACCAAGCGCAGGAAATTCTTGACGAATTAAAGGTTGAAAAACCCCCTTCAACTCCATTAATTGGCTTTCGCCGAGTTGGCGCAAAAATAATTGTGGACCAAGAAAAAAGCGACATAATAAAGAAAATATTCCAACTAAGGCTTCAGAGGAAAAGCATAGGAGAAATTGGGGCAGAAGTGAAAATGCCTGCTTGGAAAGTGCATGCTATTATTAAAAATCCAGCTTATAAGGCAATCGTAGGAGAGGAACTATGGCTGAAAACATTCAATATCCGCGTCACAAAAAAAGAACTACAAGAAAAAAGAACGGCAAAAATTGACGCGAAAATATTACTTTGCTTGCATGAATCGCCCAAAAAGACCGGTGAAATCATGAGAGTTGTTGGACTATCCCGAACGTCTGTAAAATCTCACTTACGAATGCTTAAGTTAAAAGGGTTGGTTGAAAGGGAAGAAGAACAGTTTGGAAGATGGAAAATCAAAACATGATGTGCCAAGTTTCCCTTGTTCTTAAAGGCAAAACTGCACCTAACTTTGCGAGACACGACCTTTATATGCAAAATTCCTCGGAAAATAATTTATTTACCATGTATTTTTTCGCTTATCAGGTTTAGTTTTTCAGCGTATTTGAGGAATGATATGCAGAGGGTTCCGCTTTCGCTCTGGCCCAGCTTTCTGCAGATGTAATCGAGTATTTCTTTGTGCTGAGGGCTTAGTACGACTCTAACAATGCACTTCTTCATTATGGTTTTAGGGTTTGCGATGTCTAATAAGTAATAGTGGTTCAAAAATAAAGACTTGCTCCTACCAAGGTTACTATTTGGTGTGAGGCAAAAAACGTAGGGGGTCTACAGAAAGATATAGAGGTATAAACTGATCGTAGAGTACGCAAAGATGTTGCACTAAGACAAGTTCAAGTCTTTGCTAAGCTACCATGATTTATCATTAAAGAAAAAATGGGCTTATTGGGAGTTTTATTTTTCTATTCCCGGTTTGTCTATTAGGATGTAGCATTTGCGTGTTTGTAGGTCCCATGCTAATGCATGGCAGAAGTCCAGTTTTGTGTCTACGCATACTGTGATTAGGCAAAGTTGTTTGTCGCGGTGGCTAATTATTATTGTTCTGCCGCATTGTTTCATGCAGGTTGCTTTTCTTATGTCGTAGTCTTTGTCTGGCGTTATAAACTGGAACAATTCGTGTTTAATGTTGATTTTTAGCACAGTTCCTCTGCCGTAAGAGTCTTCAAAAATGTAGTTCCAAGAAAACAGCGTGACGTTTATGCCGTTGGTTGCTCCTATGTTTTGGACATTATCTATGCTGTAATATTCGATTGTGTATGTCCCATCATTTAGCGAGGTTAGCGTGAATGGTGCAGTATAGGTTTGCCAGCCACTATCATATGAGGCATTATAGATTCTGTAGACAATGGAATATACACCTGATCCTATGTCTGTGGCTTCCAAAGTAAATGGAGTGTCAGGAGTAACATAGATTTTGTCAGAAGTATATTTTGGTTCGCCTATATTTAGTGTAGTTGTTGGTGAAGTGTTGTCCAGAATGACTGTTGCTGTGTTTGTTGGTTCGGTGTTACCGCCTATATCGACGCTGTAATAGTCTATTAAGTATTCGCCGTCTGAAAGATTTGTTAAGTTAAAAGGCTCCGTGTATTCCGCCCAAGCTGACGTATATGTGTTGTTGTACAAGCGATAGAAGGTCGATACTACACCTGTGCCATCCAGATTATCAATCGCACTTAGCATAAATGACGTTATAGAAGAAACGAAAGTGGTTCCTTGCGGAGTGGTGTATTTTGGTTCGCCAATTGTCAGAGTTGTTTTTGGCGGTATCTTGTCGGGTATTAGGCCTGGGTTTGGAGTTGATGTGTCGATGGTAAACGTTAGGATAGCTCCTTTAGAAATGGTTCCGGTATAAGAAATTGTGGTGGTTGTGCCTCCTTTGGAAAGAGCAATGTCCAGTTCATATGGACCGTCGTCGGTTCCGACCAGTTTTATCACGTATGTTCCCTTAATGGGAAACGTTACAACAATAGACTGAGGTTCTTGACGCCCTGTATAGTCTGAGTACGGTATGCCTTCTTCTGTTAGTCCAGATGTGTAGTTTAGCCCTGTATGCTGGTGGTATGGGTCATACAGATGCAGGTCAGCTGGCGAATGCACAGTGACTTTGAACTGGTCGGTTTTAGCAAGAGAAGCTATTACGAACATTGCCTCAGACCAAACCAGACCAATAGCTCGTCTGCCATCGGCGAAATTCTTCCCCCAACTGTCATGTAAACCATCGTATTTTGGCATGTATGTGCATCCTTCTGAAATTAGGGCTGTGGTGGTGGCTGAGAGTACTGGGATCTTTAACGATTCAGTATAGTAATCTGTGACGGTGAGATCACTGTGAATTGCAGAGTAAATAGTAAAGAATAGTAGGTTCCATGTGGTATCGCTCATTTTCCAATTGTTGGAGCTTGTCCCTATTTGAGTATACCATCCTTCGATCGCAGAATCGAAACTATGGACAGAGTAAGGCCAGTCAAGTGCCAAGGCGTCAGTAAAATCAGTTGATTTTAGGGGCGTTTTAGAAGGTTCTCTTATCCCCAACATTATACGAGATTCCCCTTTTTCATAGCTTAATGTTTTTAGTATTGACTGCTTATCCAATTCTCCTATTTCATAGAATATCTTATACATTGACTCGGAAAGGTTCTTAGCTGCAATATCGTAACCTGTGAAGCCCATTTGGGAAGCTGCAACCAATCCTGCATAGCCTGCCGAATTGGCCCAGATACTCTGTTCAAATTTGATTGGCTCTTCATCTTTGTCTGTTGCTGGGAATAGCAGACCGCCACGCCAGGAATAGATCTGAGGATGCCATATACTAGACTTGATGTAGCATGCAGCCATGTTAATTGTATCGTCGAAGCCTTCCAACCATTTATCACGTGCAGTGATATTACCGTCAAAAGCATATTTATAGTGAACAGACAGCCCCCATAAGACTATCCCCTGCTGATCAGATTCTGGACCTGCCAAAGGCAAGGTTAACCCTGGGATACCCGCCCACTTGTACCAATCTACTACACCAGCGTAGCTACCATCTGGGTGGTAACACTGATACCAATACCCTAATTCACGATCCTCATCTAAATTAGTTCTTTGAACTTTTTTCAGGAATTCATACCATAATGAGGCATCTTCAGTGTAATTTGCAAGATCCAATGCGACAGCCGCAAAGGTTCCGTCCCTTGGCCATGCATAGCAATATTCCGGCTGAAGCGAAGGTGCCATAATAATTGAACCTGGTTTAGGACCAATTTGTTCTTGTAGCATTTTGATCCCTATCAATCCTCTGATGTACAATTGCGGATAATTGATCGTACCAGTTAAAACAGTAGCGTATGCTTTCTGTAGCCAATCATTCCAATAACTTGACGTTGCCCAACACAACTCAGAAAAACCTTTGCTTTTAGCGGAATTCAACGTTAATTGAGCGTCATATAGTGTTTGCCCTGCGGCAATATACACTGTTAGAGCCGTTTTATCAGTTTGCTCAAGGTTACCAAGGCTCCACTCCATATATGCATTGCCAGTGTAGGTGTAAATGGGATTCTCAGGATTTCCATCGAGACCTTGCATGCATTTTTCGTACGCACTTTTTTCTGGTGTAGGTTCGGTAGGCTTGCCTGATTCTCCAAAATAGCATCGCTTCAAATAATCATCCCTGTCACTGCCCATAACAACAGCTTCTAATTGGCTAAGTTGGAAACTATCAAATGGAGCCCACTCAATTAACTGCCAATACATGCACTTTGCCACATCATCAAATCCGAGCTTATTTTTTCCAAGGTGTACATTCCAATCCTCGGCATTAGTGTAAGGCCATTCCCAACTGAACCAGGACGGAGAAGCGAGGTCGATCTTGTGATAATGCCCTCCTAAAGCGCGGTTTACATGAAACGATGCGTAATAAGCCAGAGACAACTCACTGATTTTACTTTTTAAATTTTTCACTGCAAAACTCCTTACCAAAGTAGCACTATGTATATCAACAAAAATGGTTTCAGTAATGTTCAAAGCATAAACCTTTCCGCCTTCTGAAAAGCTTAGGAAATATTGCATAATCAAAAGTGATGGGTTATCTCTTGCGTAGTATTGTCTCTGAGTAACATAAGGACTATCTGTTAGCCAGAAGAACTTAGAACCACCTTCTGTGGTCAGCCTTAGTCCAGGGAACGATCCCATCCATGGTTGATCTGGAATTGTTTGCACAGAAGCGTGCCCAGGTCCATAGCGATATTCGCTTTTGACATGATAGTTTATCTGCTCATACTGCCCTATATATGGATAGAATAAGTAGCAAAGTGTTCCGTTTGCAGTAAATGATGCAAGCATATTTTTGCCGTTACTGGCAAAACCATTGACAGGGCATGGGCCAAATCCACCGTTGCTTGGATCGCTGGCAATGCCAAGTGAATTTGCAAGTGGGACCAAGTCAATATTTACTGTTACATAATTTCTTTGTCCCAGTTGAACAGTTGCGTACCATGGTTGATAGTTGGTCTTGTACGCAGTAACGATGTATTCTCCCTCTGCAAGATTTGTCACGTCAAATTCATATTCTCCATTATGTTTTGTCGGGAGTATTGGCTCATTTGGCAACGGACTAAAAGTTGCATTGCTAATCGTAACAGTAGCGTCGCTCAGACCTTCTCCCATATCTGGTACGCCATTCAGGTTCAAATCCTCAAAAATGACACCCGTGAGAACTTTGTTAATTGGAGGGCCCTGTGGTCCGTCCGGTTCACCAGGTCTTGCTTCATAATTCGCAGTGAATTTCCCGGCCTTGGAGACCGTTATTGAAGTTGTGGTCTGGCCTGTAGTCCAGTTCTTGAATGAATGTCCGTTTGCGTCTTGGTCTGGAACTGTGAATGTATGCGTGCCAGTCATACCCTTGAGTGTATATGGAGTCTGAAACTTTTTGGGCAACCCATCCATTGTGAAGTTTATGCTAATTGATTTTTTCTCAGTTGTACAATAAGCATCAATCGTTACATCATAGGGCTGCGTGGTTTCCGGTTTGCTGACGACAACTTTGCGGACGCCCCCGATCATGTTTTGGTCAATGAACCCCTCTACATTGACAGTTCCAATACCAGGGTCATCGCCAGCTGTCACTTTGACAATAATGGTGAACTCTCCACCAGGAGGTACATAAATCAGAGGGCCATAGTCTGGATCGTAGGGTTGACTGTTCACAATCAGCTCTATTTTCCACGTTGGATCCGGAAGCTGCTTATTCACCTTAATACGTATGTTGCATCCATTCTGGTAAGGATTCCGCAACGTTATCAAAACTTCTCCGGTTCTATGCGGGATTAAATCATCTTCAATCTCGATGTTCCTCTGGATAGTATGCGACTCTGGTGAATAAGTAAGCACCACTCTTATACAGTGGTGCCCGCTGACATTAGGCACCCAGTTTATGCTAAAGCTGTTAGTTTCATTCACCTGTAGTGTTATGTCAGATAGAAATCCTACACTTGTGAAGTAACCTCCGATTGTTAAGCCTGATACTTGAAAGTCTATACGGCTGATATGCAATGTATGGTTAAGAGGGTTATGAAGTATTACTCCTATTGTTGTATTTTGCCCTTTAACTGGAGGATATGGAATCACAAAGATGCTTGCAGCCGCATAGGGAACGGGTTCTGGAAGGAATGCCCCTTCAGTTCCATTAAAAGGTTTAAGTTCAATCGGAAGCGGATGTTTATACCAAGCTTTCGGATAATCAGAACTTCCTTTGGCAGCAGCTAACACAACAAGATTTGGTAAATGATTGAAACCGAAGCTTCCCCAACTACCGGCAGATATTATTCCCATGTATTCCCATTCAAAGAAGACATCCATTCCACTTGAAGTAAGACTGTTGAAAAGCGTTATGTTGTAGCCAGATTCTATGGGGTCCAATATTATATTTGAGTCTGGAATTTCACCCTCAAACACATAGGGATACGCCAAGGTCAAAGTAATATTCTTATCTCCGTCTAAGTCAACTACCCAAGACGCAGACTGATAATCTGGATGCGAAGCAGTCACGTTGTAAGTTCCAGGAGACAGATCAAAGAAAGCACAGCCAGAATCATCCGAATAAGTTGTAACATTAGCTGCATTGACTGAAGCACCATTCACTGGCAAACCACAAGAATCCACAACATGCACAGTCAACCTAAACATCTGAGATATCAAAGTAATCGTAACGGTAAAACTTCCAATATTATTTCCATACGTACCCCAATCATCATTTGTTCCAAGAAGCAACCAGCCTTCTCCGCTTATCGTCGTCGGTCCAGCTCCAATAAAGAAAATCGAACCATCACCGACTTTTCCAATCAACGCACCCACAGGTGCACCAGGTAAAACAGGATTAGCCATCCAAGGCCAACTTGGATCACCATTGGGACCACACCAGTGACCGCCATTATCCCAACTCACAGAGCCAGACGCGTTAAGCACAACGCTCCTCCCTGAAGAGATATACACAGTCGAGTTCACCCAAGAACTGGGCGGTCCAGCGTTTCCAGGCACTTGTATTACAAATGCTGGCACTCCTTCGTATTCAACAACGAATCCAGGCTGGAGCGAGGTCTCCTCCATATCATTCCACTTCCCGTTATTCCTATAGAAATGCAGCACTTCTTCGTCGCTGCCTGCTGGAGCTCCACCGTATTCACCTCCATAGCGATTGCTGGGTTCACCCGACGCCCAATTGGTAAAGTTCCAAGGCTCCCCAGTAACCCACTGCCAATTCCCATCGGGCTCTGGGCTACTTGGCGGCTGAAAACCTCCAAGCCAGTAGCGATTCAACGCAACCGGTCCACCTAAATTATTGATTATGAAGTCATTTTCTTCCATTGAAGTGATTGTAACCAAATGCCCACTCATTCCCGAAAAGGTGAGAGACTCCGCCCTGCTTTTCGCTTCGGCCCAAGTTATGTAAGGCTGAACAGACACGGCCTGATAATAGTGACCGTTCAGTGAAAAGCAGACTGGGTCAGTCGTGCTCATTGAAAGGCAATGAGCCTTTGGCGCAAGCACCATAAATGATGAGAAGAAAAGCAGACCAACCATGATCACAGTAAACATTCTTTTCAGTACCATTTTTCTCTCCTTCTTATCTCTGTTCAAACTTGGAAATTTCATAGCGTGTATCTATGTTAAATGTTTTATGGAATTTTCTTCTATGCTATATGCTACGGCTTATTCACACTAAAAAACGTATCAAACACAACATTAATTCATAAAATTTCAAAATAAGCAAATGCTTAATTTCTAATATACCTACATGCCCAAACTTCAAATAATGTATCTCAGATTGCCAGAGAACAATATCATCTCGACATATGGAGATTGGGACATATACAAGGGTCGATGAAAGTGTTGAGGGCACAGACAAAATTGCAGTTTCTGACAATGTTACATATACTTTGCCGATCACGTTTTTGATGCTATTGCAGTGGAGAGAAACATCAAATAATTAATACGAATGGGTTTCGGCTATATGATTTAAAGAATATTGAAATCAGGATTTTCTGGGTCAAATTTCACTTCCTGCACTTTTTAACAACCTCACTTTTTGAAAGAAGTCCACTTGAATTTCAACATTTGGGCTTACGCACATAACTTGACGGTATAGAAGATTCTTTCGGAAAAATTTAAATAAACTACAAGATTAAACTCCATTTTGTTAAAAGGTGAAAAAAGAAAATGCGAAAAACAGGCTCAGCAATAACTTTGGCGCAGTTAATTTCTGTGATCATTCTGGCTTCAGCGTTTACCATTCACTCGGCCAAAGCTGAAACTATTACTGTGCCAGATGATTACCCGACTATTCAAGCGGCCATAGATGCAGCGAGTTCTGGAGACACCATTTTTGTGAGGGCTGGAGTATACGCTGAGAACTTGGTTGTGAACAAGAAGATCTCACTAATTGGCGAAGATGCTCCAACTACAATCATCGATGGAAGTAGAACCGGATCAGTTGTAAACATAACTTCAAGTGACGTCCAAGTCACGGGTTTCACTATAAGGAACAGTGGCCCCCAAGGATGGGTTAATGCGGCAATCCGTTTAGAAGGCGCAAGTAACTGCAGTATTTATGGAAATAACATAACAACAAACACTGGGTATGGCATCTGGCTTAGTTCTTCTTCAGACAATAACAGCATTTATGGAAACAGCATAACGGCAAACAACTTGGATGGTATATATCTCTTATTTTCTCATCAAAACAGCATCTACGAAAATGTCATTAAGAACAACAGGCAAGGCATAGCCTTTGGCTCTTCTTCTGATAACAATCACATAAATGGGAATAATATAGCAAACAACGGACGTGGCATTTTTATCTCCTCTTCAAACTACAACCATGTAAACGGAAATAGCATAACAAACAGTGTTGATGGAATTAGGCTTGAAGGCTCTTCAAGCAACAGCATAAGCGGGAACAACATAACAGCAAACACCCAGGATAGCATAGGGCTTTACCTTTCTTCAAACTCCAACAACATTTATGAAAACTCTATTAGTAATAACAGTGCTGGCATCAAGATTGGCGGTTCTTCAAACAACGTTTATAGAAACAACATAACAGCAAACAACAATTTTGGCATCGGCCTCGGCGGTTCTTCAAACAACGTTTACGAAAACAACATAACAGCAAACAGTGGTGATGGCATTGCGTTTCAGGGTTATTCAAACAACGTTTACGGAAATAACATAATAGCAAACACTGGGTATGGCATCAGTCTCTCGTTTTCTCATGAAAACAGAATTTACCATAATAACTTTGTCAACAACGCCCATCAAGTTTACATCCATATTAGTCTTAATAATGTCTGGGATGATGGCTATCCATCAGGCGGAAACTACTGGAGCGACTACAATGGCACAGACGCAAATGGTGACGGCATAGGGGACTCCCCATATATCATAAACAGTGAAAATAAAGACCGTTACCCACTTGTCAACCAATGGATAATACCCGAGTTCCCATCATTCTTAATTCTACAAATATTCATGACAATAACACTACTGGCGGTCATAGCATATAAAAGGAAGGTATCCACAATACCAGAAGGAAGTCACCCAGTAGATAAAGCTCTTCCAAGAGAGTGACCATTAAGGGCGGTACCATTCTTTGAATGCGAACATCAAATTAGCAAGCTGTTACATATGCTATTAGAGAGCGTACCAACAGGCTGATCTACACATATCTTCCACTTTAATGTCGCATTTTGTGACTCTACTAAAGACTAAGTTGGAGATTCAGATTGTGCAGTTTTTATTACCACGTTCTTTTGATGCCTTCTGACAAACACAACCCCTGCCACTATACCACCAATAATGACTGCCATAGCGGTCAAGAACCATGTTTGCGTCCAGAATGGTTTTTCACCTGGAAGCGAAAGCTCCGCCTCTGGGCACTTCCCGCCGTTATCTGTCTTCAAGAGCACGAAATCCCACCCTGTAGCGGAATTCTCAGTATAACCCACAAGAGCGAACCCACCGTCACTCAACTGAATAACACTGTGCGCAACTTTGGCTTTATACTTAACGTCCCATTGAAGGCTACCGTCCGAGTTCGTCTTAACGAGCCATGCATTGCCGTCACTCGCGCCAGCAATCGCGTAACCTTGATCACTTGTCTTGCACAAACAGTATGGTACATCATAAGTTTTTGTCCCTCCATACGTCTTATTCCACACCATAGTGCCGCCCGCGTCGGTCTTCACAAGCCAAAATGCGGACAATCCACCGCCGCTTGTAGCGCCTGGGTTCGAAGAACCCACAAGTACGTAACCGCCATCACTTGACTGAACCATTGAATAGGCAATGTTGCTACCCCCTCTCTCATACGTTTTGGACCACTCCTTGTACCCATTCCCATTCGTCTTAACCAACTCAAAGGAACTCCTCCCGACAACGACAGCATCATTCACACCGCCCGCAAGCACATAACCACCATCACTCATCTGGATTAGAGAGCGAGCAAAATCCCTATTTACTCCATAAGTTCTTTCCCACAGCTTATTGCCGCTCGAATCAGTCTTTACCAAATACATATTAATAGTATGAGGCTGACTTCCCAAACCCACCAGCACGAATGAACCAGCAATAGCGTAACCGCCATCACTCGTTTGGATCAGAGAAAACGCATGCGATTCACTACCCACCCCACCGCCATAAGTCTTGTTCCACTGCATATCTCCGTTCACGTTAATCTTGACGAGCAGTATGTCAGTTCCACCCGATGGACCTGGGTTTACGTCACCCACGACCGCGTAGCCACCATCAGTTGTTTGAACAACGCAATAGGCTTCTTCGTTGTCAGTTCCTCCATAAGTCCTGTTCCATTGCATGTCACCGTTTGAGTCGGTCTTTACTATCCAGAAGTCATGTGAGTTAGAAGCAGACGAGCGTGCACTGTAGCCAACAATGACAAAACCGCCGTCATTTGACTGAATAACGCACTCAGCCTCTTCTCTGTTTGGTCCACCATAACTTCTCATCCATTGTGAGCCACTATCAGCTTCGACACACTTTTCTGTATACACGGAAACGGAAAACAATAGTACCGAAAGGAGAAGGAAGATTAGTACTCTGTTCATAATACCTCAGCCATGTCAAGGTATTTGCAAAAAAGACATATAAAAATCTTGCTTCAAATGTCAACCCACAACGAGTTGCGATGGTTACTTGTAAAAGAACATTGTTAGACTTGATGTTTCTGGGGGTCCAAGGCGCGTGAAAATTATTCCTCAATACCTCTATAATCCAAGAAAGGATAGAACGGTAATGGAATGCCTAAGATACATGCAAATCCAGCAATCTGGGGAAGTTGCCTTTATGTATCACTGGGCAATAGACTCCGGCGCCAAGATTCCACAACCATAAGTTCATGTTGGACTTATCCAGCTTTTGGAACATCAACCAACACAATGACGAGTATTTCCGCTTGAAGAATTTAAGTCCTCTTTTTATAGTATGTATTTGAAGCTGGTTTCCAGTTAGTGTAAAAAAACTTTTATAACAGATCAAAGCCTCTTCAGTTAGGCTACTTCAACTATCGCTGGAGGAAAGATTAAGAAATGCTCAGCAAAACTATTTTTCTGACTACGCTAATAATAGCCTCAATTGGCGTTTTAGCGACGATTCTTAACGTTCCGCTGACCAGGGCACAAGGATATGAGACAATTAGGATTAACCCTGATGGAACTGTTAATCCTTCGTCAGCACCGATCCAACGTAACGGCGATATCTATTCGGTAACGAGCGATATAACTTCCACTTCGATTCTGATTGAACGCAATGACATGATCCTTGACGGAAATGGACACAAAATACAGGGATCTTCGATAGGTATTGGAATATATTCAATTGGCACAAGCAATGTGACGATAGTAAACATAACAATGGAAAGGTTTCAGCGATGTATTCGATTGGATTTGTCGAACACTTGGATCTTGTCTGGAATACTCTTCATGAAAAGTGGAGAGGCAGTATGGCTAAATGCTTCGTCTAACAGTGTTATAAACTCCTGCAGCATAGAGACTAATTCGGGCATAACACTAAGCCGCGCCGCAAATTCTAACAGTATATACAACTGTGAAATTAGTGGTTGTGGAAACGGAATTTTAATTGGAAATTCTATGAACAATTCTATCATAGATTGTAATTTGACAAACAACCAATATGGGATATACCTTTCCTCCGCATATAACAATACTATTTTCGGAAACAAAATGGACATGAATTCTGTCGGAATTAAGTTTTGGCTTTCCTCAAACAACAATTTTTCCAGAAACATTGTGAGCAACTGCATTGACCATGCAATCATTCTCGAGGATTCTTCCTACAACAAATTCTGGCACAACACATTTAAAAACACCAATAACTTCCCAGAAATATGGGATATTAGGGCTACTAACAATGTCTGGGATGATGGCTATCCATCAGGCGGAAACTACTGGTTATATCCATCTGAAGATGTCTATTCAGGTCCATATCAGAATCTTACAGGAAGCGACGGAATACAGGATGTACCATATTGGCAAGATAGATATCCGCTTATGGCCCCATTCACCACATTTTACGCAGGTACATGGGACAATGTAGCCTACGGTGTGGATGTGATAAGCAATTCTACTGTTTCATCTTTTCAATTCAATCCGAACGAGGGACCATTTGTTCGTTTTAATGTAACTGGCGATCTTGGAACTGTAGGTTTCTGCAGAGTTACAATTCCAAAAAGCCTCCTTTGGGTTGACGATGGATGGACAATAAGAGTAGGCGATCAGCAGATCCTAAACTACACATCAATCATAGACGAAAACAACACATACATATACTTCACTTACAATCATAGCACAAAAACAGTCACCATCCAAGGAACACATGTCATACCAGAGTTTCCATCAGAGGCAATTCTGTTGCTATTTATGATTCTCTCAGCAATACTCGTTGCTTTAGCCAAAAAACGCAAATACAAAAACTCAAGTCCAATTTTTCTATGATCGGGATAGATGAAGCCCCAATCATAATGAGCCTCTTAATGGTTTTTAGGCAAGTGTTCTTTTGGTCGCTGTTAACAAAAAAGGCAAACTTAAAATAGAAAAAAATGGGGGGTGCGGGAGACATCTCCAATTTTGCTGAATACGAAATCATCCCATAAAAAAACTTGAAAAACCGTTATTAAGTTAGCTTTGCTTCATTCTTCGGCTCAGTGCACAATTCTATGATGCCAATCTTTCCACCTTCTTTAACTATTCGAGCCATCTC
>Ga0172365_10002515_pt1 | contig 13541 bp, 12 predicted proteins | sample LakKivSesite48cm_FD_114535 | JGI IMG/M metagenome (GOLD analysis project Ga0172365, IMG submission 114535) | Sediment microbial communities from Lake Kivu, Rwanda - Sediment site 48cm | ecosystem: Environmental > Aquatic > Freshwater > Lake > Sediment | place: Rwanda: Western Province, Lake...
CCGATCATCACGTCGGGCACCGGCAGAACCTCATCGCCATAGAGGAAGTTGAAGCGCCTGGCGATCTCGCGGGTGATTTCCACGTGGGCCTCGTTATCCTTGCCCACCGGCACCAGATGCGCCCGAGGCATGAGGATGTCGGCCGCCTGGAGGACGGGATAGCCCACCAAGCCGAAGGGCAGCGTCTCGTCGCTCAGGTTGGCCGCCTTGGCCATGTCCTTGATGCTGGGCAGTCTAGCCAGCCGGGGCAGGGTGACGAGCATCTCAAAGATCAGGTTCATCTCATACACCGCATGGCACCCCGATTGCAGATAGATGACGCTCTTCGCCGGGTCAATCCCCACCGCCAAATAGTCGAGCACGCAATCGTACACGTTCTGGCGCAGCTCCTCGACATGTTCTTTCTCGGGCCGGGTGGTCAGCGTATGCAAATCGGCGACGATGAAAAAGCACTCGTATTCATCTTGCAGGCGCACGCGATTGGCCAGACTGCCCACATAGTGGCCCAGGTGTAGCTTGCCGGTGGGCCTATCGCCGGTCAGGATGCGTTTTTTGTTCATTGGGACCTCCCCTGAAAATGCGTTTGTGCCAATGGGCCATTTTCATCCGCAGCGGTGAGCCCGTGGCTCATCGGCAACTCCTCAAGGATTGATCTACATCATACTCACCGCTCTCCATGTCCAGTTCAACGTACCCTGACGCGCTATGCCAGCCCATAGGCCACCTCCCTCGAAACAAAAAACCTCTCGTCTGCGGCATCAAGCCGACAGGGACGAGAGGTTCTCCCGTGGTACCACCCTGATTAGGCAACCCATCCCAAGACGCGCAGGGACAGGTCAGCCTCACTCGACGCGGGTACAGGACGTAGCCGATACCCTCAGCCTGGATAACGGTAGCGATTCCGTCATGGGCTACTACCTGTCAGGTTCGCCCACACAGCTCGCCGGCCCATTCGCTCGCCGCTCTCCGCGCCTCCTTCGCAGCTCTCGGAGGCTCTCTGTGCGTCGCCTGGCAAGCTACTATTCCGGGTCAATGCCTTTGATGCTCGGATTATAGCAGAACTCGAGCTGGTCGTCAAGGCCAGCGCCACCGTTTTCCGCAGCGGACGGGACATGTATAGCGTCGGCGTAGGCCAACGCCCGACTGCAAAGCCTCTCAGGCGTGCTTTAGTCACCGGGTCAAGGGCCAGGCCAAGATAGCCTCACCCCATGCCCCGGGCGGCAACTCGTAATGCTTCGGACCTATAACGGGAAAATAGTGGCCAGCACTGCCCAGACGACAAGCGAGATCGCCCAGCCAAGCACCACACTAACCAGCGTCTTCTCCGTGGAGAGGTCCAATGCCTCCCGTATGGCAAAGAAAGCCACGATCAGGAAGAGGATCATGACCACAATCGTGGCAATCCAACCGAGGCAAGGAATTGCCCCGAGGATGCCCAGGGCGCGAATGGCGCTGGCATAGCCGATGCAGCGGGCCATCTCCCAGAAGTTGGTCTCTCCCTTGTAGAGGCGTGTGCCAATGAACATCGTGATATAGCTCACCAGCAGCCAAAACAGCAGCACGCCGACGAGCAGGTCGAAGATGAACCCGCCAAAGCTCCGGACGTGTATCCCGGCACCAATGGCCGACAAGAGCGAAGCAACCACTACGATGATTGCTGCCTCAGTGTTGGCGGTTTGGTCTTCCTCGATCTCCTTGTAGACCGTCTGATCGAACTTGATCATCCGCACGACACGCCCGAAAATCTTCTGCAACATACCTGACCCTCCTCATAAGATGGCTGCTCGAGAACGCGACGACTTGATAAACACTGGCGCAGGCAGGTAGATTCTCTACCCGGCCTCTGCCTCAACACCTTGTATTATATACGATTGTGCAAGCAATTGGTAGCACTTTTCGCCCCAATTCACACTATCTTTCGATCCCCACCATCCCAGATACCTCGCGCTAGCCCCCCTTGCCGCCCCGTTCGTCGCCACAGGCCACAAAAGTGAATTCGATCGTTTCTGACAGGGCACTCTCCGTGGGAGGTTTTTCTCCGGTTGGACTGGCAGTGACCGTGGGAGTGATCTGTGTTGTGGGCGTGAGTGCCGGCTGCCTGGTGGGCGGTGACGCGGTTGAGGCGCGCTGGGTGGGAGTGCCTGCTGGCGTCGGGGTGGCAGGCCGGGTAACAACCCGAGTTGCCGTAGGCTCCGGTTGCGGCGCGGGCACCGTGGGACGCAGCATCACCACGAAACTGCAAATCATACTGACCGCAACGATCAAGCTGAGAATCCACAAGGCGAGTTGCCGTTTTGAGGAGAATGATCGTCTCTTCAAAGTCGCCTCCGGTTATTGAGTACGGGTGAAATGCTTGCACTCATTTGCTTTTCTGGCAGCTTGCCAGGCCCTGCTTGGCCATCTGGGAATCAGGATACAGGAGAAGAGCTTGCTCGAACCAAGGGATCGCCTTATCGCAGGAGCCCAGATAGGCATAAGAGAACCCTAATTCGTAATAGTACTCCTCCGAGCGCGCCCCTGACTTGATCGCTTTCTCCAAATAGCCGGCCGCCTCCTCATAGTTGCGCTGCACATAGTAGGCCACCCCCAAATGGCCATAGGCGGCCACATAGCTGGGCTGCACCTCGATCGCCTTTTGTAGCGAGGCTGTCGCCGCCTCATACAGCCCTTGAGTAAGATAGGTCCAACCCAACTGGTCGTGCCCTTGGGGGTCCCGAGGATCCAGCTCTGTGGCCCGCTGGAAATGCTCAGTGGCCTCCTGGAGCTTCCCCAGCGCCCGGTAGTTACGCCCAAGATCGAGGTGCACAAAGGCCATGACCGGATTCAGCTCTGCGGCTGCCTCAAATTCGTGAATGGCGTCTTGGTAGCGCCCCATCAGCTCGTAGACGTAGCCGAGGTTGCGGCGCACAAACACATCCTGGGCATCGTACTGCACGGCTTTCTGGGCCACCTCATAGGCCTCCATCACCCGGCCATCGTCCCCAAGGGCCTCCGCCAGATACGCATATGCCAGAGCCATCTCTGGATCGAGCTGAGTTGCCTTGGAGCAGACGCTGACGGCTTCGGCCGCCCGACCACTCCAGTCCAGGACCATCCCCAGTATGGCCTGATTCTCGGCCGACTCGGCATCAATCTCCACGGCTCGCCGTGCCACCCGAACGGCCTCCTCGCCTGCGTGGCGCAAGGCCAGGATGCGTCCCCAGCGTGCATAGGCCGGCGCCTGCATGGGATCCAATTCTGTGGCCCGCTTGTATTCGCCGATGGCCTCGTCGAATCTTCCTTCCTCAAACAACCTATCCCCCACAGCGATATGCTCCACCGCGCTGATTTCTGTGGGAGTGGGTGTGGGCAATGGCCCACGAACCGATTCCACGATGGCCGTCTGTTTCGTGTAGAGGTACCAGGCCAAACTGAAGGCAACGATAACCGATAGAAGCCAGGGCCAGATACGCCTCTTCTTCGGCCGAGCCCAGCTCTCAAGATACATAATGAGGATCCGCTCTTAGATTCGTCTGATGCCCTCCCATGAACACGGCGCCCTCACATTCGGCCACTCAAGGCGATTATAACCTGCCTGCCCTCACCGTCAACCTGCCGAACGAGGCAGAGACGCCGGATGTTGGACAGAGCTGCCCCTGGCTATTATAATGCCGCCATGATTCTCTGGTCATGCCGATCCCCTAAAAGTGGAAGCGGAGCCTCAAGACCGGCCATGGCGCCAGCGTTGGCCTTTCTCTGTCTTCTGCTCGTGTCCTGCAATACGGGCTCGCCGTCTACGCCAACTCCTCAAGAATCAGCGGCGCTCGGGAAAGAGGCCTTTGGTTCCGTCTATGTGGCCTCGACGCCGCCCGGGGCTACCATCTACCTCAACGATGCCGCTCAGGGCGAGACTCCCAAAGTGCTCACCGTGCAGCCAGGGCAGCACAAGATGCGCCTGGAGAAGAGCGGGTACGCCCCCTTGGCAGTGGGCATTATCGTCAACGCGGGCCGCGAGCTCCTGGTTGCCGAAACGTTGCGCGACAATGATCCGCCGCGCGTCACCCTGGCAGCCATTGCACCTTCTGTTGGGCTGGATGATGGCCTCAAGATCTCGGCGACGGCGACGGACACTGTCGGCGTGGTTCGCATGGCGCTGTCGGTGGACGGCCAGATTCAGGCAGAGGCGAGCGAACCCTCTCTACGCTACAACCTCGATACCCGTGCTCTCGGGCCGGGCGAGCATCAGCTTGTCGTCGAGGCTCAGGATGCCGCCGGCAACGTGGGCCGCGAGCAAGCTGCCTTTGCCATCCTGGCTCCCACAACCGAGAGCCAGCCCCCGACCAGATCGGGGGTCAGCCCCACAGCCACGCCCACCCATGACGTACCAGCGACGCCGAGCGCGACAGCAACGGCAACGCCCCCGCCTCCGCCCCAGGCAACGTCCACACCCAAGCCCACTGCCACGGTTGCGATCAAGCCCGTCTCAGTCGCCTGGGGAGAGGTGACCATCAACACCTATGCCTATGAGCAGGCCCTTTACACCGACCCGGCCCACGCAGGCCATCCTTACCCACTCCTCAACCGGGATCGCATAGGCCCACCCAGGCCACGCACGTACAAGGTCCTGCTCATGCGCAACGAGTACCTTGAGCTGACCCTCATGCCGGAGCTGGGAGGGCGCATCTATCAGTGTCGTTTCCTCCCCACCGGGCAGGACCTTTTCTATAACAACCGGGTCATCAAGCCCAGCCACTGGGGGCCACCCGAGCAAGGATGGTGGCTCGCCGTAGGGGGGATGGAGTTCTGTCTCCCTGTCGCGGAGCATGGCTACGTTACCGCCGAGCCTTGGACGCCCGAGGTTGTCCACCACCAAGACGGCAGCGCCACGGTGACTATGAGGATCGAGGAGCAGAGCCGCCACATAGAGGCTCGGGTAGAGATCACCCTGCGACCCAAGGAGGGGGGCTTTAGTCTGCGTACGACGCTCCACAACCCCAACCTGGAGGCTAGAACCCTCCAGTATTGGATCAACGCCATGCTCTCGCCCGGATCGCCCGGCATCCAGCCTTCGTTGCGCTTCTACTACCCGACATCGCAGGTCATCGTGCATAGCCGCGGCGATAGCTCCCTGCCCGACGCGGGTGCGGCCATGTCCTGGCCGGACTATGGCGGACGAGACCTGAGTCACTATGCCACTTGGCGAGACTGGCTGGGCTTTTTCGCCCCCAGTCTCAAGCAGCCCTTCACGGCTGTCTACGACGATGTGACCCAACTGGGCATAGTGCGCGTCTTTCCACCGGACGTAGCGCGCGGGGTCAAGCTCTTTGGGTTCGGACTTGGCTTTGGGGACTCACGGGCCTACACCGATGACGGGACCCAGTACATCGAGATGTGGGGCGGCTGGACGCCCACCTTTTGGGATGACGCCGTGCTTCAACCCCAGGCCAGCTTGTCGTGGGAGGAAACGTGGTACGTGCTCTCGCGCTGCGGCGGACCTGCCCTGGCCACGACCGACGCCTCGCTCAGTATGTCGCGCGAGGGGCAACAGCTCGATCTGACCATAGCCTCCCCCGGCGAACACCGCTGGGTGTTGCTCGTGGCTCAAGGCTCGCGAGAGGTCACCCGCCAGGGCTTTGCCGTCCGCCCCGATGTGCCCTTCCATGCGCGGGTCACCCTGGAGTCGGCGAGCGCGGCGGAGCAGGTGACCATCAGCTTGCTAGACGCTGCGGGTAATCTGGTCCTCTCGATGCACGCCCCTGACTAGATCGGGGGAAATCAATCGCGCATATCTACACGGTCTAGTTTGCTAAGGAGCGCGGGATGAGGTGCCCTCAGTGTGGCCAGCAAATCACCGGGCGCGCAAGCTGCTGCCCGCACTGTGGCCGCCGTCTGCGGTCCACGGGGCTGACGCCGGAGCGTGGTGCCCTTCGACCGCCGCTTCAAGATGATCTGCGCCCTCTAGGGCATACCCGCCAGGGTTGCGGATGGAGCTTCCTGGTCCTCTTTGCCACCCTTCTGGCGATCCTGGGGATCGTCGGCCTCGGCCTCGCCGGAGCCTACCATGGCATGAAGGACCGCACCACGTTGGAGCGCCGGGCAGCCCAAGAGCACTATGAGAAAGGATTGGCTCACTTTGACGCGGGGGAGCTGGAACTGGCGGAGGCTGAACTGGAGCTGGCCGTGCAACTGGACTCGCGCCTCGAGGCAGCGGCCACCAGACTTGCCGAGACGCGGCAGAGGCTCGAAACCAGCCCCACGGCTACCCCCGTGCTTCAGGCAGAGATCAATGCCATCACCTTCGAGGAGCTGCGCGCAGCCCATAATCAGCGCGACTGGACCAGAGTCTTTGCTTTGGCCGACCGACTGCTGGCGAGGGACCCAACTTACCAGCGCAGCGAACTGGACAGGATGTTGTTCGACGCCCTCTACCAGAGCGGCCAGCAGCTCGTCGAGGAGAACCGCCTGGAGGAGGCCGCCCGCCTGTTTGACCGGGCGTTGGCCCTACAGCCCACCAATGCGGATGCGGCGAGAGCCAAGCAACTGGCCACGCTCTACCTGGCCGCCAAAAGCTACTGGAGCGCTGACTGGGCCAAGGCCATTGAGAGCCTCTCGACCCTTTACCGCCTGGATGCGAGTTACAGGGATGTTCGCCAACTCACGCATGATGCCTATGTCAACTATGGCGACGTGTTGGCGAAACAAGGGGACTGGTGTGCAGCAGCGCAACAGTATGCCAGAGCGCTTGAGGTCATCCCCGCCCAAGAGCTGAGCGCCAAGCGCGAGACGGCCCTCGATCATTGCGACGAGGTCGCCTCTGCGACCGCACAGTGGGGGCCAGCCGAGCCATCGGGGACCTTTGTCGGACGCATTGTGAAACAGACCGACTTGGATGACTCGAAGAAGATGTCCATACGCGGCAGCGTGGCAGACAGGGAAGGCCAAGGCGTCCGCAATATCAAGGTGCAGATTAGGGCCTGGGATTGGTGGGCGGTCTCGGTGACCGACGCACAAGGACAGTACTCTTTCGATGGCCTGGTCAACCCGGTGACCTATACCCTGACACTATTCGATCGCCCCTGTGTGCCAGTGAATGCCGCAGGAGTCTGGGGCAAGACGACGTGGGTGGATTTCCAGGAGGCCGGATAACGTGCACTCCGCATAGCGTGTCGCTGATTGCGAAGAGGAGGTTAGATATACTATGGGAGCCAAGTCAGGCGCAGTGCAACAACAGATCAATATCGAGATTCCCGAGGGGTTGGAAGCTGTCTATGCGAATTTCGCGGTCATTACCCATTCGGTGTCCGAGATCATCGTTGATTTCGCCCGCATTCTGCCTAACGCCCCCAAGGGCAGGGTTTATGCGCGCGTTATCATGACGCCCATGAACGCCAAGCTCTTGCATCGCGCTTTGGGCACCAACCTGGCGAACTTTGAGGCACAGTTCGGCGAGATCAAGGCCCCCGATGAGACCCCCATGACCGGGGCCAGTGTCGGGTTTCGCCACGACTAGATTGGAGGTCCCTTTGGCTCAGATAGAGAACCTCGAGCCGATCATCGAGCGCATCACGGCCGACCTTGCCCGGAAGGACCAGATTCGCACGCGCTCCCTGGAGCGCTCGCGCGCGGTGATCCGCTCATGCGCCAACAGCATTCGCGCCACACACCGCCGGGAGTACGAGTCGGCGAGCAGGCTCCTGGGGGAAGCAACGGCTGAGGCCCAGGCGATGTGCACGGATGCCCGCCCCTATTCGGACGTCTACTATGCCGGTTACCTGCAAGATTCGCTCAAGGAGTTGGCGGAGGCAGCCATCACGCTGGCTTTCATCACCGGTCGGCCCCTTCCTGATCCCGATACGATGGGTATAGACTATCCCGCCTACCTCAACGGCCTGGGGGAAGCGATGGGCGAGCTGCGCCGTTTCGCCCTCGACAGCATGCGCCGCGACGAGCTCGGCGAGGCCGAGCGCCTGCTAGAGATCATGGACGAGGTCTACAGCTTTCTAGTCACCATAGACTTCCCCGATGCGATGACCGGCGGCTTGCGCCGGACGACAGATATGGTGCGCGGCGTCATCGAGCGCACGCGCGGCGATCTGACCACAGCAGTGCGTGCAGAAAAGCTGCAAAGCTCCCTACGGGCCTTTGAGGAGCGACTGAACGCGCGAGGTCACAAGCCATGATGGAGCGTTCCAGTGGGGAGGACCCTCGCCAGGAGACGATCAGCGCGAGCGAATTGGGGCGCTATACCTACTGCGCTCGCGCCTGGTGGCTGGAAAGGGTATGCGGCCTGGCTCCCCGGAATTTGGCCGCCCTGCAGCTTGGCACCCGACGGCACGAGGCTCATGGCCAGGTGGTGTCCACGGCGCAGCACGAAGCGTCGCTCGCGCGCTGGCTGTTGGTCTTGGCCATACTGTTGGGCGCAGCGCTGATCTACTCTCTGTGGCTGAAGTAGCCCCCGCAGGACAGTGGTTGCAGATGAACTTCTACCTGGCCGCCCTGGGCTGCAAACTGAATCAGGCCGAGGTCGAGGCCCTGGCGCGCAAGGCCGAAGCTCTGGGGCACTGCGTTGTGGCCGGACCGGAGAACGCCGATTGGGCAATCCTCAATACTTGCACCGTCACACACATTGCCGACCGCAAGTCACGCCAGTTGATCCGGCAACTGCACAGATTGAATCCCAATCTGAGACTGGCCGTCACCGGCTGTTACGCCCAAGTATCTGCGGATGAGGCGCGAGCCATCGAGGGCGTGCATCTGGTTGTCGGCAATGCAGATAAAGAGCGGATCATCGAGCGCATCCTGGCCTTCGCCGCGCCGGCATCTGTCCCCAGCATCCCGGTTGCCAGTTCAGGTCTGGCTGGCTCCCTGGGGCACACGCGGGCCTTTGTCAAGATACAGGATGGCTGCGACAATCATTGCACCTATTGCATCGTAGCCATCGCGCGGGGCCCGCAGCGTAGCCGCGCCCCCTCCGAGGTGCTGGCGGAGGTCCGCGCGCGCCTGTCAGAGGGCTATCGGGAGGTCGTGTTGACGGGCGTGCACATCGGGGCCTACGGGCGGGATAGCGCCCCAGGTGCGCCCTTGCCCCCTCAGGCAGGTTGGTCGTTGGCCCGTCTTGTGCGCACGATCCTGGACGAGACCCCTGTTCCCAGATTGCGCCTCTCGTCGGTGGAGCCGTGGGACCTGTCCTCGGAGCTTCTTGACCTCTGGCCCAATCCTGGGCTGTGCCGGCACCTCCACCTGCCTCTGCAGAGCGGCTGCGACGATACGCTGCGGCGCATGGGGCGCAGGTATACCACGGAGCGATTTGAGCAGTTCCTGACCACGATCCGTCAACGCACTCCCGAAATCTCCATCACGACCGATGTCATCGTCGGCTTCCCCGGAGAGTCAGAGGCAGAATTCGAGGCCAGCCTTGCCTTCATCGAGAAGATGCGCTTCGCGCGCCTGCACGTTTTCCGGTATTCGCCGCGCCCCGGCACGCCCGCTGCCAACCGGACAAGCTCTTCTTTGCCCCACAGCCGACCTGAAGCAAGACTTGACCCCATGTCCGACTCGATTCCGCCTCCCGTGGCCCAGATGCGTAGCGAGGCCCTGATCGCCCTGGGGCGCCGGATGTCTCTTGATTTCCATTGCCGGTTCGTGGGCGCTACGGTGCAGGTGCTGTGCGAGTCCGCAAAGGTGGTCTGTGGGGGCCTCCTTTGGAGCGGACTGACCGACAACTACCTGCGCGTCTCAGCTCCCGCCCAAGGCAACCTGGCCAACACCCTGGTCACGATGCGCTGCGACGACGCCGACGAAACAGGGCTGCGAGGCGAGGTGCTGTCCACACCTCCAATCGTTTGACAGGCGCGGTGTTATGTGATACTATCCTCTACCATAAGATCAATATTCCATCTGCACTCTTATCGAGAGGGGTGGAGGGACCGGCCCTGTGAAACCCCGGCAACCTGGCCTGGACGACCGTGTTTTTAGTACGTGCAGGTCCATGCTAATGGTGCCAACTCCGGCAGGCGAGCGTGGGCTGCCTGAAAGATGAGAGGGAGGCCCTGAATCAGTCTCCCGCAAGGGAGATTTTTTGTGACCTGAAGAGGCTACGGCAAAGATGGGGTCATTTCAGCAGAATTGGCTGCCCTTCGCCTTGGGCAGCATCCCCCATACTGATGTGTCCGCTGCGTGGAATATCCAGCTGCGCAACTTCCCGCAAATCCCCAGTTGGCCTCAGCTTCCCCGCAGGACCTACCTTGAGAATATGTATGTGCAATTCAGCGAGCGCTTCCCCGGCGTCACGCTGGAGGAGGAGCGCATCTATGTTGACCGCACGCAGGACCTCGACGCGGATCTTGAGCGACTCTATCTCGCCTATCTGGAGAATGACCTTGCCTACGGGCAGACGAGCGCGGCATACGCCGCTTGCCTGGAGGCCCTGCGCCAGGGTCAGGTTTCCCTGCCGCAACCTACCGTAGCCCTTAAAGGCCAGGTGACCGGACCGGTTAGCTGGGGCTTGACCATCGTAGACCAGAACAAGCGCCCAATCCTCTACGATGAGGTCCTGGCCGATGCCGTCGGCAAGCACATACGGCTAAAGGCAGCCTGGCAGGAGCGGGAGCTGGCCAAACTGGCAACCACTACAATTACCTTTTTGGACGAGCCGTACATGGCCTCTTTTGGCTCTGCCTTCGTCTCCCTGGTTCGGGAGCAGGTGATTGGTTTACTCGAGGAGGTTTTTGCCGGCCTTCACGGGATCAAGGGTATTCATTGCTGCGGCAATACCGATTGGGGTCTTTTACTGAACACATCGGTGGACATCCTCAGTCTGGATGCATACGACTATGCTGAGACGCTGGTCCTTTACCCTGAGGACGTCAATCGCTTCCTCAAGAGGGGAGGCATCATTGCCTGGGGCATCGTGCCCGCAGATATTGCCGCTAAGACGGAGACCGTAGAAAGCCTCGTGGCGCGGCTGGAAGAGGCAATCGCGCGTCTAGTGGGGAAAGGCGTGCCCCGTGATGCGGTCCTGCAGGCCAGCATGGTTACGCCCTCTTGCGGGCTGGGGTCCCTTCCCCTCGACCTGGCCGAGCGCATCCTGGAGCTAACCGGCGGTGTCTCTGCGGCGCTACGGCGTCGCTACTCCCCTGATGGTGCTCAGCCGGCGACGTCAGCTAACTGAAGTGAGACCTTTGTCAGAATAGGAGGTGCTATTGAGCATTTTGGTTGTCGGCTCTGTAGGGCTTGATAACGTCCAGACCCCTGCCGGGAGTCGCACGAGGACGTTAGGTGGCGCTTGCACCTATTTTGCCACCGCCGCAAGCCTCTACGATCGTGTCCATATCGTGGCCGTCGTCGGCTCCGACTTCCCCCAAGAGCACCTCGATTTCCTCAGGCGGCGCAATGTGGACTTGTGCGGGCTGCAGATCGTGGAGGGCAAGACCTTCTTCTGGGCCGGCCGTTACGACGAGGACCTGGATACCTGCCAGACGTTGGATACTCAGCTCAACGTCTTTGCCGACTTCCACCCCCTGATCCCTGACGAATTGCGCGCCACAGAGTATGTTTTCCTGGCCAACATTGACCCCGATCTGCAGATCGAGGTCCTTCAGCAGATGCGCGCCCCGAAGCTGACGGCCCTCGACTCGATGAACTACTGGATCACCTCCAAGAGGGAGTCTCTCACGCGGGCGCTGACCATGGTGGATGTCGTCCTCCTCAATCAGAAAGAGGCCCTGCAGTTCGCCGGGGAGTCTAACTTGCTTTCCGCCGCACGGCGCATCTTGGGGCTGGGGCCCAAGGCGCTCATCGTCAAGAAGGGGGAGCATGGCTCGATATGCTTCATGCGCGGCAAGGGACTTGGCGATAGCCTTTTCCTGGCCCCGGCTTATCCGTTGGAGCATGTCGTTGATCCCACCGGTGCTGGCGACACCTTTGCGGCCGGTTTCATGGGTTACCTGGCTCGCGACGGCGGCCTCTCCGCCGCAGCACTGCGCCGGGCAGTGGTTCACGGCACGGCTGTAGCTTCCTTTACAGTCGAGGATTTCAGCGTGGATCGGCTGCGCACCCTGAGCCTACAAGACATTCAGGCTCGCTATGATGAGCTTCGGTATCTAACGTACTTTGAGGCCCTCACGTCCGCCGAGTGCGGAGGTTTTGGGGAACCCATTTGAGGAAAGAGACCAATGACAAAAGAATACGACGTTCAAGACCTTAGCCTGGCCGAAACGGGCCTGGCACACATCGAGTGGGCCGAACGGGAGATGCCAGTCTTGCGCCTGATCCGCGAGCACTTTGACCGCGAGCGGCCGCTCAAGGGCCTGCGCATCTCGGCTTGCCTGCACGTGACCAGTGAGACTGCCAACCTCGCGCGCACACTTCAGGCCGGCGGGGCAGAAGTTACATTGTGCGCTTCGAACCCCCTCTCCACACAGGACGACGTGGCGGCAGCCTTGGTCACTCAATTCGAGATGCCCGTCCATGCAATCAAGGGCGAAGATAACGAGACCTACTACCGCCATATCGCCGCCGCGCTGGACGCCCAGCCCCACCTGACCCTAGACGACGGCGCGGACCTCGTCTCCACACTGCACAAGTCCCGCCGTGATGCCCTACCTAACGTGATCGGCGGCACGGAGGAGACGACGACGGGCGTCATCCGCCTGCGCGCCTTGCAGCGGGAGGGGAAGCTCGAGTACCCCATCATCGCCGTGAACGACGCTGATACCAAGCATCTGTTTGACAACCGTTATGGCACAGGGCAGAGCACTATTGACGGCATCATTCGCGCCACCAATATCCTCCTGGCCGGCAAGACCTGTGTGGTCTGTGGCTACGGCTGGTGCAGCCGGGGCATTGCCATGCGCGCGCGCGGCCTGGGAGCCAACGTCATCATAACCGAGGTGAACCCGCTGCGCGCCCTGGAGGCGGTCATGGACGGTTACCGGGTCATGCCCATGCTGGATACCGCCCCACTAGGAGACATCTTTGTCAGCGCCACGGGCGACATCAACGTCATTGACCGGCCCCACTTTGAAAAGATGAAGGACGGCGCCATCCTGGCCAACTCTGGCCACTTCAATGTGGAGATCAACCTGCCGGCGCTGCACGAGATGGCTCGCGAGATAACCCGCGTGCGTCCCTTTGCCGACCGCTACACGCTGCCCGATGGCCGCCGCCTGGTCGTCTTGGGTGAGGGCCGCCTGATCAACCTGGCCGCCGCTGAGGGGCACCCTTCGGCAGTGATGGATATGTCCTTTGCCAACCAGGCCCTCTCTGTGGAGTTCATGGCCCGCAACCATGACAAGCTCTCCAAGGCGGTGTATGCCGTGCCCAGTGAGATTGACAAAACCGTGGCCCGTCTCAAGCTGCAGGCGATGGGCATCAGCATTGATGTGCTGACCGAGGAGCAGGAAAAGTATCTCACCTCCTGGGAAGCGGGCACCTGATCCTGCCCAGGCACGCCTCTGCTGATTTGCCTGGCCCAACGGTCGCCAGTACCTTCAACAGAAAGGATAAGCAGAAACAGAACTATGAGCACCTTCATGAACTCGCCCAAGTATCTCTTCACCTCC
>Ga0172365_10002518_pt1 | contig 13535 bp, 16 predicted proteins | sample LakKivSesite48cm_FD_114535 | JGI IMG/M metagenome (GOLD analysis project Ga0172365, IMG submission 114535) | Sediment microbial communities from Lake Kivu, Rwanda - Sediment site 48cm | ecosystem: Environmental > Aquatic > Freshwater > Lake > Sediment | place: Rwanda: Western Province, Lake...
GTTTCTCGCCCTTAGGTGTTATCTTAACTTCTGTAAATGGAAGCCCCTTACGCTTCGGCACTCTGGTAACAAGGCCCTCTTTCTCCATCCTATTGAGCAATCCCGCAATGGTTTGGTTTTCCCTGAAGACCAGGCGGGCTATCTCAGCGGGAGTTAACGTCCCGGTATAGTCCCTGCAAGCCCACAGGACAGCGGCCTTCTCAGGTGTCAATCCTACCTTGGCGAGTTTGACCTCCGCTGCCTTGTTCACCGCGATCCAAGTCTGGCGAAGCATCGCCCAGGTGCCCATAGCTGTTTCTTCGAACTCGAAGTCGTACATCCGATGTTTCCTCCTGTTAATACTCTCTTATAGCCTATTCTTCCGAACACTATAACACAAAATCTGATGCAAGACAACTGCTTAAGGTCATCTTTGGCGAGCAAGCCGTTCAAAAAATATCAAAGGAAGCACCGGCAATACCTTATCTACCTATCAGGCCGGGGTGACCCTAACAGGCCTACCCGAACGGGTTATCCACAGCGCCGAGACATGTAGCGGAATGACCCGCTAATAGGCTTGACTTTTGGAATTCTCTCAATTAAAGTCTTAGGCCAGGAAGGAGGTACGTATGGAACAAAAACAGCCAGCAGGGATGTCTCTCAGTCTAGGTTTTCTTCTACTGGTTTGTGTCATGGTGGGGATTGTGCTGATCATCATAGGCGCCGGGGTTGGTAACTCCGGTAACGAGGGGGTGTTTCTGGCAGGCCTGGCAATAACTACCCTCGCACTGTTCGCCGGGGGCTTCTTGCAGAAGGACGAGAACAATGTGGTGCGCCTGGGCATGTTTCTCGCCGGTGCGATAATCCTGGCATTTCTTGCAAGTACAGGTGCCAGCATAGGGCTCCTGGGGGCTTTCCGCTAACTCTAATTAACGTTATCGCGGCTTTTTCCCATAATTAAAGCCCAGGTCATAAAAAGGAAGGAGGACTTACAATGGCAGATAAAGGAGAAAAAGAGGTAAAGGTCAACCTAGCGTTCACATCCGGAAAACTGTTCCTCTATGGGGCAATAGTTGACAGCATCTCGGGCTTCTTGTGGGCCATCCTGGCTGCTGCCGGCAGCTCGGAAGGAGTTTACAGGGCTTCCGAGTTCTTTCAGGGCTTTTTCTTCACGGTGCTCGGCGGCTTAGTCCTTTACGGGCTTGCTCAAATAGTCAAGAGCAAAGAGTAATACCGAGCAGTTGGGCAACACCCCTTATGGGCGGCTTATGGCTTTAAATAAAGCCGCCCGTAAGGGATTGCTTACTTTTTTCTAATCGGGTAACGGATTAAGGTCTTCTGAACCTTTGCCTTGGGCGTTGTAAGGTACTCTTCCTCATGCGCTCCTGCTATCTCATACCCACTCTCGGCGATGAAATCATGCAGCCGCTGTATCACAGGCATTTCAGCTCTGAACGGACCGATGTTATCCTTATCCCAGCTCTTTACCCATCCTGTAAAAACTGAAAGACTTCCCCCTTCGCAATCGCACCGTGGATTCGGCAGATACTGAATACCCCAGCCTGCTGTAAAGTCGGGATGCGCCGGCATTTTCCACCTCGACATCCAGTACCACCCTTTGCGCGCTGCTCTTCCAGGCCTCCTCCTCCGCTACAGAAATCAGCTTCGTCCCGATCCCCGCAGTCCTGTATTCCGGATAAACAGCGATATTGCTGATGTAATATTCTCCGTCTTTCAATGCTCCAACAATGTTCTCAAATTTCATCAGGAGCGGCAGTTTCCTCTTAAAATTTCCTCTCATCCCTTCGAACAATAAGGAGCCGGTTTGCCGGCTCTCTCTTCCCTTCACCTGCCAGTCATACGCCAAAACCATGCCGGCTTTCCTGCTGCCGAGTTCTGCGAAGTAGGTATGCTCGAAGCTGAAAAGATTGGATTGCCGGCAGAAAAGGTGCTGCATTAAGCCCTTAACGCCTTCGCCGTAGATTGCAGGGAACAATGACGGGGCAGACATCAAGACGAGAGCAGCGAAATCATCCGCATCTGCGGGCAAGGCTTTCCTTATCCTGGCATGAAACTCGTCCAAGAAATAAGTGCTCCTGATTAAGACTTCGTTCTTCTGCTGATTCTACGACTGTATGGCTCTGAGAGCAACATATCCACTAAAAAACGAAGTCGCTTGAGAATAGGTGAAAAGTCCGAGACTCATTAGTACCTATTCGTTATTGTTAGAGAAGTACTCCTATGTGTACGATAGTAACGGGGCATCATCGGTATGACAGCCAGATGGCTGGTTTTGCCGTTGCAAAGCCAAGAGAAGAAAGAGGTTTCTTGAGGGGGATACTGACATAGTGAAGTTTCGACAGAGTCGTAAGACTATTTGGCGGCTTATTCTAACAGGCCTGTCTCCGCGAAGCGTGTCAGGCTCTATCATCCTCCCTATAGTGCTGGTTACTCTTATCGCCGGTTCCACCGCCATCGCTGTTGGTACCGATTACATGGCAAGGTCGGCGGCCAAAAACGCCGAGATACGACTGGATGGCGTGGCAACACAAGCCGCTGATCAAATAGGCTCCCTTTTAGCCCGCAGCTTAGGTGACGCCTCCATGTTGTCTCAAGACACTGTGATCAAGTCTCCCGATGCTACGACTGCAGAAAAGCTTGCCGAGATGAAAAGGATACAGATGTTCTTCGGCACCTTCGAAAATGTTGCCTTAGTTGACACAAGCGGCAACGTAATCACCTCTACCGACTACAATTACAGCGGCCAGTGGGGGAACAATAGTCTGTTCCAGCGAGCAATCGGAGGCACTCCCTCCATGTCGGATACCGTGATTTCAACCGAGCCCTATACATTAGCCATCCAGATTGCCTCCCCGGTTACGGATAGCAACTACAAAGTCAGCTCAGTCCTGGTTGCCCAGATGAGCATGGAGAATATCTGGCAGATGATAAAGCGGGTGAAGGTCGGCGCAACAGGTTATGTCTGCCTCATCGACGGCTCAGGCAACATCATTGCAGGGCCAGACCAGGCCAAGCTTTTTCAAAAGATAGTCTTCGCCGGGGACGGCTCCGGAATGCCTCCCGAGCATCAGATGATTCAATACAGCCAGGGTGGCACAAAAATGTGCGCCGTGGTAGCCGGAATCACCATGTTGGCGCCGTGGTCCGGCGACAATTGGAGCTTCGTCGGTATCATGCCCGCTTCCGAGGCTTTCGCCCCCGCTAATGAGGTGACGAAGGTATCCTGGATAGCCATTGCAGTACTGATATTCTCATTTATAGTAGTGGGACTGGTCCTGGGACGCATCTTCTCGAATAAAATCAGAACCCTCTCCAGAGGCACCGCCGAGATAGCAGCCGGCAATCTCAGCCACCGTCTGCCCCCGATGCAACCGAAGGATTTGGGCCAATTGGCCGAATCTTTCAACTCGATGGCGGCTCGCCTTGAGACCTCCTCTGCCGAAATATCAAAGTGGAATGCCCATCTTGCGGAGCAGATTGAAGCAAAGACGAAGGAACTGGAGAAATTGATGGCGAGCAAGGTCCAATCCGAGAGGTTATCGGCGATGGGATATATTGCTGCCTCGGTCGCCCATGAACTAAACGATCCTCTCACCGCCATCTCCGGCTATGCCCAGCTCGGGGCTAAAGAACTGGACAAACCACATTCTCCCCAGGAGATGCCCGGTGTCCTGAAAAATGCTACCGATTATTTCAGGTACATCGAAAGGGAGCTGCAGCGAAGCAAGAACATCATCAGGAAACTGATTTCCTTTGTCAGATATTCCAAAGCAAGCAACGAGGCGGTGGATGTGAATCAGGTCGTGGGCGATACTTTAGCCATCGCCAGACATCACCTCGAAATAAACAAGGTGGAACTGTTCACGCAACTGCAGCCCGACCTGCCCCCGGTCAGGGGTGACACCCGTCAGCTTCAACAGGTCTTTCTCAACATGATTCTGAACGCCCAAAAAGCGATGCCTGAGGGCGGCAAGCTCAATGTCGAGACCAGACAACAAACTGGAAACGGTCACAAAGTTGAGGTATTATTCTCCGATACCGGCGGCGGCATCCCACCTGAGAGTCTGGACAAAGTCTTCGAGCCTTTGCCGTCATCGGAAGCCGAAAGCGAGGGGACAAAGTTAGACCTCTCGATAACCCTTGACCTTGTACAGCAGCTCGGTGGAGAGATCAAGGTCAAGAGTGAGACGGGGGTAGGCACTACATTCATTATCTCGCTGCCGGTCCCCACCGTCTCTTATCAGGATAACAAAGTGAACTCCAGAACCACCCCGCCAAACGGGAGCCGAACGGCCCGGCCACCAGTTTAGATTCTCTCACTATCGCTCAAGGTTGCGGAAAGCTTCTCTATGTCCTTGCCTGATTTATACATATCCTCGGGCAGCAAGAGTTCGCCATCAGCCTTCAATTTCGCCAGCCCCTCCCTGCACTCCGGTCGAGACAAGCTGGGCACCCAGTTGCGACAAGCCTTCGGCCTTAAGGCATGTATCGAGCAGGCAGCTTTAACGTCTTTCTCATCCCAGCGCAGGAAAGGGCATGTGTCGGCAGAGCTCTGCAGAATATAGGCCTCTTTTGTCGGCACGGCCCGAACATACGCCGACATGAACGCATCTATAGACATACCCAGCTTGCGGGCGATGCGCTTCATCTCTTTTAAGGTAACCTTGGGCCGGTAGCGGATGCAGCATATGCCACAGCGGAAACATTCTATTTCAGTGAGGCTATCACCTATCCTATGCTCGGTCCCATCCCGCATAAGCAGATAGCCCTGCATCCCCGGTTCCTCCCTCATGCCATCATCCCAACCTTCCCCGGCTGCCAGTCTCTCTTCTCATCGATGATATGGATTACCTGCCAGCCCCGTCTCTCCAGCTCAAAGCCGATGAAGCGGCGGTGCTTGACCTGGGCCTGGAGCAGGTGCTCCAGGCTACCCGTATATTAATGTGCTAAAAAGTCCAGCACTTCCCTGTTACATTTGCCCCTCTTCTCCGCGACAAGAGTATGAGACCCGCCTTCGATTTTGACCAGCCTAGCATTGGGTATCCTGCTCGCCAGCACATCCGCTGAGCGAGGCGGCACAATCCTATCCCCTGTTCCGGCTATCACCAGGGTCGGCGACTTAATCATATGCAGCCTGTCCAGCGTGCTGTGAGTCATAGCAGCTTCGAATTGCCCCTTCAGACCTCCGATGCCGAATAGTTTGGCGCGAACCGAGCAAAAAGGCACAGCCACCATTTTAATCACCATGCTATTGAAAGCATGTGCGTTCAGAGAGCTCATAACACGGCCGATATCGACATCCCTGATATCTTCGTCGGAGACACCTTCTTTAAGTCCCATCGCTTTCAGCAATTCCGGAGAATGCTCGCCTTTTTCTTCTCTGCCTGCGTTAGTGCTCACCAGTATGAGCTTCCTCACCCTTTCCGGGTAGTTGATAGCGATCTCCTGCGCAATCATGCCCCCCAGGGACACCCCCAGGACGTGCGCTTTGTCGACCCCCAGATGGTCCATCAAGCCCACGGTATCATCAGCCATCGTCCTGACCGTGTAGGGTTCAACAGGCTTATCGCTTTTGCCCACGCCCCTGTTATCGAAAGTGATTACCCGGTAATATTTTTTGAAGGCGCGTGCCTGGAGAACCCAATCGCCGCACTCTCCACCCAACCCCATTATCAATACCAGGGGCTCGCCCTTACCCTGGACTCTATAATGGATATTGATTCCGTTAACTCTGACTTCAGGCATCTTACCAAGCATATTAAGGTAATTGGAGGCCCGGTGCAACCTTGATAAAAATAGGAGAAATTTAGGGGATACTGTGTGTAGCTGGTCGGGGTGGGCGGATTTGAACCGCCGACCTCATGGTCCCAAAGCAGGACCGAGAAAAGGCGGAGGCCGCTTGCCTCCTTTCTGATGGGAAGAGTAATTTGTAAATCTTCTTTAATCAGTCGTCGCGCACAGCCATCCATCATAGCTTGTTCAGGATGTTGTGATATTCCTCAGTGCTCAGCCCCAGGTCCCGAAGAATTTTGCGCAGCAAAGGTCTGACGATAACCTGGGAGCCGTGGTCAGGTATCACCACAATGCGCCCCTCAGCGTTGCGAAATGTGTTGTGGCTACCCTCACAGCGAACCCTATGGAATCCCGCTGCCTCAGCCACCTTGCTTAACTCACGGTAGGGAACAAGACGCAGCTTAGTCAAGCCGCTATCTCCACTCGCCAGGTGCCAACAAAATCGGGCAGAGGCTCTTTAGGCTCGGAGGTCTTGAGGTATGCCCGAATCGCTTCCTGCATGTTGGACTCCAGCGTGGGCAGGTCAGGAGCCTGAGTATAACAACCAGGTAATTCCACCACCTCTCCCACCAGCCAGTGGCTCTCGGGGTCTCGCTCCACCACTATGGTAAACGACCTCTTCATGTTCCCCCCTTAACGACCTATTACCAGAATCGAATTCACTGGTCGGGGTGGGCGGATTTGAACCGCCGACCTCATGGTCCCAAACCATGCGCGCTAATCCGCTGCGCCACACCCCGATGCTATGGTAATTCTATAGAGGCTAACTTCGTTCGTCAAGCAACTGTAGCAGAAAAGATACGTCTCATAACGGCTTGCTTCTGCCCGGTTTCTTCAGCTTGCTCAAAAGCTCCTGGATAGCCTTTTTGGCCGGCCACTTGTCGCGGAACACGCGGCTGATGGCCGCCGTTATGGCTTCCGGGTTCTGATGCTGGAAGATGTTGCGGCCCACGGAGCACCCTATCGCGCCGACATCGCGTACCTGCTGCATACGAGTCAGAAGCTCTGCATCACTGATTAGAGAACCGCCTGCCAGCACCACCGGCCGGTCGCATGCCCGCACAATTTCGGCAAACGATTTCTGGTCGCCGCTCCAGTTTACCTTCACGATGTCGGCTCCCAACTCCGCGCACAGACGGGCATTTCGTTCCAGGTACTCCGCGCCCAACGCTCCTTGCATAGTTTTGAGGCTCTGGTAGGCGTTCGGGTACTCGGCTTCGGCGATGAAGGGCATGCCCAGCAACTCGCAGGCTTCGCCTATCCGGGAAACGTAGGTAATCGCGTCCGGCTCGTTGTCGCCTGCCAATGCCACATACACGACAACCGCATCAGCACCGATGCGCAGCGCTTCTTCAACCGAGCCGATGGGCGTAATCACCGCACCCGACGGCCTGCCCGCCGCAGAAGCAGTAAGCATGAGTGCCAGCGAGGTATCACGATGGAAGAGATGACAGAACTTCTTCGCCATGCCCCGCCCCAGCATCAGGACATTGGCTCCTCCTGAAATGGCCTCGCGGACGCGGGCTCCTGTGTCATATAGCCCGCTCAAGAATTGGGGGGAGGTCATCCCGTGGTCGATGGCACAGATGAGGCAGGTGTTGGTCTCGGTTTGGATCAAACGGTTCAGACGGATCTTTTTCCCAGTGATTGCGGACATGGTTTAGTTCCTCCTTCTACCCGAACAGAGGGCATGATTGATTGTACAACTGCACGTAGGTCCGGTAAGCCTCCTCGTACACGGCGAAGTTCTCTGGCGCTGGCTCGAAGCGCTCCTTAATCTGTACCATCTGCCTCGCTGCCTCCTCAATGCTGGAATACAGTCCTATCGCCTTTCCTGCCAGTATGGCCGCACCCAGGGTGGCCGCTTCTTCGTTAGTCGTTGTGACCACCGGTCGCCGTGTTATATCAGCTTCAATTTGCTTCCAGATGCGGCTGCGAGCCCCACCCCCCAGAGCACGGATTTCGTTGACGGGAACCCCCAGCCCCTCTATCACTTCAATGTTACGCCGCACAATAAAGCCAACGGCCTCCATAATTGCCCGAATGAAGTGACTGCGCCCATGTCGCAACGTAAAGCCGAAGAACACCCCCCGGGCCTTCGGGTTGGCCTCGGGAGCCATGGCACCCTGCAGGTGTGGCAGCATCACCAAGCCTTCGCAGCCCGGCGGCGCACGAGCTGCCTCTGCGCCCATCAGGTCGTACGCATCCAGTCCGCTGGCCTGAGCCACCCCCTTCTCCATCTGGGCGAATTCGTCACGGAACCAGCGCAATACAATCCCGCCGCTGGTAAAGGTGTGGAGCATGTACAAGTTCGGCACGCCATGGTAGTGGCACGGCATCTGATTGTTAGGGTCGAGTGTGGGCTGCGAAACCGTGGCACATATAGCCAGTGCTGCGCCCGTGTTCTCACTGAAGATGCCTGGCCGGATGTTGCCTACACCGATAGCGCCACACGCCTGGTCCAGAGCGCCCGTACAGGCCACAGTCTGCGGGCTCAAGCCCAATTCCTCAGCGACTCCGGGCAGCAGCTTGCCAACCGGCACGCCGGATTCCGTGTAGCGCGGGAGTTGGGCAGTAGTGATGCCCAGCGCCTTCAACATCTCCGGCCACCACTCTTTGGTACGGAAGTTCCAGTAGCAGGTTGATGTGACCAGCGAGCCTTCACAAACGTATTCACCGGTCAGGCGATGCAGGAAATAGTCCTCGATTAAAAGGAACTTGCTCACCTTCTCGAAGAGCTGCGGCTCGTGCCGCCGCAGCCAGAGCACCTTTGCCGCCGGCCAGGTTGGCACGAACCTGACCTGTCCCGTAGTTTCATACGCATGTCGATGTCCCAGGAGTTCGCCCAATTCATCTGCCTCCGACTGGGCCCGGTTGTCCAACCAGACGATGGCGCGCCTCAAGGGCCGGCCGGACCTGTCCACAACAATCAGAGTCTCTCCCTGAGCCGACAGGCCGAGAGCTTTGACATCTGCCGGGGCAATTCCCGATGCCTTCATCACCTTAGCGATAGCGGTGCTGAAGGCTCGCCAGTAGGTCTCGGTGTCCATCTCAACGGACAGCGCATCCGGGGTAATGAGCTGATATTCTTCGGTGTCCTTGGCTAACACGCTGCCCTGCAGGTCATGCAGAGCGCATTTCAGAGCGGTGGTACCCAAATCGACAGCGAGAATGGCGTCCATGAAAGCCTTCTCTATCCTCCCGGAGCTCCTGCCCAAGCGATGAGCGCTATTTCCTCACCCACATTGATCAGTGTGTGAGGCACGCCTTCCGGAATCAGGATGGCGTCTCCCTTGAACAATTCGTAATATTGATTTTCGTCAAAGAGCTGGACATGGCCCTGACATACAAAGAATACTTCTTGAGAGTTCGGATGGCCCACGTCGATGTTGCCGCGCTGCCCTGGCTGCAACATCGAGGTGCCAAACCATAGCTTGGGGACTTTGACGTACTCGCGGCAGTGTTCGAGCCCTTCCATGAAGCTGCGGGCCTCGACCTGACGGATGATGCGTGGAGGTTGGTACGACATCACTAGCCTCATTTTTAGGTGATTCGTGAGACTGCGCATAGGGTAACATAATTTGACGGGCAATACAAATGATGTTACTCTGAGAGCCAAGTCGACGTCTGATATTTTCGAGTCTGATAAGACAAAAAGGGGAGGCACAGTATGGCAAGAATTAAGCGTGCCCTCATGGAGGAGGTAGCCAGGTCAGCACACACATTCTGGGAGAAGAAGCTGACCCCGGGGATGGATTCCGGCGATACCAGCCTCAGAGACCCGAAAACAGGACTGATATACATCCTGCCTCAGCCCTCAGCGCGCCAGCCGATTCGCGGCTGGAACACCATCACCGGCGCCGATGTTGCTGTGATTGACCCGGAGGGCAATGTGGTGGGTCCACCCGAGAACCTTCCCACAGTTGAAGCCCCGATGCACCTGAGCATCTATAAGGCACGACCTGATGTGAACGCCATTGTGCACAGCCATGGGGTGTGGTCGCAAATCTTCGCCGCTGTTCGACAGGATATCCCGTGCTTAACAATCGATGCATATCATTTTCTGATGGGAGAAGTGAAATGCGCTGAGTTCGGGCGAGTGGGGTCGGAAGCGCTGGCACAGAACATCGTCGAGGCGCTGGGCAGCGAACGCAGGGCGGCCCTCATGGCAGGTCATGGTGCGGCTTGTGTCGGCCCCGACTTTTACGAAGCGTTCCTCGTCGCCGATGTCCTCGAGATGACGGCCAAACAAGCGCTCTTTGCCAAGCTGATTGGCAAGATTGTACCCGTTACGCTGGGCGATATTCTTACTGAGGACATTGTCAGGAGCATGGACGCCGAGTCGCTGAAGCAACTGGGCATAAAGTTTTGAGGCAGGCAAGGAACGGAGGGTAGCGAGATGAAGAGATTCAAGGATAAAGTGGTCTTAATCACAGGTGGTGCGGAGGGAATGGGTCGTGCCATCACGCTGGCTTTTGCCCGGGAGGGCGCCATCGTGGTACCCACAGACATCAACACTAAGCTGCTGGCGAAAACCGCAAAAGAGGCCTCTAAATTGAGCGGTCGCCCTGTCGACTGGTTCAAAATGGACGTCACCAAGAAAGATGGGATTGCGCAGGTTGTGAAGACGATTATCGACAAGCACGGCCGGATCGACGTTCTGGTCAACAATGCCGGGGTTTCTACCATGAACCCCGTAGTGGACATGACCGAGGAAGAGTGGGACTTTTGCATGAACGTGAACGCAAAAGGCCCCTTCTTGGTGACGAAGGCAGTCCTGCCCCACATGATCGCCGCAAAGAGCGGCAAAATCGTCAACACTGCTTCGGTTGCCGGTAAAGGAGCCACCGCTTTCCAGGCGCACTACGGAGCTTCCAAGGCGGCGGTTATCGCCTTTACCCAGGCGCTATCCAAAGAAGTCGGGGAATATCATATCAATGTCAATGCGGTATGCCCCGGGATGATCAAGACAGCCATGCAGGACCGGGAGATGGTCTGGGAGGGCAAGCTGCGCGGTATGAATCCTGAGGACCTGCGCTTTATGGGTTGTCAGTTCATACCCTGGGGTCGCAATGGGGAGCCCGAGGATGTGGCGAAGGTGGTTCTTTTCCTGGCATCACCGGATGCGGAATACATCACGGGGCAGGCCATCAACGTCACCGGCGGCTTGATCATGGTAACGCATTAAGGCTGCCTCACATGCAACAGGAGAACCGACGTGATTGATGCTAAGGTTCGCACGAATGTCCTGAAGGCGGTTGACAGCCTGAAGGATGAGCTGGTGCAGTTGGTCTGCGACACGGTCCGTATCCCAAGTTGCACTTCGATGCTTGAGGGTTCAGGCTCGAGCGATACCACTGTCGAGATGAGCGGGGAAACACGGGTCAACCATGCCTTCAAGCCCGTTATGGAATCCTGCGGATTGGAGACCGACCTGTGGGAAGTGCAGAAGGGTCGGGCCAATCTGGTGGGAATCTGGCGCGGGAAAGAGAGAGGCCGCTCCCTGCTCCTCAACGGGCATGTGGATGTCGTGCCGCCTGGCCCAATAGAGAAATGGACAGTGGCCGGTCCGTGGAGCGGTGAAATCATCGCCGGGAAGATTTACGGCCGCGGCTCCACCGATATGAAAGGTGGGCTCGCGGCTGCTGTTTTTGCCATGAAGGCACTGCTGAAAGCAGGCTACCGCCCAAAGGGGGACGTGTTCATCCAGAGTGTGGTGGGGGAAGAGACCATGGAGACCTCTGCGGGAACAGGGGCGGCGCTTGAGCGCGGCTATGGAGCCGATGCGGCTATCGTCTGTGAGACGTCGAGCCCGCCTCAGCGGTTCTCTATAAATATTGCATCGCCGGGCTTGGTCTTGATGCAAGTCAAGGTAAAGGGCAAGGCAGCGCATATCTCAATGCGCTCTGAACTGATTAGGCCCGGAGGCATGGGGGCTGCCGTGGGCGTATCAGCCATTGACAAGGTATTCTTGATATACCAGGCTCTGCTCAAACTGGAGGAAGAGTGGGGGCAGACGAAACGCCACCCTGCTTTCATGCGTCCCGGCCAATTCGTCCTTTATCCCGAGGTTATCCAGGGTGGAGACTTAATAGCAGCCTCCATCCCGGAGGAATGCTACATGATTTACATCATCTGGCATCCTCCGCAGGATACCGCGGAAAGTGTCGCCGAGGAAATCAAAACTCATATAGCGCGCTTTACACAGACCGACCCCTGGCTGCGTGAGAACCCGCCGGAGGTATATGCGCCCCTGTTTAGCTGGCCACCATTCGAGACTTCGCCAGAGGAACCCATCTGCAAAGCTGCTGCGGCAGCGAGCGAGGCGCTCTTCAACCGACCGGCGGTCCTGTACGGTTCCGCTTACACCAGCGATGCCAGTTTCATACGGCAAGCAGGAATTCCGACGGTAGTGATGGGCCCGGGCACCCCCGGGGTAGCGCACGGCTTTAATGAGTACGTAGAGATTCAGGACCTGCTGGATGCGGCCAAGCTATACGCCATGACCATAGTCGAATGGTGTGGCATCTAAAAAGGGCATGTAAGACCGCTATCTTGCGGCGGTTTGGCAATCCTTTATTATTCCGGTTCCCGATAGTCCTTTGTCTGTCTATCGGACTTAACATATTCTTGATTTCTGTCGACAACCTCTTCCACAAGCTGTTCGCCGGAGAATCTGGCTAGAAGTATTGTTCCCAAAAGTATCGCAGCCAGGCCGACGAGCCGCAAATCGCGGTATAGCAATTCTTGGGGGAAAACCTCCTGCATAGCAAATACCCCCACGAAAATAGTGACCAGCCGCGAACAGAAATCCGATACAGCCGTTACGACAATGGCTCTGCCCTGCTGGTAGCCACGTGATAATATGAGAAAGCCGACAAGATAAAACAGTATCAAGAAAAGCGGAATAAGCCCCAGAGCAATGATACTAGCTTTCTCGCTTATGGAATCCATAAAAGCCTTGGTTAGAACATCACCCAGTCCCATCAATACACCGGCAAAAATGCTGAACACAACAAGCCAGTTGAAACCGAAACCAAATTTGCTCCTGGCTGCGTAGACAACAAAACAAATTGCGATGACCGCCGCCACAGCGGGGATTAAACGTGAGGGAATCATCACACTGGTGGTCCCACTCTCACTCGACTCACTGAATCCCAGTGCGATAATACCTGCAGTAACAATAATCACTCCCAGCCACTCCCGGGCTTTGAGACGATGGTGCAGAAAGAATATGGAAAAAAAAGCGAGGATTACGAATCCCGAGCCCTGGATGGAGCGGGCCAGTGAAACGGGGGTATAACGCAGTGCAAACACGAACAGCCCCCAACCAACGCCCGATATAACTAAACCGCCAATCCATTTTCTGGAAAATACAAATGCCTTGATAATCTTAAATAACTTCCGGCTCACCTCAAGTTTAGGCAGGGTGTCGGCTGCCTGTTTCTGCCACACTACCCCCACATCCCAACAAACAGCGCAACCAGTAATCAACAGGATGCATATCCAGATAGACACTTTTTACTTCTTTCTTTATCTTGGGCCATCTCGGCCTGACTCGAACAAGCCTCCGAAGTCATACCCTTGGGTGGGCAGTAACGGTGTAGCTTAGCAGTAATCGTTTTGAGGCAACTGGATTACTAATCAGGTAATAATATTACCATTATGGCACCCCTGGCGGGACTCGAACCCGCGCTCCTGGCTCCGGAGGCCAGTGCTCTATCCTCTGAGCTACAGGGGCA
>Ga0172365_10002519_pt1 | contig 13534 bp, 13 predicted proteins | sample LakKivSesite48cm_FD_114535 | JGI IMG/M metagenome (GOLD analysis project Ga0172365, IMG submission 114535) | Sediment microbial communities from Lake Kivu, Rwanda - Sediment site 48cm | ecosystem: Environmental > Aquatic > Freshwater > Lake > Sediment | place: Rwanda: Western Province, Lake...
CCTTCAACTACGGAGCGAAGGTATCCGGCTACACGATTCATTTTGTTGATGAAAACCCCGACGGGGGTCCAGTCATCTACCAAGAGGCAGTTGACGTAAGCGACTGCAAGACAGAGGACGAGGTTGCCGCAAAGATACTGAAAAGGGAGCATGTCGGGCTTCCCATCATAGTGGACTCTTTCTCAAAAGGAAAATACGTAATAGAAGGGAGAAGGGTTCGTTACGCCCCTACCTCTCCCTAAAAAGAACGTATCTCGGGTCTACTTTCAGAGTTCTGACATCAACCCTGCTTGAGATGCTGCTCAGGATTGTGTTCACTGCAATGTAAGAGATGCTTATCCCAACTGCAAAGCAGAGCCTTTCAAAGGCGGTTATCGGCACGAGTGTCGCCCAGACATCTGCAGGTATGCTGAACGCATACAGGAATGCCACCGAGCCTACTGCGTGTGCAGTGAAGGTTGCGCCCAGGCTCCTCAGGAACAGCCTGTCCTTCCATATCGCTGCTGCAACTGGTATCAGCCAGTAAAGCGAATAATACCACGCCTGCCTTCCGACGGGGTTCAATACGAATAATGCCATGCAGACAAGCGGGACAGCCACCCTGAACCTGCTCTTCGAACCGAAGTAGAACGCTGCGAACATCATCGGAGTGAACCTTATGAGAGTAACTGGATCCAGCGCCTTTCCTGAAATGAGGAAATTCAGAACCTCGACGAACAGAACCGATGCAACTCCCAGAATCGGGTTGAACATGCCCGCTCCAATCGGACCTATGAACTGGAAGAAGTTGAAGTTCTGGGATGGAACACCGAGTATTGTTGAAAACTTCAGCTGGTAGACTGCAAGTGAAATTATTGTGAACAAACCAACGAAAGCAACTTTTCTCATGTCCATCCAAAACACCTCCCAAAGCACTAATTTTACGAATAGCAAAATATAAATACTCATGGTTTCTTTGATGCAACTTCCTCGTAGATTCTCTTCATTTTCAGCGCATCAACGTCAAGCAGGGGGCTCTCCGAGATTATTGTCCCGTCAAACCCATTCTCGACAATCACTTCTGCAAGCGGTTTGAAGGGAGGCGAGTACTCCTCCCCCAGAATCATGTGGTGCCTCTCCCCCTTCTCGTTCCACGCAACCTCGCTGAAATGGGAGTGGAAGTGTCTTACCGCATCCTTGCCAAGCTTGTTTTCAATTTCAGTGAAAATTCTTAGGTAATCCCCCTTCTTTTTCAGCGTCCCTCCCTCCCTTGCGTGGATGTGCGCGAAATCAACGACAGGCTTTGTCATCTCCACTGAAGCGGAAAGCTCAATATTCTCAGAAAGGTTGCCGAATTGCGTTTTCTTCCCCGTAGTCTCCAGACCCAGCCACACCCCCTTTATTCTCTCCTGCTTCATCCTGCCGACTACATCCTCAAGCGTTTTCTTCACAAGCTTCATCGTCTCCTCGGGGCTCCTCCCCATGTAAAAACCCGGATGGAAAACAATCACGCCGGCTCCAAGAACCTGCGCTATCCTAGCGGTCTCCATGATGTTCCTTATGGTGGCATCAATCTTCATCCTCTCCCTTGCAGCGCAGTTTATCCAGTAGGGCGCATGGGCGCTCAGCGAAACTCTCTTCTCCTCAGCAATCCTCCTCGCCTCCGATGCCAGCTCATGCTTCATCCTCACTCCCTTCACGAACTCGCACTCAAACGCATCCAGCCCTTCACCTGCAGCATACCCAATTGCCTCAGCAGTGCTTCCCTTGAAATCAAAAGGTATGCCAGCGGGTCCCCAGCGCATTGCATCAACCCACAAACAGCAGGAACAGCAGTACCACCATAACGAACGCCCACAAAGGAAAGTTCCATGCCGCAACCTTGCTGCCGTCAAGTGGCGGTATGGGGAGCAGATTGAAGAAGGCAAGGTAGAGATTGACATATGTCCCAAAACTTAAAAGGGACTGGGCCAGCAATTCGGCATTCGGCGTGCCGCGCAATCCTATTGCAACCGAGAGGAATAGGAATACTATCGCGAGTAGGAAGTTGGTGAGAGGGCCTGCAAGGGATATTATGCCATTCTCCCTTCTGCTCAGGTAGTTAGAGTAGATGTACACCGCCCCTGGGGCCGCAAATAGGAATCTCCCACCGCTGATTATCGCAGTTGCCAACATGAAGAGAAGCCCTTCCGGCCAAGCCCTGTAGAATGCCCTTGCCCCATAATGGTTTGCGGCAAACCTGTGCATCAGCTCATGCGCTACGAACCCAACCCCAACAGTGAGCAGGATTATTGGAAAGAACGCTAGCTTTCCGATTGAGAATGCAATTGCAATCGCAAGTACAGATATTGTTATATCCTGTAGTTCCCCTGCTTCCATGCTTCATATCACCTCTATCTCCTTCTGAAGAATCTTCACCTTTGCGGGACTGAAAAGACTGGCGTAGGAGACAACAATGCACTCCTCCTCACCCCCACCCTTCAGCTGAACTTTTATACTGTTCCCGATTCTGCCGTTCTCCACGGCAACTGCGAATGGAGGTGCTGATAAGATGCTGAAAGGCAGCTTCTGTTCAGAAAGGATTACTCTTACCTCGTCTCCTGCCCTCACCCCTCTTACATGCGGATACAGGAAAGGCATGAGCAGGGAGGAACCGAATGCAAATGCAAGTGATTTGAGAAGAAAGTCAATTCCCGCGTTTGGAGTTACGGCGTATACTATCAGTGCAATTGCAGTGAACAGCACGATTGACTTGAAGAATATCCTGATGTCTATCATTCGAACTACCTGTACATGCTGTCCTCTCCGCCGACGAACTTCTTTATCCTTTCAACTTGGTTCTTTGTGATGCTGGGTCTGACTTGGCTAAGAGCGTCACTGAAGTGGGACATTTTCACATCCTCCGAATTGCTTCTTATCGCGGCCATGCCCGCTTCCCTGCACACTCCTTCTATGTCGGCCCCCGTGTATCCCTCGGTCTTCTTCGCCAGCACCTTTATATCGACGTCCTTTGCCAGAGGCATTCCCTTCGTGTGTATCTTGAATATCTCAAGCCTCATGCTCTCGTCAGGAGCGGGCAGCTGTATAATCTTGTCAAACCTACCAGGTCTGAGCAACGCAGAATCAAGCATGTCAGGCCGATTTGTTGCTGCAAGCACAACCACATTCTTCAGGTTCTGCAAGCCGTCAAGCTCGGTGAGCAGGGAGTTAACCACCCTTTCAGTGACATGCGTGCCTTCGTCATAACCGCCTCTGAGGCCTGCGACTGCGTCTATCTCATCTATGAAGATTATGCACGGTGCAGCCATCCTTGCCTTTCTGAAAAGCTCCCTCACGGCCTTCTCGCTCTCCCCCACCCATTTGGAGAGGAATTCCGGCCCCTTCACTGAGATGAAGTTAGCCTCGCTCTCGGTTGCAACCGCTTTTGCAAGCAGAGTCTTTCCGGTTCCTGGAAGGCCTACAAGCAGTATCCCCCTCACCGGTCTTATGCCCATCTTCGTGAACTTCTCGGGATTCTTCAGCGGAAGTTCAACAGCCTCCTTCAGCTCCATCTTGACGTTCTCTAGCCCTCCCACATCCTCCCACTTCACATTCGGGATTTCAACGAACACCTCCCTGAGCGCGGAAGGTTGTATATCCCTCATCGCATTGAAGAAGTCGTCCCTTGTGACTTTCAGCTCCTCAAGAATCTGCGGCGGGATGAACTCCTCCTCCAGGTTTATCTTGGGCAGTATTCTCCTGAGCGACTTCATTGCAGATTCTTTTGAAAGTGATGAGATATCTGCTCCGGTGAAACCATGGGTTATATTTGCAAGCTCGTCCAGATTAACATCCTTGTCAAGCGGCATGTTCCTCGTGTGAATCTGCAGTATCTCCTTTCTTGAATTCCTGTCCGGCACCCCTATCTCTATCTCCCTGTCAAACCTCCCCGGCCTCCTGAGGGCGGGGTCTATCGAGTTGGGCCTGTTCGTCGCTCCAATCACAATCACTTGGCCCCTTGCCTTCAACCCATCCATAAGGGCAAGCAGCTGTGAAACCATCCTCTTCTCCACTTCTCCGGTCACTTCCTCCCTCTTCGGGGCAATCGCATCTATCTCATCCATGAAAATGATTGAAGGTGCATTCTCCTCAGCTTCCTTGAAAACCTGACGGAGTCTTTCCTCGCTCTCACCAACGAACTTGCTCACCAGTTCGGGTCCTGCTATGTCTATGAAGTGAGCCTCGCTCTCGTTCGCAACCGCTTTTGCAAGCAGAGTCTTTCCGGTTCCTGGCGGGCCATAGATGAGCACTCCCTTTGGCGGCTCTATCCCCAGTCTCTCAAACAGCTCAGGATGCCTCATGGGAAGCTCAACCATCTCCCTTATCTTCTGGATCTCCTCCTTCAAGCCGCCGATGTCCTCGTAGGTTATCTGCGCTATCCTGCCGACATCCTTCATCGGCTCCTCCTTGAGGTCAACTTCAGTCGCCTCGTTTATCACTGCTATCCCCTGCGGTTGCACAAGCGCGACTACAAGGGGCAAGGAAGTCCCGAAAACAGGGATAAACTTCGTATCTCCTTTAGCGACAGCTCTCCCAATTAACCGTTTCTTTACAAACTCATCAAACCCAGGCGAATACCTTATCGGCTCGCTTGGCGAGAGCACAACCTTCTTCGCCTCCTTCGTCTCAGCCTTCCTAACAAAGACTTTGTCCTGCAATCCAACTCCTGCGTTCTGCCTCAGGTATCCATCCATCCTTATTATGTTCAGCCCCTCATCCTGCGGGTGTGCCTGCCACACGACGGCAGCAGTTATCCTCTTCCCCTTAATCTCAATTATATCACCAGTGGTAACCTCAAGAGTTTTCCTTGCCTTTGAATCTATCCTTACAATATCCCTCCCAACGTCGTTCTGGTATGCTTCCACAACTTTGAGCTCGGTACCTTTCAACGCCATCAAATCACCTTTCTACCATCTCCCCTCCGCCTGGAGGAAGAGCCCTGAGTATATCCTCCTCATCCCAATTCATCTTCTCCTCACTCAGTTTGTCCGATAAGAGTCGAAACAGCTTCTTGGAAAGGTCGCTTTTTCCAACCCCGCCCGGTTTTATTTCAGTATACGAAGTGAAGCGTGAATTCCCGCACAAGGCGGGTATGCATTCAACTCCGCTCTCTGTCACTCCGATATACATTTTTAACTCGATGTTTTTAAACCATTTTCGGTCTCCTTTTATCATGAATCCTCCCTTTGGAACATACTCGCCGTGGGAGTGCTTGCTGACCTGCTCCTTCCTTGCGGCGTAGACGTCCACGCTGCCCAATCCCTCCTTCCATGCGCTGGAGTAGCTTCCGGCAAACTGTGCAGCTTCCTCTACTGTCTTTTCCGGAGCGCCGCAGCCGTTCTTCACAATCGTGAAGGGAGCGCCATGGATGTCCGCATGCAGAAAGATATCTGCATCTTCAAAATACCTCGAGAATAGCTGCTCGTTCTGCTCGGCATCCCTCCCGCCGATCACGAGGAAGCCATCGCTGCTTATGAACCAGTGGAACTTCTCGTACCACTGCGCCTTCCTCCTTATCTTCGGCCTCTTTTCTGCAACGCTTTCAAACTTTTCCAGCTCCTCCTTTGTGTTGTCAATCGCCCTTTCAACTCCTTCCGCCTTCTCCCGGAACTTCTTTGCCCTTTCGTAGTATCCAGCGGCATTCTCCTGCGCGCTCCTGCCAATATCCAAAGGAACTTTCACAGAATCCTCCTCGCATCCTTGATTATCTTCGCATGGTCAAAAGCAAGCGGAGGCAGTTCGTCTAGCTTGAACCACTTCACTTCTTCTGCCTCATTGCCCTTACCCAATCTCCCGCCAACAAATTTCACGAGGAAGGCAACAGTAATGTTGCCTCTCCTGTCCCTCCTCGGGTCGGAGTAAACCCCAATAATCTTTTTGACTTTCACCTTGAGGCCCGTTTCCTCCAAAGCCTCCCTCCCAACAGCCTGCTCAACCGTTTCGTTATCATCAACAAAACCGCCGGGAAGCGCCCAGCGTCCTTTGAAAGGCTCAAATCTCCTTCTGATGAGCAAGAGCTTCCCCCTTTCAACAATCACTGCATCAACGGTAGCAGGTCTCATTTCTTTCCCCAGCCTTCCTTGCTCTTGCATTTAGGATCTATGCACATCTGAAAAACCTTCTTGCCGCTCCTCACGAATATCATTGGCAACCCACACTCCTTGCAGCTCTTCTTCAGCGGCTTTATGCTCCCGAACTGCGGTATAGGGTAGCTCTGGGTGCATTTCGGGTAGTTGGAGCAGCCGCAGAACCTCTTTCCGCTTGCCTTCGACACGATAATCTTCAGATCGCCCCCACAACTAGGGCATTTGCCAAGGAAGTTCCGCTCGAAATTAGTGCTCTTCAACGCAACCACGAGTTCGCTGCCAATCTCCTGCTCCTTCTTCTTGAAATCCTGAAGGATCTCTGACAGAACCGTCTTGCCGCTCTCAATCACCTTGCCCTCCTCTATCTTGCCCTCCTGTATCCACTCCATCTCCCTTTCAAGTTTCCTAGTCAGCTCCTCGTCCAGGATTTCGGGCGAGTGGTGCTCAAGCGCATCGCACACGGCAAGCCCGAAGGTCGTCACCTTTATGCCCCTTCCTTCAATATAGCCTCTCTTGTACAGCGTGTCAATAATCATGGAGCGCGTCCCTTTCGTGCCAAGCTCCCTCTCCTCCAGAGTCTGGACAATCGAGGCAGGCGTATACCTGGCAGGCGGCTTCGTCTTGTCCTTCTTCATCTCCAATCTTTCAACTTCAACCGCCTCTCCCTCATTGAAGCCTGACAGGTCAGCTTCCTCGAATTTCACGTATGGCTTGTAGAAGCTTATCCACCCTTCCTTCAGCACCCTTGCACCATCGCCGACATACCTCTGGTCGCCAAGCAGGAGCTCAACATGCATCTTCTCCCTCACTGCGTTCTCTGCGAAGCATGAGAGGAACCTCTTGGCAATCAGGTCGTACACCTTCAGCGCTGCCTCCGGAGTCCCCCTCTTTGGCAGGACTCCTGTGGCGAATATCGCGGGATGGGCTGGGTCGTCCCTGCTCCCCTCCCTCGGATGGAACCTTCTCTTGTCAATAAGCTCCTTTGCGAACTTCTCATAAATGGGATTCTTTGACAGCATGTTTATTATCCTCGGCAGATTGAGCTTTGCGGGCAGCTTCTGCGATGCAGTTCTTGGATAGGAAATCAAACTGGCCTCGTACAGGGACTGAGCAATCTCCTGCGTTTGTGACGGCGAGAAGCCGAACCACCGGTATGCCTCAATCTGCAGTGAAGTCAAATCAAACGGCGGGTTGGGCAGCTGCTCGAATCTCCTCCTCTCAACCTTGTCAACAGTCCCGCTTCTCTCCGTTTTTTTCTTAGCCCCTTCCGCTTCCTTCTTCTCGAAGAATCTTCCTTTCTCGTGGGTGAATCTCACCCCTCTGCATTGGGCGAAAAGCTGCCAGAATGGGACAGGAATGAATGCAATTATCTCCCTTTCCCTCAGACTGAGTATTTTAAGAGTCGGACCTTGCACTCTGCCTATGCTCATGACCTTATACTCGCCGCACTTTCTGATCGCGCTCATCAACCCCCTTGAGAGGTTTATGCCCCACAGCCAGTCAATTATGCTTCTCGCCTCTCCTGCATAGGCGTTGTTGTAATCCAGTTCGCTTCTGTTGTCGTATGCCTCCGCAAGCTCCTCCTCCGTAAGAGTGGAGAACCTCATCCTCTTGCCTTCCTTGCTTCCGCATGCAAAACGGATGATGTTGTAACCGATTATGCTCCCCTCGGTGTCAAAATCGCACGAGTTGACGAATTCCTTCGCATTCTTGGAAAGGAACTTTATCGTCTCCAGATATTTTCTGGTGTAGTACGCGCTCTTCTCAACCTGGTATGAAGGGACCCATCCAACATCAAAGACAGGATAGCCCCCACCATTCTTCTCCTTCAGCATGTACACGTGACCCACTGTCGGAGCGATGTAAATTTGCTCGCCGTTCCTTTCCACTTCATAGTAGGCAACACCGTTGAACATCTTTCTCTTGGCATCCCTTCCAAGTGCGGTTGCAACTCTCTCTGCAACACGCGGTTTCTCGCAGATAACCAGCACTGTCATAAAGACACCTAAATCTTCTCACTCTGCTCCCACATTTTGTTGAATTCCTTTGTGTATTTGTCAACAATCTTAAGCTCATACGTCCTCATCCCAAGCTCGATGTTCCTCTCCAGGCTCGTCTTGGTGAGGTTTGCGGAAGTGAAAAGCACCTCAACCTCGTCAACTATCAGGAATTTGGCATGCACCACTGCGTTCAAGCATATGGGTATGCCCGCCTTCTTAAGCCTCTCAACCATCGCCCCATGTGATTCATCCCCCTCAAGCGCAGGCCTGCATACAATCTTTATGTCCAGCTTCTTTTTCTTCAGATCCTCCAGCCTCTCAAGTATGGCGTCAACACCCCATATCCACGGGGAGACAAGCAGGACGCTCTCCTCTGCGAAGTCAAGCATGCTGATTATATTCGTCTTTATCTGCTCCGGCTCCAGTATCTCGCTCCTTCCCCTTCCAGACAGGTAGCAGGCGGCAAGCCTCAAAGCTCTCTTGTAACCGCCCTCAATGGCGCGGTCTATCCTCCCAAGGGTCTCCTCCCTGTATCTTTCTCTTGCCTTTATGAATGACTCATACAAAACCCGTTCGTCAAGAGTCAGCCTGTCGAAGTTCAGCGAGCCCACCCTCAGAGCCTCGAGGTTCTTCCCGTCCCTCATGCTGTGGATTTCGTGGATTTTCTTCAGGTCATAACCGACTTTCTCCTCCAGCATGTCCTTGACATTCCTGGATTCAACGCTCGCCCCCTTCAGCATCAGCTTCTCCACCTCCTCAAGGATTTCGTGGACTTCGCCCTCAACGTGCTCCTCCATCTCCTTGTAGAAGCTGTTGCTCATCCTCTCCAGATTCTTCGTTTCCTTCTCGCCGCTCCACAGTTTGAACAGCTTTTCCTTCGGGTCCATCAATAACTATTAAAATGTTTACCAATAAAAATTAGTATGCAATCTTCTACTTCGTCTGGGGAAAAGCAAAGGAAATACATAATCGTCCTAGGCTCCTTGATGAGCGGACTGGGAAAGGGGATAGTCACTGCTTCTATCGGAAAGGAGTTGCAGTCAAAAGGATTCAACGTAGTTCCAGTGAAATTCGACGGCTACCTCAACGTGGACTGCGGGACGATGAACCCATACAGGCACGGGGAGGTATTCGTGCTTGATGACGGCGCGGAGTGCGACATGGATCTTGGGACATATGAACGATTCCTTAATATTGATCTGAAGTGGGACAACAATATCACTGGCGGGAAGATATTCCGCTTGATAATTGACAAGGAGAGGAAGGGGGGTTATCTGGGATATGATGTGCAGATAGTGCCTCATCTCACAAATGAGATAACGAAATGGGTGAAAAAGGTAGGAAGCGATTTCGACGCGGATATCGTGCTTGTAGAAGTTGGTGGGACTGTTGGTGATTTGGAAAACTCATACTTCATTGAAGCAATGAGGCAGCTGGCGCTTGAGAATAATAACAGCACAATGTTCATTCAGGTTACCTACGTGCCGATTCTTGAAACCGTGGGGGAGCAGAAGACGAAGCCGACTCAGCATGCAACAAGATTATTGCAGAGCATGGGTGTGCAGCCAGACGTGATAATCTGCAGGGGAAGCGGGAAGCTCTCAGCAAACGCGAAGAAAAAGATAGCGCTGTTCTGTAACGTCCCGGAGGAGGCGGTCATAGACGACCCGGACAGTGAGACGATATACGAGGTTCCGCTCCTGTTTGAAAAGCAGAATCTTGTGGAGCTGATAATGCAGAAGCTCTGCATAAAGCCGAGCAAAAAGGATTTGAAGAACTGGGAAGGGCTTGTTGAGAAAATAAAGAGCCCGAAGAAAAATGTTACAGTTGGGATAACGGGCAAGTATACTGCCTTGAAGGACGCATACGTAAGTATAAAGGAGGCGTTGATCCACTCGGGAGCGCATAATGACTGCAGGGTGAACATAAAATGGATTGAGACAACGGAGATAGAAGATGGAAAACAAACTCTTGATGTGCTGAAGGATTGCGATGGAGTCATAGTGCCAGGTGGGTTCGGTGAGAGAGGGATGGAGGGAAAGATCCAGTGCATTAGGTATGCTAGGGAGAAGAACATACCTTTCCTTGGTCTATGCTTGGGGATGCAGCTGGCGGTTGTTGAGTTTGCAAGAGACGTTTGTGGCTTGGAAGGTGCGAATACAACTGAGAGCGACCCGAATACAAAATACCCCGTTGTGGATTTGTTGCCAGAGCAGAGGAGGATTGTTTATAAAGGAGCAACCATGCGTTTGGGAGGGCATGACGTTCAGGTAAAGGAAGGAACACTTGCCCACAAACTCTATGGGAGTACAAAGGCAAGGGAGCGCTTCAGACATAGGTACGAAATAAATGAGAATTATGTCAAAACTTTTGAGGAGAAAGGGCTGGTTTTCTCAGGCAAGGCGGTTGGTGAGAATGTGATGCAGATTTCTGAGCTGCCCAACCACAAGTTTTTCATAGGAACCCAGTTCCACCCAGAATTCACATCAAGGTTGGAGAGGCCGAACCCGCTTTTCATGGGTTTCTTAAAGGCATGCATGAAATAGCTACTTCTCCTTCTTCTTTATAACGCAGATCTCTCCCAAGCCCACCCTGCCGTCGCTCTCCTTCTGCATGAACGGCTCAATCTCCTTCTGCCTCTCCTCCTCCACTTTCCTTTTCAGCTCAAGCAATTTCCTTTCCTTAGCCGACTTCCTCTCGGTGTGGTGCTTCTCCTGCAGTGCCTTTCTAATTTCGTCTATCCTCTTCTCAAGCTGGGCGACCTGCATCTCGGCGCCCTTTATATCCTCACCGATGAACCTCAGTTTCCTCTCCATCCTCTCGATGTTGATTGCCTCATCCAGCTTCTTCTCCCATCTCCTGACTTCCTTGACGAGCTCCCTCTCCTGCTTCAGCGTCCTAGCCTCGGTTGAAATGATGAACTCCAGCCTGCGTACCCTCTTCCTTATGTCGCTTGCCGGAGGAAGCGTGACCTCCTTCCTCTTCTTCTCCAGCATCTCCCTTAATGCCTTGGACTCGTACATCTTGTAGCGGTACCTTCTGTCAACCTCCTTCAACTTCTCAACTAACCCTGCCTTCTCCTTCTCCAGGGCGGCTGTCTCATCGTGTTTTCCTTCCTCTTCCACGTCATTCCCTCACAAGCGAAAGCTTTATATTAGGGTGTAAGTATAATAAATTCTGCATTTTCTGCGTCTTCTCTAATACTGCCGAAAGGCAGCAAAACTGGTCGCCTTGCCAGCGCATGACGCGCTGGCCTATTTTTAACGACCCGCTAATCTTTACCATATCCTCATTTTCCAACTGTTAACCTACAGTATAAGAATCAAAACTTTCTCGTCGTGCTTATATTTATTTCTATGCTTAAAATACCTCGTATGATTGAGATTAAGGCAGACGAGATGGAGGGGGGCGGCCAGATACTGCGCTCTTCGGTCTCCCTGTCATCAGTGTTGCGCATCCCTGTGAAGCTGTTCAACATACGTGCCAAGAGGACAAAGCCCGGCATGCAGGCGCAGCATCTCATGGGGGTTTCGGCTGCGGCAAGGATGACCGATGCGAAGGCAGAGGGGCTTGCTAAGGGATCGACCGAACTGCTTTACGCCCCCTCTTCAACAAAGGGCGGACAATTCAACTTCAATGTCGGAACTGCAGGCTCATCCATGCTGGTCCTGCAGACAATTCTCCCTCTCGCGGTTTATTCTCCTTCGGAAGTTCAACTGAAAATAACTGGAGGGACCCACGTTGCGTGGTCGCCGAACTTCCACTTCATAAAGGAGGTCTTCTTCCCTGCTTTGGATAGGATGGGTTACTCCCCCTCTTCATTTGAGATGGAGAAGGCAGGCTGGTACCCGAAGGGAGGCGGGGTTGTAACTCTCTCGTCAAAACCAGCCGGCAGCCTGAAGCCCATCAAGCTGGAATCGCCAGGCCGGCTTCTAAAAATAACAGGAGTTTCCTGCTGCTCCAATCTACCGGAGACAGTGGCTGAGAGGCAGGCCGAATCTGCAAAGCAGCTGCTGGCAAAGAATGGTTACGAGGCGGAGCTGGAGAGGAAGGTCCTGCTTTCGTCGTCAAGAGGTTCCGCGCTGACCCTCTGGGCGGTATACGAGAACAGCATTCTCGGAGCATCCTCCCTGGGAGCACTGGGCAAGAAGTCTGAGCATGTTGGGGCGGAAGCAGCTCAGAACCTCGTCAAGGAAATTGAAAGCGGGGCTGCCTTTGACAGGCACATGGGGGATCAGCTGCTCATCTACATGGCGCTTGCAAAAGGAGAGTCCTCAATCACCGTGAGCGAGCTCACGCCGCACATAAAGACGAACATATGGGTTCTAGAACAGTTCACAAAGGAAAGATTCGGGATTGAGGAGCTTGAGAACCGGATCGCGAGGATTACGGTGCATGGCGTAGGCTTGGAGAGAGGCAGCCTCACTGCATGATGGCCAGCGGGTATAGATAAACAAGCGGGTCTCCGAAAAGCGCAGAGAGCAGCAGAGCAATGAGCACGTAGGGCATGAAGACAGGCATCTCCTTATAGACAGGAAATTTCTTTCTCTTTCCCATCTTCTTCAGCTTCTCTATTTCAGAAGCAGTCAGCAGCTTGTCCAGCTTGTACTTGCTCACGAGCTTCTGATCCATCTTCTCAACTGCGAGCACGTCCTCTTCGTCTATGTCCTCCACACTAACCATCCTTATCATGTGTTTCTCCGTTATGTGCTCCTTGAGGCTGAACACGCTCGTCGCGCATATGACAACCGCCGCAAAGACTGCAAGCTGCACCTGCGGCATCTCAACTATGCTGTTCAGGAAGTATAGGAACACCAGATACAGTATCATCATTGCAATCGACAGTAATGCATGGGTGCGGTTTATTTCGATTTTCTCACCCCTAATAATCTCATAGAGAGTCACAGGAACGTACTTCACGAATATCCCAAAAACACCCAGCATACCGGAAAGAACGAATATGGAAACCACAAAGGGAAAGCTAAGCTGTGGTTCAACATCAGTGAGGAGCGGCTTTGGAGCATTTGGTAGCAGCAAAGCAATCGATATGAACATCAGCACGTCTGCCCCGCCGATCTGTCCTGCCCTGTAAAGCAGGTAACCGAATGCAAATATGGCTAGCGCCACGGCGAAAGCGAATATAATATCAGAGGTGTTGAGCGTTGCAAGGGTGAAGACTACCCCTAGCGCAACAAGCGAATAAGTGAGCCAGGTCGGAACATTCCTCTTGTTGAAAAGGTCATAGTATGTGGCTGCGGTGCATCCAACAAAACAGACTGCAAACCTCAGCATCTCCAACTCCATCAACTCACCCAACAACTTCTATCCTCTTCCGGTTCTTCCCTATCCCTTCGAGAATCTTCTCCGTTATCCTTGCTTCAGCCTGTCTCTTCTTCCTTGCAGAAACGAGGTAGCGCACCGCAACTCTCA
>Ga0172365_10002520_pt1 | contig 13534 bp, 9 predicted proteins | sample LakKivSesite48cm_FD_114535 | JGI IMG/M metagenome (GOLD analysis project Ga0172365, IMG submission 114535) | Sediment microbial communities from Lake Kivu, Rwanda - Sediment site 48cm | ecosystem: Environmental > Aquatic > Freshwater > Lake > Sediment | place: Rwanda: Western Province, Lake Kivu...
GAATTAAAAAATAATTTTTGTTCAACAGATATAAAAAATTAAAATGTGACGTCATTTACGCGTTCGAATCCCGATGCGGGCGTAAAAATATAAAAATAACTAAATAATAATAATTTTTCTACTTAAAAGATAGAAAAAATTGTGTTGTGAATTTGTTTTATATTAATATGGACATGGTATTTATTGTGCGTTAAAAGAAAATAAAAATTTATGGACACTCTCAGGGTTCAAATCCCTTCCTTTTTCACACAAACCTATTATTTTATATTAAAACAATACTTTCTATGAATTAAAAACAAATCTGAGCGAAAAAATGAAAAAAACCAAATCGAGATGAAATAGAAAAATCATTAATGCTATAAAAAAGAGTTCTATAGCAGCAAAACTACTGTTATAATACACCCAAAATGGAGCGTCCAAAAAGATATAAGAGGAAATCGCAATGAGGGTCGCGAATGACAATGAGCAACCCTTTAGGAAGAGAAGTAATCACCCGGACACATGCCCTGTTCAATCCAAAGTTGCACAAAATTAGAGCGCCCGTATCCCCAAATCAGAAATTATTTTTAATACAAATGACGTGCCCATTTTGCCAGCCATCTCCTCATTCTGGGATTTCTAAGCGTTGCTTATCTGGCGATTTTAGAGGAATGTCGATATCTTAAAGGGAGATCATTATGAAAAATATCAAGAAAGTCGCATTCATCGGCAATTACCTTCCTCGTCAATGCGGAATTGCCACATTTACGACAGACCTATGCGAATCTTTCGCATCGATCAATCCCAACGTCCAATGTTATGCAATTCCTATAACCGACATTGAAGAAGGTTATCGATACCCTGAACGCGTTCGTTTAGAGATAAAGGAACAAGAACTCGACACCTACAAGGCAGCCGCTGACTTTTTGAATCTCAATGACTTCGATATTGTCTGTCTCCAATTTGAATATGGCATTTTTGGCGGAAAAGCGGGCAGTTATATCTTATCATTGTTACGCAACCTGAAAATGCCCGTGATAACAACACTTCATACGGTGCTTAAAAATCCAAATGTAGAACAGCGCCGTGTTATGGATGAACTGCTTGCGATATCTGATTATGTAGTTGTCATGTCCCAGAAAGCTGTTGAAATTCTCCACGGTGTATATAAAACACCTCCGGACAAGGTTCGTCTGATACCGCACGGAATACACGATGTACCCTTCATCGATCCCAATTTCTATAAAGATCAATATGGCGTCGAAGGCAAAATAGTCATTCTTACTTTTGGTCTGCTTTCTCCGCAGAAAGGCATCGAAGTCGTACTACGGGCGCTGCCGAAAATCATAAAGAACCATCCCAATGTCGTTTACTTGGTCGCCGGGGTTACACACCCTAATATTCTCAGGCATGAGGGCGAGAAATACAGGCTTTCATTACAGCGCCTTACGGACGAACTTGGTATCAAAGGGCAAGTCATATTTCATAATAAATTTGTCCCCATAGAAGAGCTCAAGGAACTTATTACGCTTGCCGATATTTACATTACTCCATATCTTGAAGAAACGCAAATTACATCGGGAACGCTTGCCTGTTCTTTTGGCGCAGGCAATGCCGTAATATCAACGCCATACTGGCATGCTCAAGAGTTGCTTGCGGACGGGAGGGGCATTCTTGTACCATTTGGAGATTCGAATTCCATAACCAAGGCAATCACAAGACTTATTCAAAATGAGGTCGAACGTCATACTATGCGCAAGAATGCTTATCTGCTAGGCCGCGAAATGACTTGGAACAAGGTGGCACAACAATACGGCAACCTTTTCGTAGAAGCTCGCCAAAAGCGGTCAGCGGTCATGCGAAAGAAGATCCTGATGCGGCCTCTTAAAGAACAACCGCCCATTTTACCAAAAATCAAACTTGACCATCTGATGCGAATGACCGATTCCATAGGAATATTTCAGCATGCAAAACATAATGTTCCTGACTTCGCCGAAGGATATTGCACGGACGATAATTCAAGAGCGCTTATTCTCACAGTATTGCTTGAGAATCTCGGCACAATAAATTCCTTGATAATTAATGACCTCGCAACCCGTTATCTCGGCTTCGTGAGATATGCCTGGGATAAAAAAGCCGCAAGATTTAGATATTTACTCACATTTCAGCGTAAATGGGCAGAGGATAATTTTTCTGAAGACAGCCATGGCCGAGCAGTAGGGGCTCTCGGAACCTGCATTGGCCGTTCCAGGAACGAAGGTTTTAGTCAAATGGCTGCAGAAATTTTCGAGTACGCCCTGACACCCGTATCTTCATTTTCATCGCCGCGAGCATGGGCCTTTGCGTTGATTGGGGCCCAGGATTATCAGCGACGTTTCCCGGGCGACAGGTCTGCTCGTAACAGTATGGAAGTGCTTTCAACGAAACTTATGAAACTGTATGACGAAAACTGTAGCGCTGAATGGAAATGGTTCGAACCGGTGTTAAGTTACTGCAATGCTGACATCCCCCGCGCACTCATTGCCAGTGGAAGAGGCCTCGCCAACGAAAAAATGCTCGAGGATGGGATTGAATCATTAAACTGGCTGATAACGATGCAGACCTCTTCGCGCGGCCATTTTCAACCTATCGGCACAGATAAGATATTTGAACGCGGCAACCCCAAACCTATTTTCGATCAACAACCGATAGAGGCATATTCTACAATTTCAGCCTGTCTAGAAGCATACATAACAACGAAAGACAAGCGTTGGTATAATGAAGCTGAAAAAGCATTCCAATGGTTTCTTGGAACGAACGATCTGGGAATTCCGCTCTACGACCCGATAAACGGCGGCTGTTATGACGGGCTGCACGTAGATAGGGTAAATCGCAATCAAGGCGCTGAATCGACCATCGCGTTTCTCCTGTCCCTGTACGAGATGACGAACATTACGAACATTATAGAGACGTTCAAGGAGCCAATCCTAGAATGAAAAAAATAAATACATCCGAGGAATACCCACCCGTACTCGTAAAAGATACGGGTACTATATTTGTGCCTGAGAGACAACGAGTCATCGTACGCCCACATATTCCTTACAGCGAGTCACGGATCGAACGGATCATCTCACGAGTGATGGCGCTCAATGAATCTGATGTACAAAAAGAATTTCAGTGCGTGCTTGACAAGTTTTCACACCGGCATCATAATTTCGAATCTCTTTTGGAGCGCCAATTTGACTACCTCCACAGGTTCATGCCGACCGATGTGTTACCTTCGCGAGAACAAAGGCTCCTCATTGGCTCATTCTTTTTGGCCGAATATTCATTCGAATCAGTCGCCCTTTTTAATCCTTCGATTGTTCTGCACCCAGACCAGTCGGGACTGCCGCCAGGTTCGCTCCGTTTTATATTAACATTGCGGGCTACAGGCGAAGGACATATTTCATCTTTGAAATTTCATTCCGGATGTATCGACAAAGATTACAACATATCCATCGATGACTCATCTGGTTTTGCCACCACCGCAGAAATGAAAGCGAATCCCCTTTACGACAAGATATGTTTTGCTCGGAAACTCCGAGAAATGGGCGTTTTCAGCGATTTCTCTAATCTCATTATCAATTCGTTATCGGATGAATTCACTTTTACCGAACTTATGGAAAATGTCAAAATTCAGATCTACAACCATCAACCGTTATCTCTGGCTGACGGCCTTGCCAGAGATAAAATTCAATGGTTGGCCCGATGCAACTATGAAGCACAATTCGAACCAGCGGTTCCTCTATCGGAACGGGTACTATTCCCACTCTCCCCTAGCGAACAAAACGGCATTGAGGATGCGCGATTCGTCCTTTTTACTGACGATGATGGAAGAAAGAAATATTACGCTACCTATACGGCTTATGACGGCAAGGCTATTCTTCCACAATTGATGGAAACGGAAGATTTCATGCATTTCAAAATGGCTACCCTGAACGGGAGTGCCGCCATCAATAAAGGAATGGCCATGTTCCCACGCAGGATAAACGGCCGTTACGCGATGGTATCACGCCAGGACGGCGAGAACCTTTTTTTGATGTACTCTGATAATATCCATTTTTGGTATGAAATCATACCGCTTATGAAGCCTTCTTATCCATGGGAATTCTTGCAGGTTGGAAACTGCGGTGCACCGATTGAAACCAAGGAAGGTTGGCTTCTTCTAACTCATGGCGTTGGACTTTTTCGGCAATATTCTATTGGTGCCATTCTTCTAGACAAAAAAGATCCATCAAAAATACTTGGACGTTTGAGAGAGCCACTTATTAAATGGACGGAGAATACCCGATCTGGTTACGTTCCGAACGTTGTATACACTTGCGGGGCACTCCCTCATAAAGACAAGCTTGTCGTTCCCTATGCAACGTCCGACCAACAGATTACCATTTCCTTGATTTCACTCTCTTCACTCCTTGAGAAACTATTACATGAGACAAATTAGCCCACGCGCAGGTATAACATGCTTTTACTAATTGACGAGAAATTAAAATGGCAGTGCAAAGAAGGACATATCTGGGAAACGACTCTATATTATATAAAAAAAATTTGAAAATCTGAATTTTTTTAAGGTATTTTTAGGGCAGGATTTTAATGTCAACTATATCATCCCGCCTCGGGATTTTTTCAATATAATTTTTTTAAAAATAAAGAGATTTGAACTTAAAATCTAAGTCACTTCCCCTGAAATATATCTTTTAAGTATAGGCTTTTAGGAATTAACACATATGCCTACACCCAGCACGTCAACGGCACTAAGGGTTAATTTTTTCCAATTAAATTGTTGTTGAAATCCCTTCCCCTGCAATATTAATAAATGTGATTCGAAGAATTAAAAAATAATTTTTGTTCAACAGATATAAAAAAATAAAATGTGACGTCATTTACGCGCTCAAATCCCGATGCGGGCGTTAATTTTATCCAAAAATTTTTAGTTAATCTTTTTAGGATAAAAAGGGTTTTAAATGAATAATTTTATAATTACCATTTCTATTACGGGTATCTGGATGCATAGGTCTCCAATAAAATTGGAGGGATGATTTTGGCTAATAATAACGCAATTGCATATGATTTGGCTAAAAAACAAAAAGAAATCTCTGTTGCAGAGTTTTTTGAGAGAAACAAACATATACTAGGTTTTGGTAATCCAACAAGAGCCCTGGTCACAAGTGTAAAAGAAGGTGTCGATAATGCTCTGGATGCCTGCGAAGAAGCAGAAATTCTCCCTGAAATCTACGTCGAAGTTAAAAACTCTAGTGAAGAAGAGTGCACTGTTATTATCGAGGACAACGGTCCTGGTATCATAAAACAGCAGATACCACACGTCTTTGCAAGACTTTTGTATGGTTCACGTTTTCATGCTGTGAGACAGAGCAGAGGACAACAAGGAATTGGTATATCTGCAGTTGTTTTATATGGTCAGCTTACAACTGGGAAACATGCTAAGATAACATCGAAAATTGAAGCAGATCGACCTGCTGTTGTAGTAGAGCTCGCGATGGATACAAACAAAAACCGTGGCGAGGTTTTAAACCAGGATGTAACACACTGGGATAAACCATCAGGTACAAGAATAGAGGTTAACCTAATCGCAGACTACAGACGTGGTAAAAGATTTGTCTACGATTATCTCCAGAGTACATCTATTGTAAACCCACATGCAAGAATCATATACAAAGAGGCTGATGGAACCGAACATATATTTGAACGAACAGCAGATATTCTACCAAAGAAAAGTGTAGAAGTCCAACCACATCCATATGGTGTCGAACTTGGAACCTTAATCAAAATGGCTAAGGAAACAAATAGTAGAAAACTAGCGTCTTTTTTGAAAACAGAGTTCAGCAGCATGGGTGATAGAACAGCAAATGCTGTTTGTGATGAAGCAAAACTTGACAGAAACATGAACCCCGCAGATATGACTCGTGATCAGTTCGCCGCTTTGCACGCTGCATTCAAAAAAGTAAAAATTATGTCGCCTTCAACTGACTGTCTTTCTCCAATTGGTGAAACACTTATAAGACGTAGTCTGAAAAGTGAAACACAGGAGATTTCACCTGAGTTTATTTTCACGGCAACACGGCCTGCATCTGTTTACTCTGGTAGCCCATTTCAGATCGAGGTAGGTATTGTGTATGGCGGTAATTTACCAAAAGACAAACAAGTAAAAATCCTCCGTTTTGCTAACCGTATCCCACTTCTTTACCAACAAGGCGATTGTGCGATTACTACAGCTATTGCGTCGATTGATTGGAGGAGATACGGACTTGAACAACCATCGGGAACAGGCATACCAATCGGTCCAGCTATATTCCTAACGCATATCGCATCAACACAGATACCATACACCTCTGAAAGCAAAGAAGCGATTGCTGATGTAGAGGAAATTGAAAACGAGATTAAACTAGCATTTCGTGAATGTGCACGTAAAGTTCAGATGCATATAAACAAAAAAGTGCGACGTGTTAAAACACGTGAGAAATTTGATTTGATTACAAAAATCCTACCAGAGATTGCAAAGAAATCAGCGCATATGCTAAACAAACCAGTACCTTCTCTTGACAGGGTTATAACACGTATAATGGACGTTGTGTGGATTGAGGACCTTGTTGAGTATGAAAAAGCACGTGGCAAACAGGTTCAAACAAAAATAGATTCTAAACCATCTAGTGAGCATGAAGGTGGATGGATTACAAAAAGTACAATAATGGTTGTGAACTATAAGAATAAATCACAGAAATTTAATCTGTATGCTGTTATCCCTAAGGACGCGGTTGTTGGTACAATTAAACCTAAACCAGCTAAGATAACTGATACTTACATTAGATGGAACTTAGATAGTATCTCTCCAACTAACAAAGTAGATATCTATTTTGAATTAGCTGGTTTGAACAAGGGTGATTTTGATGAGAATGATTTGTATGTGGAAAACATAAACCCAACATATGTCATTGGGGCTGATAAATGGGAGGGTGAATAATGACAGAACGTGATTACTCAAAAGTTATATCAAAAATAGATGGTATAGCTGCTAAGGTTTATTCTGATCTTGAAAAAGCTGAGATCCCATCTTTGCAACTATCTACGCGTACAAAAGCAAACATTCGTTTCGACGATAACCTGAGTGTTTGGAAATACGGAAAAAACAAGACAGAACGAGCGGCAAGCTCACTTGACGGAGCATACATGCTCCTGCGCACTATGTACATGGTGGATTTCATAAAGGATATGATTAAACAAAAGAAATCATCAACACTAAGAGAAACATACTACATATCAGAGGGTTGGAATCTTGCTAAGTTCAGCAGTCAGAATGAATCAGATTTACTTGCCGAAGACCTGGAGGTTATAACAGGTTGCATGAGAGAAGATTTCAAACTAAGACCTGAAGAAGACGGAGCGCGAGTTATAGGCAATTTAGTTGTCGAAGAAGTCACAAGGAATAACACAAAGAAAAAAATCCATTGTCAGGATGATGTGGGTGACGCTGGCTATGGAATACCATATAATGTGGAAAAAGAAAAACTAACTTTCAAACAAGCGGACGCTGATTTTATAATAGCAATTGAAACCGGTGGTATGTTTGATCGATTGGTAGAAAACGGGTTTGATACGGATTCTCGTGCAATCCTTGTACATCTCAAAGGGCAACCAGCGCGGTCAACAAGAAGGTTTATAAAAAGACTGAGCGAAGAAAAAAAACTGCCAGTTCTAATATTCACTGATTGTGACCCTTGGAGTTTCCGTATATATGGTAGCATCGCATATGGTGCTATAAAAACCGCGCACATATCTGAGTATCTTGCCACACCCTCTGCACAATACCTTGGCGTAACACCATCAGACATTGTTAACTACAAACTACCAACTGACACACTAACAACAGAGGATATCAACGCTTTGAAAAGCGAGCTTACAGACCCAAGGTTTGAAGATGAATTCTGGAAACACGAGATTAAACTACAGCTAAGCATTGGTAAAAAATCAGAGCAACAGGCATTAGCAAAATATGGTTTAGACTACGTAACTGATACATATCTACCGGAGAAACTAGCTGAGCTGGGAGCATCAAAGAAGAAGCCTAAGAAAAAAACCTAATCCTTTTTCTACCAAAGCTCATTTGGCGGGATCATAAGAGTTCTAAGGCGAAGTACATTGTTATCATCGATTTTTATGTAGGTTTTACTGAAGATACCGCCCTCATAACCCTTCGGGTATGTATATACGTACAATCTTTTGCCATCTATAAACTCAGGCTTGGGTTTTTCTTGTTCAATTCTTTTTTTCTTAACAGATGAATAATGAAAGAAGAAAACTAGTATCAATAAAATAAAAAAAACTACAACAAAGCACCAAGCATACATCCAAATATCCAACGTGAAAAGAGCCCAAGCAGGCTCAAATTTTAGTAGTATAGTTGTGAGCGCTATAAACAATATCCAGATGCCGAAAAGAACAGTTATTAAAAGAAATATCTTCGACAATCTTGAATATTTTACTATGAGTTTATCTTCAACCTTTGAGATATCTTCTATCTCGTACATATGCTATCAGTAATCTAATGTATTATATTTATAGGCTTTTAAAATTTTCTATTCATTGTTTTTTAAAAAAATCAGCCAATTTATCTAAAGATCTTCCTCTGTGAGATAAAAGGTTTTTTTCTTTTATCTCCATCTGCGCAAAAGTTTTTGTTTCACCAGATGGAATAAATACCGGGTCAAAACCAAAACCATGACTACCAAGTTCTTTTGTAGAAATATCTCCGTGACATTCACCAACAAAAAAAACAGGTTTCTTATCAGATTCTTTATAGGCTATGACAGACCTAAAAACAGCTTTTCTGTTTTTCTCGCCATCTAACAATTTTAGTATGCCTTTGCAGCCCATGGTACGGAAAACATAGGCAGAGTACACCCCGGGGAAACCCTTCAAACAATCAATGAAAAGACCAGCATCCTCTAAAAAAAATGGTTCATCAAGTCTTTTTTGTATATCCTCAACACCAAAAACTGCTACCTCTTCTAACGTATCAGCTTGTATCTCAGGATAACCAATATTATGTTGAACAACATCAAAACCTACTTTTGATAGTTTTTCTTTCGCCTCAGCTTGTTTCCCTTTGTTGCTTGTAACAAAATATATTTTTTTCATCGATATCTTCCTCGTTTAACAATCTCATCTATTTTGTTAATCACTTGTTCAGGATTTCCTTTGAATTCTTTTCTATAACCATCAAGGACATATTTGAAGCAGTTTGAGTATTTTGAGTGCGTAGATTCTATAGCCTCCATAAGAACATGAAGGTCCACGCCTTTTGCTTCTATCTCACTATTTTTTTCTCCCAGTCCAAAATCGATGAAATGTATACGATCATCCATTAGTATCATGTTTGATGTTGTTATATCGCCATGTATTATGTTGTTGTTGTGGAATCTTGCTATGCTCTCACCGATTTTGTTGCATATGCGTTTTCTTTCTTTTTCGTTAATATTGTTCAGGATATCTTTTATTCTTTTACCCTTCAGGTATTCCATTGTTATGATACCATTTTGTAAATCTACATCATAGATTATCGGTATTGCTACACCGTGTGAACGAGCATCAGTCATTAGTTTAGCTTCCTCGCGAGTACGATATGATATCAGTCTATCATCAATGTTTTTTATTCGATATATTTTTTTAATCCTCTTTTTTTGAACTACTTGATGGCCCATATGTTTTGCAAGTATTATCTCTGCCTCTGCACCCCTATATATGATTGTTTTAGTCACGCCAGCTCACATCCACCATGTCTGTTCTAAAATATTGGTCTATAACTGTTTCTTCTATACTCATTCTTATTCCGCTTTTGTACATCAACAAACCAAGCCATGCAATCATAGCACCATTGTCAACACAAAGATCCTTTGATGGTACAAAAAAACGTGCTCCTCGCTCTCTAGCCATAGTGTTAACCATATCCTGCAAACGTTTGTTAGCAGCTACTCCACCACCAAGCAGTACCTCGTATTTATCTGTATGAGCCATCGCCCGTTCAGTTACTTCTGTCAACGCAGCAAAAGTAGTCTCCTGGATAGAATAACATATATCCTCTAAATTTCTCCTGTTTTTGTAGTACTGCTCTGCTGCTGTCAACAAGCCTGAGAACGCCAGGTCCATCCCCTTTATCGAATACGGTAGGTCTAGGTATTGTTTACCATTTTTCGCTAGCTCCTCAATTTTTGGTCCACACGGAAAATCCAGTTCTAGGGTTCTACCAAATTTATCAAGACAGTTACCTATGCCTATATCAAGTGTTTCACCGAAAACACGGTATTTACCCTCAGCAAAAGCTATGATTTGTGTGTTTGCACCAGATGTATAAAGCAAAACAGGGTCTTTACAACCAGCTAGCGTCCCACGCCCTATCTCAAGATGAGCAACACAGTGATTCACCCCAATAATTGGTTTATCTAATGATAACGAAAGCGCCCTAGCTGCTGTAGCAGCTGTCCGAAGGCAAGGCCCAAGACCAGGACCCTTAGAAAAAGAAATCAAATCAACATCTCTAAAGCTTATACCAGTTTTTTTGATTGACTCCTTTATCAAATCAGCCACATAATTTGCATGATGATTAGCTGCCTCCCTAGGATGGATACCACCTTTTTCAGGCCTATAGATCTTTATAATATTAGATAGAACCCTGCATCTCTCCCTAGTATCCTCTACTATACCTATGCCTATAGTATGAGCTGTTCCTTCTATACCCAAACTTATCATAATAAAGGATTGTAAAGAAGAACAATATAAAATAAATTTGGTTCACAAAAAAAATATGCTATAAGCCTAAAACTTTTTGCTCTCATCCTCCTCTATAACATATTCCTGATATATGTAGAGAACACCTATTTTGAATAAAATAAATATCACCAGAACAACAACCATAACCACACCGATCACCGCTATCAGTGGCATAGGCAACTCAATCACATTCTCTTCCACATAGTATGATATCGTTCCATAAACAGGATCATATATGTAATCCCACAGGTTGTTCCCATCATAATCTATGAGATACAAACCATCTTTTTTGATATCAATCTTAGTGTTACTGTTTTTTACCGGGTTGTAAAAAATGTCTTTCAAACCATCTTTTGTGATATCAACAAGATAACAGTCCACATTGTTTATTCTAACTATTTTAACATCTGATTTATATTTAGGATTAGAACCTAATTTAAGTTCAACTATATCATCTAAACCATCATCGTCATCATCCACGTCACCCTGATATTTTCTATCAGGTGAATCTTCATCTGGTGTACCATCTTTGTCTGTATCAAGAGGATGACTGGATGGATCAGAAAAATTAGTATTGTAAGAAAATTCCATCTCATCAATGTAACCATCGCCATCAAAATCTGATTCCATAACAACGATCAAAGGAGGAGACCAGTGACTTTCTACATTATATGAGGTTTTTTGTTTGACTTTAACATTATATCTACCAGGTAAACTCCAACTATGAGACTGAGAAATCAACGTATCAGATTCCCCCAACTTAACCCAACCACTGCAAGTTCCATCCCCCCAGTCAAACATCCACAATGAACCAACATCTCTCGTATACACAACGTATTCATAGTCGATATTCGTGTAACCATTTGTTTTACCTTTTGGCGGCTCAGGTGTATATGATGCTGAAGCAGCTTCAACATTTCCGTAAAATAAAAAAATCTGAAAGAATAATGTCAGCAATAAAAATACGAAAATAAATAACGTGAGAACTTTTTTCTTCTTTAAATTAGCTATATTTTGCATCTACAGCATCCCATCAAATCAACATACATTAATCTAAATTTTATTTTTAATTTAGATGTCCTGTGCATCCCTAAAGCAACACAGAAAAATTAGTTAAAGTCTATATAAATCTTTGTGCTTTAGGAATTAAAGGTATGAATGAAAACTATTTTTTGTAATTATCAATTGGTTATTTTTGTTCCTCAGATTTTTGTTCATTGGGTTGTTGTTCATTTGGCTGATGTTCATCAAATTTAACTTCCTCAAATTGTCCCTTCGATGGTTGTTCGCCTCCAGACGGTTCTTCAATATATTCTCTTTCTATACGAATATATCCTGCAAAGAAGAGAATGCCAACAATCACTACTATAGCTATTATTATTCCTATAATTACTAACAGCCATGGAAATTCTTTCGTTTGTTTTTCCTCATACGGTGTTATTTCTTTGCTTGCAGGATCATAGATATAATCCCATTTGCCATCACCATTGATATCAAGTAAATATTTGCCATCATCTGTCATATCAACCGCTGTTATTCTACCAGTCGAGCTATATAATTTATCGTTTTTGCCGTCCTTATTTGAATCTATTAAATAATATATGTTGCTGTCTCCTTCTATTGATACAATTATGACATCTGAGCTATCTTTAGGATCTGAGCCAAGTGTTTTTTCTAAATGATCAACAAGTCCATCATTATCATCATCTTCATCGTAATCATCTGGTATTTTATCTCCGTCGTTATCAGCTGGATAATCATTTGGGTCGTTTTTATTTGTATTATATTTCTCTTCGTCTTTGTCTGACCAGCCGTCACCATCAGAATCAAGTGTAATATTTACTGTAGTTGTATCTGTATCTGATAATCCATCATCATCTGTGACTGTAAGTTTTATGGTATATAGCCCAGGGGTGTTGTATATGTGATTTACTTTTTTTCCATATGTAACTGTATTATCGTCTAGATCCCAAGTGTAATTCACAATGTTTCCATCTATGTCATAGCTTTTTGAACCGTCGAAGTTAATGTTTTGGTATGTCAACCCAGTATATGGTCCTCCTGCATCTGCTACTGGTGGTTTTCCTACAGATGTTGTGTTAATGGTAAAAGAGCATGACCCGTAACTACCGTTATTTCCATTTGTGCTTGCATCTTTAGCTTTTACATAAAATGTATGCTTTTCATCTGCAATTGCATTAGTTGATGTCCATGTGAGCACATTTCCAATCCAAATATCAGCACCATTATCTATTTTTACGTAGTAGCCAGCTATGCCACTTTCATCTGTTGATGCATTCCAGGCAAAAGAGGGGGTATTATCTGTTGTTGGTGTTGTACATCTAACATTTGTTGGAGTTGTTGGTGGGATCGTATCACCCAAATCACCGCCACCACCAGGTCCACCTGGGGGCATACCATCACCAGTAACTACGTTTTTCACAGTAATTGTTGAAGATGCCCCTGTGTATCCTGTTTTTGTTGCGGTAATTGAATAATTAGTACTTGCACTGACAGATGGTGCAATGAATGAGACTTGTCCATCGGAATTTGTTGTTTTTGTATTACCATTAAATGTTACCGATGCTCCTTGTATTGTTGTACCACCCTCAGTTTTTATTTTAACAGTAAATTGAGTGTTTTCATTTACTTGTGAATTTGAAATAATCGACAAGATAAGATAATTTTCAAATTCATTAATAAGTGGATAATTGTCAGTATTATCTCCCCCAAAAATATCGTAAGGTGTATC
>Ga0172365_10002525_pt1 | contig 13527 bp, 11 predicted proteins | sample LakKivSesite48cm_FD_114535 | JGI IMG/M metagenome (GOLD analysis project Ga0172365, IMG submission 114535) | Sediment microbial communities from Lake Kivu, Rwanda - Sediment site 48cm | ecosystem: Environmental > Aquatic > Freshwater > Lake > Sediment | place: Rwanda: Western Province, Lake...
CCAAAGTAGACCTCCCCGAACAGTCCCTTCCTCACCATGTTGCCCACGAGGACGTTGGGGCGCATGTAGATGTAGTTCTCGGCCATCATATACTTCGCATCGCTTGACCTGACGGCGCTCACCAGTTCCTCGCATTGCTTCAGTGAGACGGCGGCCGTGACCTCGCTGATGGCGTTGATGCCCCTGTTGAGGGCGGCAACTGATTGGGGAACATGGAGCTGCATGGGCGTAGCCACCACGACGATGTCCAGGTCCTGCTTGCCCAGCATCTGATCGTAGTCGGTGTATCTGTTTGGGATGCCGAGCTTGTCGGCGATCATGGTCAACCGACCGGCATCTACGTCGCAGATGCTCGTGACCTCGGTTTCGGAAATGGACCGAAATGCGCCAACGAAGGAACTGCCCCTGGGAGCGCCCACGAGGCCGACCTTGAGCTTGTCCATGACGTGTCTTGGGCCGTCGGGGATATGAATGTGCCCCTACCGGTACGACCAATGCGATCGCTTCCAGCCAGCCACGGGTTGCTTGCTGCGGCTGGGATTGTAGAGTAGGCGGTTGCTGCCGAGCTTGTTGGGAAGATGATTAAGTCAACTGAGGCGGGTGCCAGATTGGCGGGGGGTGGCAATCGCCGGTGAGGTCTGACTCGAGATACACGTTGGCTGCACACAGATCATGTCCGCCGAAGGTAGTGGCAAGGATGGCGCGATAGGAGGACCCTAGCGAGACTCGATCTTTGCCACATAAATGGCAGACGAGTTGCCTGGGCTCTCGTGGCTCGAGTAGTAGGACACCAGGGCATGGTCTTCGTCCATGGCCACAAATCCCGGGTAGGAGTTGTCCCCGCCGCTGGGCAGCTCGAGCGCCTCATGCAGGTGGTCATTCACCAACCAGTAGAGGCTGGTGCGCGGGTTCTCTGGATCGAGGGTCTTGCGACCGCCGGCGAGATACATATCCCGCCACTTCACCAGGAGAGGACCGCCAACGTTTCTGTCTAGGTCTTTGGACTGCCAGCTTACGTAGGGCGGGGGCGAGCGGCGTATCCGGGCCGGTCTGCCGCCTGTGCCACGGATCAAAGCCGTTATGGAGCCACCCTTCTCGAAGAGGAAGGCAGTCTCATCCCCGTAGCTCTCCGCGAAGAAGGCCTTGAACATCCAAACCAAACCATCATGGCTCTCAAGCACGGCGGCCTGGATGAGCTGTGGCTCGGACTCGCCTTGGTGCATGGGGGCGAAGTCCTTTCGGCGCCGCGCACAGAGGTACGCTTTGTCGCGCCACGCGGCCGCACGCCAGACGTAGTGGCCGTAGGTCCCTTCCAGAGGTACCGGGCCCTTCCATGAAATGCCATCATCAGTCCACGCGCCGTAGCCTAGGTGGTCGTTCAGGCCGCACGGCGAACCGGGAGGCGGGACCAGCCAGCAGCCCGTGTACAGGTACATCCTGTCTTTGAAGAGCAAGAAGTGGGGGTCCCGCACGTCTCGCCCCGGCACGTTGAATGTGAAAGCTTCCCTCCACCGCCTCCCGTCGTTGCTTGCCAGAACGATTAAGCGCGAGGTGGCGAACACCCCGTGCCCGTCGGGACAGTTGCGGAAGGTCAGATAGAAGCGATCCCGGAATCGGCACATATCCGTGAAGGCGTTGTGACGGCCGTCTGCGAAGACCTTCCCCATGCTCACGGCGTTCAAGGTGGGATAGGCGACATAACGTTCATCTCCCAAGCCGTCCCAAGGGCCCGTTCAAAAGTATCTTGATTGAGGGCGGAACAGACTCAGATGAAAGGACGCCTCCCCCCTAGAGCATGGCGCTTGCCTGACAACCTCGGGAAGGAGTCCCGGGAAAGGAATCGTATCGCCCCGGGTAGGTGTCGATTGCTCCGGTCGCTACCGCGTCCACTTGGTGGCCCCAACCTCTCGGTAGAGAGCCCTTCTCACCATCAGTGTCCACAGCACCACGCCCGCGACGAGGAACACGGCAGTCGTGACGGACCATTCGACTAGGTAGACCCAGAGCAGGGCCCTGTCTTTCAGCTTCGCTGCGCTCTCATCCACATCCATCAGTTGGCCCATCGCCTCCTTCATCACGTCGTACGCACCGTCGTAGTCTCTGTCCAGGTAGAGCTCCGCTGCATTCCGCCCAACCTCATCGACATCATCAAGGCTCGAGTACTGCTTCGCGGGGTTGGCGCCAAACTTTTCGGCGAAATCAAGCATGCTCAACAGGAGCATTCTCCGGATGTTGAAATCGAACACGAGCTGCCTGTACTGATGCACCTTGATTGGGTCCTCCGGCAGCTCCCTGCCCGTGGCGAACCAGATCAGGTTGGCGACGATATCGAGGGAGTATGGGTTGGAAACTGAGCTCTCCTTCGGGCTCCAGAAGGCGTCGTAGACCATGTCCCTGAACGTGAAGATAGTCGAGCTGTTCCACTTCCAGTAGAAGACGTGGGCTATCTGGCCGGGAATGGGCGATCCGACTCCCTTGGTGTTCTTGGTGTAAGACAGTATGACGGACCCCGGTTTGGGTACGGTGTTCAGGCCTCCGTAACCCGGGAAGATGGGCTCGATCATCTTCTTGAAAGGCTTCATGATGTTCGGCAGATCCGCGTCGTCCTTGATGATGAGGGGGCCGGCCACGCCCTGGAAGTTGTTGTTGTCCGCCACGACCGCCTCCACGTCATTGGGGAAAGCCTTGGAGAGTATGCTGGCCCTCCAAGGCTCCCACAGGGGGCTGTTGGCGCTCATGACGCTCCTTGTGTTTACCCCGGCCCTGGGATAGGCGGTAAGGGCATCGTATAGCCAGTTCTGTTGCTCGAGCGTGAAGAAGGTCATGTCGACCTGTGCCAGGAAGATGAACTCGTAATCCAGCAGATCGTCGAAGGTCCTGGGGAAGTAGATCCTCATGTAGCGCCTGATGTCTGAAGGGTTGACTGCGCCCCATTCCCGGGTGGGGAAGACGGTCGCATCCGTGGAGGGCTCAGTGTTGAACCAGACGGCAAGGATCGGGGTGCTCTCCGCTTTCCCGGTTGCCAGGATCTTGATCTTCCGGGGTTTCTCCTGGCCCAATCCCGTTCCCGCCATCATGATGACAGCCAAAGCGACCGCCCAGAATATGGCGCCGTTTCTCATGTTTCCGCCTGATTCTGTACAGAGCTGGGGACTGATAAAGCTCTGTTGGGCGCGCCGGGCAGCGCTGGGTTCGGGCATGTGACGGGTTGCGGAATGCAGGTGCCTGGCTCCTGCCCCGCTCTGGGGTGGGCCCCAAAGACATATCAGCCAGAGCGAAGGAGCGCCGCCGATCATGCTTTCCCCAAGCCTCATCGGGAGGGTCGATTTCCACGTCCACCGGCGCCCCGATGCTGGCATGACTACCCGGGCAGCCATAGAGGCTTTCCAGTCCAAAGGGTACCTGAGGATCGGCTTCACCGACCATTTCGATCCCGCTAGCATGGCCGAAAGGATCTGGCAGACCCGGCAGGAGATAGGCAAAACCGAGCCAAGGTTGGCAGTCTTCGTGGGCACCGAGGCGTCCGTGCATCTCGGGTGGCCCAGGGACGCTCTTGAGGAGATGCGATCAACGATTTTGGACTTCTGTCTCTTGGCGCCCAGCCATTACCCCCGCTCGCGTGACGTGCCCGAGTTCACCAAGCAGTCACTGGAATCCCAGGCCTCGTGGATCATGGAGTCGTTCGAGGAAGCGGTTCGTGTCGACTTCGCGGACGCAGTGGCGCATCCGTTCGCATACGGACAGATCCCCCGGCTCGATGAGGTTCTTTCCTTAATCGACGACAGGGATCTGAAACTGGCGTTGAGACAAGCCAGAAGGAACGCAATCGCGATGGACCTGAGCCCCAGGATCTGTGCAATCGACGAGGTCTTCCTCGGAAGGTTCCTGGGCATTTCTCGGGAGGTCGGGGTGAAGTTCTCGGTGGGCTCTGACGCGCACACGCTGGAGAACATCGGCAACGATCGCCTGATCCTCCCCATCCTTCGAAGACATGGGATAACCGATCCCGATCTCTGGCTTCCCAATTCCTGCAGGGCAATCTCGAGGTAGCCACTCCCTGCTGGGCCTGCGGGTCGAGAGGTTGGCCCTACGGGACCACCCGTCTCTTTCGTAGCCTGCCTAGCCTAAGCATCCAGGCCAGAGGGAGTGTGAAGCAGAATAGGCCAATCTCCGAGATCGCAGCCATGCGCGGCTCTCCCCATGCAGCCCAATCGTAGTAGTCCATCCCATCGGGATCCGTTTCAAGGGCCAACAGCACCTTCCCGCCCGCCCACGGGGAGAGGTCGACGGTGAGGTCCTTCCAGTACGACGGCAGCATCTCGACCCGGGCTACCTCCCTGAAGTTCACCCTGACTATGAATAGCACGCCGGTGGACAGCGAGCCGTCCGCAATCCCAATCCCCGTTTCAAGGGTCACCTGTCCCTGGGGGAGGTCCAGAAGGAAGCTCGCACAGGTAGCTCCCGAAGGGGGAGTGTGCTCGAACAGGCCCTTCCTGGGCACTCCTCCGCAGCTTATGACGGTTCGCTGGCAGGAAGCATATCCCGAAGGCTCCTCCTCAACATCTCCCCTTACCACCTTGACATCGAAGGGGGCCTCCGTGAGGCTGAAGGGCAGACTGACGGGGGTGGCGTTCTGAAAGAGAAGGACGTAGGTCAGCGGGAGGTGGCCCGTGATCCTTGTTGCGCCAGGATAGCCCTGCAACTCTGCGACCGAGATCACCCCTTCCTGGACGTAACCACTGGAACCCGTTGGAGAGAGGATGTCGAAGGCCACGGGGTCGGGCACGTAGGGCAACAGCTCTGGCTTCCCCCAGGCGGCCAGATCGAACCGGGCGTCATCGTTCGGCCCAGGCCCCACCCAGAACACAACCTGAGTGATCTCTCCCGAGTACGGGCTGAGGTCAAGATCAACCTCCATCCACGACCTGTTGGCATGGTGCAGCTCAAGCAAGGTGGCCTTCCCAACCGAGATCCTGAACGTGGCTCCGTCGCTGCCCCCAGGCCTCACCAGGTCGGTCAACCCGAGGAATGCCCTGAGGCATGCGCCACTGTCGGGGATCGTGAGCGTGTAAGTTGCGATCGTCGCTCCAAGGCCGTTGCTCGGCGGCGTGCAGTAGATGGCCGGCTTGCTCTGGCCACCGCAGCTGAGGACCCCTGCCCGCCAGGTTGCCCCGCAGCAGAGCTGGCTCCTGGATCCGTTCTGCCACACAACCCTCGCGGACGAGGAGGCAATCTGTTCGATGAAGTCAAAGACCGGCCTCTCATCGCCTGTCAATGAGACGCCGAACATCGACGAGCTGTTCGTCGTTCTGACGACCATCACGTTCGTGGGCAGGGCCGATATGTGCGGGACCGCCGACCTCCTTTCGGTCCCCAGCAGGACATAGGTCTTGGAGGGATCCAGCCCCAATATGTGGGTCTCGTTGTATGCCAGCCATCCCGGTATGGACCCCGTTGTCCGTGCCCAGTTGACCCCCTCGACCCTACCGACCACGAGCGTGGCGCGTCCGTCAGGTTCAGCCTCCTCCAAGGCAACGCCGAAGTCCGTGCTCCGATAGCAGGCAATCTTCCCCTCCGTGGTCCTGAAGACGAACTTCAGGGCTGGTTCAGGGCTGGGGAATGTCGGGGTGGGGTGAACGATGGTGAAGTACTGGGCTTTCGCCAGGAGCCCTTTCATCTCCGGCCCCGGACGCTCTAGGCTATCCCCGCTGTACAGCCAGAGGGTCGGCACCACGCCCAACGACTCGTAGGAGGTGTCCCAAGCGTGCCATAGGGCCGGGTAGGAGTCGGGGTTGCAGACGCCCAGGTAGCCGTACATGATGTTGTAGGGGCAGAAGAGGAAGGCCGAGATGGGGTGGAGATGGTCTATGAGGTTGGCATCCCAAGTCTGCGCGACATGGTCGATGCCCAGGATCACATGCCTCTGGGCAAACCTCTCATACCTGATGGTGAGCTCGTTCAGCCCCTCGCCGCTAAAGGCAACGTCCGGCAAGGCTTCGTGTAACTGACGGTGCAGCTCCAGATTCCCCTGGGTTGATGTGAGTCCGTCGATGGGCCCATTTGCGTCGTTCCACATCGCCCAGCTGCAGTCAAGATGAAAGGCATCCACCCCGTACCTCTCCTTGACATCCTTCAGGGTCTGGACGAAGATGCTCCGCCATTCCGCGGAGGCCGGATTGATGTAGGCGATGTAGATGGGCGGGTCGGCCTTGGTCCACTCCCACCAGAGCAGGTTGCCCGAGAAGGGATCCCTCATCTGGTACTTCTTCAGCTCGGTGTACAGCGGGTGATCGGGAGAGACCCCGAAGTAGTTCGTGTGGACCATCACCCTGAAGCCCAGGCGATGGGCCTCTGACAGGAACTCGGGGAACTGCGGCGAGGCCGTGTAGTTGGGGTAGTTGCGGTCGTACTCATAGAACCGCCAGTTGGGGATGTAGAGGAGCGTGGCCGAGGAGTTCACCCGCTCCGACAGCGGGAGCAGAAGATTCTTCTCAACGTTCATGATGACGACGAACCTGACGTCCTTTGCCCAGGACACCTCCTCGAGAAGGGGGGAGAGTCCAAGGTTCTTGCCCATCCACTCCTTGTAGATCTCCGCACCAACTGTCCAGTCACCTCTGAAGGCGGTGATCCTCCAAGCAACCGATGAGATCTCCTTGAGGCCGTCGAAGGGGGCGACGTTCTGGGTGCCGAATCTCAGCTCCCAGCGGCCCTCGCGCCTCCTGTACTGGAAGTCCTTGAAACGGAAGTCCGTATCATCGGACCATATCAGGAAGCCCCCCTTGGGCGTCTTGAGAATGATCATCTGCGCCTCCCAGGTCATCGGCCATTGGAACTCGTATCCGTCTAGCTTGTAGGATGAGTCTATCTCGACGCCCGACGCCCCGGGGACTATGAGACTTGTCCCCGATGCGTTCACGCCAGATATCCCCCAGTAGATCTCCGAGACCCCGGGGACCTCGCCGAACCCCGTCTGGGTCAGGACCACATCGCCATTGGGGTGGGCCTGGGCAGTCAGGGTGTAGCTGGCTTTCTGGGCCTGGTATGTGGCCTCCACGGAGGTCTCAGTGGTCTTTAGGCTTGAGAGGGCCATGTCATCGGTCTGGATGCCGGTCTTGAGCAGCCTGATTCCGGCAAGCTCGATCCTGCCCTTCAGCTGGGAGCCGAGCGTCTCGCCGGTCAGCCGGTTCTCAAGGCCGATGATGTTCCCGGCCTCGAACACCAGGGTGCAGGATGGTGTGGATAGCTGCCAGGTCGAGCTGCCCGCCGCAGAAGAGATCAGAAAAGCGAAGGCGAGATAGAAGAGGGAGACGCGCACGGACGCAGCCCGGTCCTCCGTGCTGATTAATATGATAGCCAGTCCGCGTACATCTTTGACCCTATGGCCCTTGCGTTGGCAGGAACCTGCGTCGCCGACCGCGGCCCAACGACAAGGAGCTTCTCAGGAGATACCACCTGCCCAAGGACGAGCAGCTCAGGATAGCCAGGGTGAATTTCCAGGAATTCCTTCGGGGAAGGGAGATGTCTGGAGGCCTGCCGGGAAATCGTGTTGTTCAAGCGTGACCCTTCTCTCTTCCCAGCTATCGGGCATGCCGGAGGCCACAACGAGCACGTTGACGTCGCTGTCCATGTGGAATGTTCCATCCGCGTATGGCCCGAAGAGTATGAGGAGCTTCAAGTCGAACTCTCACCGAAGTCGCCCCGCGAACTGTTTAAGGGCTGCGGAAAGCTCTTGCGCTCTTCTAATCTATTGTAGTTCAATGGCGGTAATATATTTATTACGTTCGCCCGAAACGAATTGGCGATTGCATGGAAGTCGTGAGCATCAGAGTTGACCCCCAGACAAGGGAGAAGATGAGGCGACTCTCCCACGTAAACTGGAGTGGGTTCATAAGGAGGGCCATAGCCGACAAGATCAGGGAGGAGGAAACGCAGGACAGGAGGCTCTCTTCCCGATCGTTGAGGCACGCATCCAAGCTCACCGATGGTCTCAGGCGATCATCACCCGGCTGGAAGAGCGAGGAGGAGATCCGGAGATGGAGAGACCTGAGAAGGTGATCGTCCCCGACGCTTCGGTGATCGACAAGTGGTTCGTGGAGGAAGAGCATTCCGACGCAGCGCTCGCCCTGAGGGAAGACTATGTTGCTCGGCGGGTGGACATCGCTGCCCCGGAGCTGTTGCCGTTCGAGGTCCTGAACTCCCTTCGGTACAATCCTGCGTTCGGGGAGCAGGATCTTCCAAGGGTGGCTGAGGCCCTGGACGGATACTGTTTCTGGCTTTTCGCATTGGAGGGGGACTTCGCCAAGCAGGCGGTGGAGAAATCCCTGAGATACGGGATCTCGATCTACGATGCCTCCTACGTATCGCTGGGGGAGATGAAGGGAGCGGACTTCTATACGGCGGACGAGAAGCTCCTGGGCAAGCTCGGCGGGATGCATGGGATTCACCATATCTCCCAGTACGGAGGCGTCGAGCCCACGGGTGGCCGGTGAAGTCCCGGGGGCAAGGCCGTTACCTGGGCAGCGATGTCGTCCGGGAATGTGAACTGGTCGACGCTTCCGCCTTCTTTCTCGGCTGGCTGATAGCGATGGGGACCATAGACGGCAGGCTGCTTGAGAGAAGGGTTGGGGAAGCCGTGGTAGAGCATGGGGGCGAAAGGGCGACGACGATGGTGGTCTTCGCCGAGGAGGGTGATGCCCAGGTCCTCGGCGTCCATGCGCTGGAGGGGCTGGGGAGGGAGGTCGACCCGATAGCCCAGAGGCTGAGAAAGGCCGAGGCCCTGCTTGCGCTGTGCGCGGTCTGAGCAGGTCGGCAAGGTCGGCCCGGACAGAGGATGCGCGGCTCTGGCTTCGGTTCCCACTATCGATGACCACCCTGAGGGCGCATCTGTCGAGCCGGTCGATAGGGACCAGAAGCGGCTCAAGACTCATCTGAATTAAGAACCCCGCCGCTGCAAACTTGCATCGCAGACCGCGGCATTCCTCAGGCATCAGTTCGAACGGGCTGGGCGGGACTTGACCTCACTTCTTCCATGGGAAAGGCAGGAAGCGCCGCCCTTTCCGACTAGGTCGCCGGCCCGGAAGCACTAGCGCTCATGGGATTTCTTCGGAGTCGAGAAGTCGCCGGATACTTTGAACTTACGTTGCATAGCTTATGGGCGAAACGATGAAACGCAATGCAATGCTGCCTTGTCACGCAATGCATCCCAAGCTATGCATGCGACGACTTCACGATCTTCCGCCCGCTGGCGAGTCCACTTGCGGACCGGCCTTTCAGCCACTCTGCTATGTGGGCCATATATGCTTCGAAATCCGGAAGCCTTGCCTGTAGGAATTCGTACTCGAGGGACTTGTCCACGGCGGCGTAATCGTGGACAAGCAGGACAGTTCGGCGGGAATGACCGGGCCTGGGCCAGTATCGGTGGGATGTCTCTGTACCGTTCAGGCCTGCGCAGTTGGAGGAAGGAGATGATCTCGCTTCCAATGTCTATGACAGATTCGATGGCAAGCTGCAAGTACCTCTCGGCCGCCCCCCTTGACCTGAAGTCGGTCATGAAGGCCTCCAGGGATGCGGCCTTCAGCTCCCTCAGGAATCTCAGGTACTCCTCCAGCCTCGACAGTTTCTCCCTCATTAGCGCTTCCATTTGGAAATCTCCTCCATGAGGGCCCCGTCGTATCTCTCCCTCAGCCAGACAAGATCCAAGTACTGCCTCAAGGCCCGTGCCTCAAACTGGACTCTTGCCCTTTCATCGCGGCAGTAGATGACCTTCCCCGTCTTGATCACTTGGTGTGAGAGGACGGGAGGTGCTTCGTTGAGGATGGCCAGGTCGATCCTGTCGCCGAAAAGCCTCGTGAGCTTATCCGTGAGATCAAGGTAGTAGTCCAACATGTCTTCCGGCAGCTCGGAGAGCATCACCGCTATGTCGGTGTCGCTCTCGGGGACCTGAGAGCCTCTGCAACTTGAGCCGAACAGATAGGCCACTTGGATCCGATGATCCTTCTCGAAGACTCCGGCTGCCCCCCTGGCTGCAGCGTCGGACAGGTATTGCACCTGCGTCAACTCGGGGTTGAGTTATTAATCTGTTTCTAGGTATGTTTGCCCGGCGCTGCTGGCTCAGTTATCCAGTTCATGTGGTAGCTTGTGCCGGACCGCGGCATCCGGCAAGCATCAGTCCGAACGGGCCGGGCGGGATTTGAACCCACGGCTTGCGGCTTTCTTCCAAGGGAAAGGTAGGAGGCCGCCGCCCTATCCAACTAGGCCACCGGCCCAGAAGCAGTAGCGGGCATCGGTCCGGATTTTCGATTAAATATCTTTTGCCGGGGCAGAGTAGAGTCAGAGTCAGAGCCGGAGGGCAACGAAACGTCGGCTACCATCTGCTTGATCCTTGCCTCCAAGTGACCTAGGTGGCATCTCCTCGGTAACATGCCATTGCTAGGTTTTGCGTATCGTAGCATGATGATCTAGTGCTTTGAGCCGTCAAGTGTCTTCCATGCTCGGACGGTTTGGCTTCGGTCCGTTGCACGCAGCATTGGCCAGAAGGGGCATCAAGGGCTGGCGTGCCATCCGCTGTTGTGGGTGGTCGTTGTAGCCCTTCTCCTGGTTCTCCTCACCCTGGTCAAGTGAGGGGGAGTGTGCCAGTCTGGGGCAAGGCAAGGACAGGCCCCTCATACGCATACGACGGAATCCTGTCCTTTCGACTCTGGGGAGAGCATCCAGAGGGATCGGGATTGGGCCTACCACTTCCTTCCTCGTCGTGGGATGCTGTGGTATCCGCTGTGTCTCTTCCTGTACCTGGTGTTCGTGCCCTTGGGGTAGGGGAGTTTCCCATCCTCTATGATGAGGGCCCCGACATACCCGCAGTTAAAACACTCCCACTTTGGCCAGAAGTGTGGGAGGCGGTGGCGCTTGATGTTGATGGAGCCGCACTTCGGGCACTTCTTCGTTGTCATGCCTGTTCCCCGCAGGTCCCTGCCAAGTCCTGGCCCCAGTTCAGCTCTCTGAGAGCCCATGCCGAGAGCCTCGGCAGAGAAGATAAATCCTGCCCCCCTCCACTCTCTCTGCGGAGGGAGCTTTGTGTCTGTTGGTCGAAGGACCAGAACTTCTGATTCGACTCCCTATCTCTTGAACTGCATATCAAACGGCATGCGCAGGTTGATGATACTGTCCCTTGCCGGGCATGAGCGCCTCTCCTTCTCGCAGCTGATGAGGCTTTGCGGCCTGAGCCCCAGGTACGACACAACGGGCACCTTCGTCTACCACCTGTCGCAACTGACCAGGATCGGCTTCGTCGGCAAGGTCGACGACGCTTACAGCCTGACCCCGATTGGGAAGAGGGTCCACAGGATCGTAAGGTTGCTCGAGGCCGAGGCACGCATGCTCGATACGAGGGAGAGAACGGTAGGCGCACGGGCTATGGCAGAGGGAGGAGTCCTTGTTAGACAGGCCTTGGCGGAGGACAATCCCGCCGTGGCGGAGCTTGTGGCTTCGGAGTACTTCGAAGAGGCATCGCGTCGCTTCGAGGTGCCGCGGGACTACTACGAGAGAAGGAAACGGGAAACGGACTTCACGCTGGGCATGTCGGGGCGCAACTTGGTGTTCTTGGCACAGCGGGATGGTGAAGCTGTCGGGGTCTGTTGGTGGATGCTCATAGAGAGGGAGGCCGTGGGCGGGAGCATCCACAAGGAGGCGTTCTTGGAACATCTATACGTCAGGCCTGGGCCCGACCACGGAGCGGTCGCGGAACGGCTTGTGAAGGCGTCCATTCACACTCTGCTCGACGATGAGAAGACGACGATACTGAACGTCTGGCACAGCAAGGATGACCCCCTGAGTAAGGAGTTCTATGCGAAGTTTGACATAGGGGAAGGCGATCTCGAGCTTCTGATGCACGTGGCCGAATGGGCACGCCCAACTTGGCGGCCAAGGGAAAGCACGAATTCCTAGTCTATCAGAGACCTTCTGACACCGCCGGCCTAGGCCAAGCGAACTCGGTGCCTTCGGAAGCAGTAGCAGAGGTAGAATCCAAGTCATCCGAGGGATGAAACATGGGCTGGGCGAATCGGGCAACAGATTTCACTTGCCGTGACCGAACTTTTTGACATTGCTGAGGAGAGAATTGTACAAGGAGTGGAAGACGGAGGAGTCCCTTCCTTTCCAAGGATGGGATTTCTCCCATCTCGAAGGGCGGGCCGAGTGGGAGGACCCTCCCTGGGACTACTTGGCGATGGCTAGAGATCTGGCTAGGAACTCCAAGGCGATTCTGGACATGGGCACGGGGGGAGGTGAGTTGTTCTCGGCCCTAGCCCCCTTCTCCGGGCGAGCGGCCGCGACGGAGATCAGGCCTGCAAGCGTTGAGCTCGCGAGAAGGAGGCTTGCTCCGTTGGGCGCGGAGGTCATAGAGTGCGACCATGACCGTGGGATGCCCTTTGATGATGGCGAGTTTGACTTGGTGCTGAACCGTCACAGCTCTCTGCCTTTGAAGGAGGTCTCAAGGGTCCTTTGTCGGGACGGCACGTTCCTGACCCAACAGGTCGATTCACATGATCTGTGGGATCTGAGGAAGGTCTTTGGCGTGTCCTGCTCGGGATCCAACACTCTAGCAAGCGTCCGGCGCCGCTTGGTCGAGCATGGCTTCGAGATAGGGAAAGCTCAGGATTGGGAAGGGACGGAAAGCTTCAAGGATGTCGGGGCCGTCGTCTACTTCCTCAGGGCGGTGGATTGCGTCGTCAAGGGGTTCAGCGTCGATAGGTACTTGGTTTGCCTTGAGGAGCTCCAGAACCGGCTCGAAAGAGGCGAGCGATTGGTCTACTCTCAGAAGCGCTTCGTGATAATGGCCACAAAGCGGTAGGGTCTACCCCGGCTTGGCAGGGAGCGCAGGCAACGGAAACGCGCCAGAATACACTTTAAAGCCCCTTGGCGACCCAGCGTCGAACCCGCCTAGCCGGCGGGGCCTTGGTGATGAGATGGCTAATCGCGTAGGTCTGGCCGCAATCGGAACTGGAGGCATCTTCCAGGGCGCGCACCTACCTCAGTACGTGAAGATCCCTGTGGATTTCGTGGGCGTATACGATGTGGACAAGGCGATGGCGGAGGCCGCCGTCAAGAGGTACCAGGACTTGAGGGTGGAGGCCATGGGCGAGGCCTCAAAGTCCCTGCCGCTGCCGAAGGTCTACGACAGCATCAAGGAAATCGTGAACGACGACAGCGTCAGCATGGTCGATGTCTGCACGCCGCCCTCGGCCCGGGGCATGATCGTGGACCTGCTCAAAGCGGGCAAGAACGTCTGCGCCGAGAAGCCGATGTGCAGGAACTACCTTGAGGCCAAGGCAATAGCCGAGGTGGTGAAGGAGACGGGCAGCCTCTACCAGCACAACGAGAACTGGTGCTATGACGGGTACCGGTACACTCTTCAGAAGCTTCTCAAGGAGGATCTCGGCGTCCCCCTGATCAGCATGCATTCGGAGGGGCACGGCGGCCCCGAGGGCAAGGAGTGGTTCTGGGACCCGGACATGGGAGGCGGCGGCACCC
>Ga0172365_10002528_pt1 | contig 13520 bp, 13 predicted proteins | sample LakKivSesite48cm_FD_114535 | JGI IMG/M metagenome (GOLD analysis project Ga0172365, IMG submission 114535) | Sediment microbial communities from Lake Kivu, Rwanda - Sediment site 48cm | ecosystem: Environmental > Aquatic > Freshwater > Lake > Sediment | place: Rwanda: Western Province, Lake...
GACAATGCGTACCTCTAGCGTTTGCGGCTGCTCGATCAAAGGCTTAACGCCCCCAGCGCGTTGCACTGCAACTGAGGCACCTACGATAGCCACGGCCAGCAGCACGACGATCACAAATACCCAACGCGTTCTGTTCATGTTTCCATCTCCAAAAGCTGCAATGGCCAGGTGGTCAAATGGTCAGGTAGTCATGACCGACCAACTGACTAGCAGGCTACTACGTTTCGGATACTACGAAAGGCGCAGCTTCTCTGAAAATAGTAAACCACGGAGGCACGGAGTGCACTGGATTTTATTTAACTTCGTGTCCTCGGTGCCCCCGTGGTTTATGAATTCCTTGCGGTCTGGTCTACTTGATCCCAAGCCGGGCCTTGCGTTCAGCAAGCTGGCGATCAATGGTATCTTTCTCCAGAGCCTCGGCCATCTGGTTGTCCAGGCGCTTGGCATCAATCTCGCCCTGTGCCGTAGCTTTGTCCAGCCGGCGCTGGATTTCCTCGCGGATTTCGGCCATCCCAGCTTCGGCCGTGGTGATGCCACCTACGCCCTCAACTACCTTGTGCGTCAGTTCCTTGCTCTTGGCCAAGTCCAACATGGCCTGTAGTTCGGTGCGCTCGCGCTTAGCTTCGGTCAGCTTAGCTTCTAGCTTTAGCTTGGCGTCGAGGAGCTTCTGATACTCGGTTTCCTGTGCTTTGGCCTGCTCGCCATAAGTATCGGCCAGCCGCTTGACGGTGTTGTAACGGTACTGCGCAGCCTGCGCCAGGTCTTCTTTCCCCTGCTTCAAGAACAGGTCAATGTTGCGATCCAATTCTCCGGCCTGGGCCTCGAACTCCTCGTACTTACGCTTCAGCGTTTTTGCCTCGCCGCCAACGGTGGCTGCGGCGTCCTCAAGCGCTTCCAGGTTGTCCTCGACCTTGCGGATGTACTCGTCCACCACGGCCATGCTATTGGCCTTCAGTGCCTGGCTGACGAGATAGTTCAAGTTAGCCGAAATCAATGTACGTACTCTTTCCAGTAGCGATGCCATGACCTTACCCTCCCAAGTTTGTTTTGTACCAAGTATGTCTGGTACGCTGCCAATCCTTCCTTACTATCATTAATATTTTACTCTTATCTGATTTGTGTTGCATGACGAGCAACGGACGAAAAGCTGACATCGGGACAGCAGTGCTTAGAAAGCAGGAATGCACTCAAGCGTTCGTATTCTGAAGCAGGGGCACGTGTTCGTCAATGGGTGTTATCTGCCCTGGCCCTTCTGTTTCACACGACGGCGGACGAAACCTGGTATTCTACAGGTAGTAACCTTTCCAAGTTGAGATGCTTGGAAGCGTCAAGAATTTCAATGCCTACGATTCTGTCATTTTCCCCGATGTCCAATACGATGTCCTCAGATAGGCGTTGGTTGATCACCGCCTGTTTTCGATCATCCAGTCGAATGTAGAGCAGATCGGTCTTGGCATTATATAGAATCTGCATCTTCTTCCTCCCATCTTCCATAAAAGACGTAAACCGTCACGGTTATTATAACATCTCTGTCCACGATGTAAACCACTTCTACTCTCTTTTGCTCATAATATTTATTGTATCGCTTTTGCTTGAAATCATAGATTTTGGCTTTCCCCATACGACCATGCTTTGTGGGAATTGAGAATCCTGTACTGATCACGTCCTTGATTTCTTCTTCGCTTGCGCCGCGTTCCTCAGCACGTTCCAAGGTATGTGGATCAATTTGGATTTCCATTCTTATTCCCTTCAAATAGTTAGCAGGGGCAGCCCCCATGCTGCCGAATAGCCGGGCGTGGGAGCCCAGCCCGTTGTTCTTCAAATGTGCTTTTATTCAGGGCCAACCAGTTTGTAGCCTCTGCCACGCACTGTGATAAGGTACTTTGGTTCCTCCGGAACAGGCTCGAGTTTCTCGCGCAGGCGGCTTACGAGCTTCTCAATGCGGGCGTCATCTACTTCGTCTATGTAGCTTTCCCCCCAGACCGACTCTACAATCTTGTACTTGTCGCAGATCTTATCCAGGTTGCCATACAATAATAGAAGCAGCTTGTATTCCAAATCGGTGAGCAACGGTGCAAGTTTGCCATCCACCCAGACATCACCCGCTTCAACGTCAATGCGCACGCCACGCGGCCCGCGACGGCGCACTAGCTGCTGTCGCCGTGCAAAGCCAGCGAATAGGCTGGCAAACACTTGCACGCCAGCAACAGTGGCACGGACAATGCCCTTCTCGGTCAGCGAATCCAAGGCAGCCGTTACATCCTGGCCACTGAGCAAAGCGATCAATGTCTCCTGTTCCTGTGCGCTCAGGTCATTCCATAACTTGGCACACTCCAGACGCACGTTGGCGTCGCCGTCAAGCCGTTCCCGAACCCGTTCATCACTCATAACAAGCGGCCTCAAGATGGCTTCCTCTTTGGCTCTGGCCAGGACGCGGCAGGTTGCCTGCAACAGGGATGGGTGCCCACCGGCACATCTGAGGACGAAATCAACCTCTTCCGTTGTAAGTTCCACATTCGATTGCTTAGCCCATCTTTGCACTAGCGTGCATGCATCAGCCTCGCCAAGTGGTATCAGATGGTGGACATGAGTAGCGAACAGTTCGCAGAACTCACCTGTTTCGCGGTCGCGGCGGATCTCGGACAGTGGCCGGCCCGTTGCTGTCACGTAGCAGAGGCGAGGCCAGTGCCTGTCTTTCAGCGCTCGTAAACGGACGAAGACTCGAGGTTCGATCTCGGCGAAAATCTCATCAAACTCGTCGAACAAGAGCACCAGCATTCCTGGTTGACGGTTACTGATGGCTTCCAGGCTGTCTTCGAAGGCCAGCGGGATCAAAAACGGGCTGCTGGGAGCAATAACAGACTGATAGGCTTGCTTGACGGCAGATATAAGCTCGTTATCCACCTGCTTCGTCTCGAGCACCTCCAGTGCATTGCGCAGGATCACTTCGTAGAAACCTTGCTCAGTCACCTGCAGGGTGAGGTTAAAATCCACGTAAATGAACATATAGTGATCTGCCCTGGGACCAAGGTGCCTCTTATGCGCTGCTGGCAGCGATAAAGAACGCAACAAGGTGGATTTGCCGATGTTGCTCACGCCTACGACAGAGCAGCAATCAGCTTCAGCCACACAACCCATGACGTAAGCAACATCGCTCTCCCTGTCAACTATTTCTGTAGCAACCTCCCTAGAGGATTCTTTCTTCATCTCTTTCCATCCAAGAAACGTAGATATAGGCCTCAACATTCCTGGTCAAAGTGCTAATGGCCTTGTCTCCCGGACTCGCCAGGCTATGGGCAGGGCAACCAGTGCAGGAACGCTAGCAAGCAAAAGCAGTGGCTCAATACGACCCAATGGCCCATACAAAGCCAGAGCCAGGGCAGGAGCAACAAAAAGCACCAAATCTATGACCGCGTCAAAAGCGCCGAGCACTGTAGCACACCTGTCGCCAGGCGTGATGTCAGCCATCATCACCGAACTCATCAGGAAAGTCATGCTGCTGCCTAATCCGAAGAGGGCATAAAAAGTAGACAGCCCCAGTAGGCTATGGGATAATGCCAGGCCAAGGCAGGCCACCAGGATCAAGGGCTGAGCGGCAATGACGAACAGCCGTCGCCCCCATTGGTCAGAGAACTTGCCAACAAGATACGAGCTGATGGTATATGCAGTGGCCTCACTGGCAAGCACCAAACTGAGCTGCCAGGGAGCCAGGCCGAGCAATTGCACCTTCGTAGGCACAAAAGAGGAAAGGATAGGAAAAGCAAAATTGTTTGCAGCTCCAAACAAGATAAAGGCATACACCCGCTGATCCATGAAAATAGGCTTAAGTTGCCTCCACTGATTGGTGCTATGCCCGGTGCTCGACGCATGCCTGTTGCCGCAGACGGCAAAAGCGAGAATGGCACACGCCAGCAGAGACAACAGGCCATCAGTAACAAATGGGACACGCAGTCCCCCCAGCGACAACCAGCCGCCGATAGTTGGCGCCAGGATGAACGAGAGCCCCTGGCTGGAACGCAAAATGCCAAAGAAAGAGCCATGTCGGCCTTCTGCAATCTCGGCGGTCAGACCCAGCAAGGCAGGCATAGCAATAGCATCCGCCACTCCTCCGAGTATGCGCAAAGCCAATAGCAACTGCCAGTGCCCGACTATGGCGCAAAGGAGGGAACTGATTCCGCCCAGAAAAGCCCCGCTGACCAGAGCCCGGCGCCGTCCATAACGGTCCGCCAGCATGCCGCTGAAAAACTGCAACAACACGAGGGTCATGAGTGCAGCGGACAGAGTAGCCGCCATGCCGCGAGCATCGGCACCCAACTGTGCGGCTAACGCAGGCAGCACTGGAACCCCCACCTGGGTGCTCAAAAACAGGACAAAACTGGTCAGAGCGATCAAGTAGATGGGCACGCTCTACCCTCAGAAGGCCGCAGGTCCTTCACCACCAACTCCATCCGTTTCTCGTTGTTCCAAACCCTGCTTTGTAGGCTGTAGACGACGTCTATATGCCTGGGGAAGCTATCTGCCTGGATGTCTTGCTGAAAGGCAATCGCATCCCAGACCGCCACACCATCACTGAGCTTAAGTTTCAATCCTGTCCGTTCGCTGCCAACGGGGCGACAATCGCGAACCTGGACATTGTAACTGACAAATGTTGGGTACGGGTTACCCACCCCAAAGGGTTGCAACCCTTCGACGAGAGCCAGGGTTTCCCAGTTCGCCTGAGTCAAAGGCAAAGCCACATCAATTCTGAGTGCTGGCACTAAATTGTCTGCGGCCAGTTGACGAGCAGCGATGTCGCGCATTCGCGAACGAAATTCATCAATTCTGTCATTGCTTATGCTAAAGCCTGCGGCGGCAGCATGCCCACCATGTCTGAGCAACAGTTCGCTGCATTCATCCAGGGCTTTTGTGATATGGAAGGCTTCAATGCTGCGTGCCGAGCCCTTGCTGTGTTCTTCTTCCAGAGCGATCACTAGAGTTGGACGGTAGAACTCTTCGGTGATGCGGCTGGCGACCAAACCAGCGATGCCTACTGTGTAGGCAGGATTGGCCAGCACATAGATTAAATCGTCCCCCAGCGCACGAACTTCTTCCCGAGCTCGTTCGACCATCTCAGTCATTAACTGTTGCCGCTCCCGATTTTGCGCGCCAAGCTGCTGCGCCAGGGCAGTAGCCTCTTCTACTGAGGGTGTGGTGAGCAAATTGTAACTGTCTATAGCATTATCCAGACGTCCTGCCGCATTCAAGCGAGGGCCAAGCATAAAACCGATCGCTGTAGTCCCCACTTGGTCTGGCTGCAGCGCCGCTTCTTCCAGCATGGCTGCAACCCCTGGCCGGCGGGCTTCCCTCAATTTCTCCAGGCCACGGCTCACCAGCGTCCGATTCTCACCGATCAACGGGGCAAGATCAGCAACAGTACCCAAGGCTACCAGGTCTAACAAGTCTTCCTCTTCGGGCAGGGTTTTGACTTTGGAAACAGGCACCTGGCGCTCCGCACGCAACAAGGCTTGAGCCAGCTTGAACGCCAGGCCCACGCCAGCCAGATGCTTGAACGGATAGCGATCATCCTCTCTTCTGGGGTCGATGACTGCCACTGCGGAAGGCAGTTCATTAGCCACAGCATGGTGGTCGGTGATGATCAAATCCAATCCTAATCTGCGTGCAAATGCCGCCTCAGCAACGGAGCGTACACCGCAATCCACAGTTACAATTATCCTGATGCCCTGGCCCGCCAGGGCATCCAATGCAGCATTGTTCAGGCCATAGCCCTCGTCCATGCGGTTTGGAATGTACGGGATAACCTGTGCACCCAAAGCGCGCAGCGTGGGTACCAGCAGAGCTGTAGCCGTCACACCATCTACATCATAGTCGCCGTAGACGGCAATAGTTTCCCTGGTACGGATAGCCTGGCGCAGACGAGTGACTGCCTCATTCATCCCCTTCAACAGAAAAGGATTATCCAGGGCGAAACTTCTGGTCAGGAATGCTTCTATCTCGTCGCTGGTACGGATCTGGCGATTGTATAGAAGCTGCACGATGAGTGGCGGCAAGTCTGGGAAGCTGGCCAGAAGCTCTGCAGGGGCTGGCGGCATAATCTCCCAACGTTTCCGGGGTGAAGTCAAGTGCTGACCCTTTCTGATTGGAATTGAGGTGATTATATGCTAGCCAGTCAGAAATTGCAAAGAAAAGCCCCCGATTCGCGTCGGGGGCTTTCTCTATGCTGGCGGCATCTCAAGCCACTTGTTCTGAACCAAGAAGTCTGTGAGGAGCGGGATGGTGAAGTATAATCCCTGGTATGCCTGGTATGCATAATAGAAGGCAGGTATTATGGGCAGGAAGAAGAGTACCCACAGCACGCATGCCAGGCAGCCGGCTGTGATAACCGTCAGTCCGGTAAAGACAATCACTGCGAGCACCTCGTAGATGACGGCGGCCACGAGGAAGCCCAGTGACTGAATGGCATGGTACTTCTGGAACGGACGCTTCTTGCTCTCCTCAGCCAGCAACATGACAGCAGGCACGACGACAGGGATAACAACCTGGCTAGCATAGGCCAGAGCAGCCATCAAACGGTCGTTATCCGTTACGTCTTTCGCCGGCCATGTCCTGGCAGGTTTGACAGGAGCTTTGGGCACTTCCTGGCCTCCCGCAACTGGTTCTTTTTCAGCTTGCAATTCAGCGTCCGGTATGCTCTCTGGAACCGTTGCCTCCTCAGGAGCACCCTTAGCCTCTGCTGCGCTCTCTTCAGGGGTCATTGCTTCAGCACTCATTTTTTCACCTCCTCTAATGTTTGATACGCAGAAAAGGGGCCTGGGTTTCGTTTGCGGGAAAATCAATCTTGCCTTTTCTAATGAATTCTGCTATAATGTTAACAGAAGTTGATAAATTCGCTTAATATGGTCAGGGTTTGCTTAAGGAGACGTGGCTATGAGACGAGCGTTGTGGCTCTCGTTGGTCATTCTTCTGTTTCTGATTGCGGGTTGTAAAGGGGCATCCGTCCCCTCGCCCACAACCACGCTGAAGCCTGTAGCCTCCGAAACGCCACCACGTGTAGTTGTGCCTACCTTGATGGAAGTCCTCCCCACCGACACGCCACTTCCACTTCCGCCGACCCCCACGTCAGCACCAGTCCCCAGCATCACACCCGCAGCGGGCCTCACCCCTGCGCCCAGCAAAGAAATCGAAGTGCCCATGATCGCTATCCCTGCTGGCGAGTTCATCATGGGCAATGACGTCGGGGATGACGACGAGAAACCGGCCCATAAAGTCTTTGTAGCTGCCTTCAAGATAGACCAATTCGAGGTAACCAACGAACAGTTCCAGGCTTTCGTTGAAAAGACCGGTTACGTGAGCGACGCCGAGAAGGCGGGCGAGAGCACAACCTGGCGCACCTACGCCGAAGGCAAGCCTAAGCATCCGGTAGTCCTGGTCACCTGGAACGATGCCGTGGCCTACTGCCAGTGGTGCGGCAAGCGGTTGCCTACCGAGGCCGAATGGGAGAAAGCAGCGCGAGGCACCGAGGGGTTTATCTATCCGTGGGGCAACGAGTGGGCTTCGGGCAAGGCCAACACCGAGGAATCGGGCTATCGGGGCACTACTATTGTAGGCAGTTTCCCGGCCGGGGCCAGCCCCTACGGAGTGATGGACATGGCCGGCAATGTCTCTGAGTGGACGAGCGATTGGTACGAGGCCTACCCTGGTAGCACCTTTACGTCATCGTATTTTGGAAAGAAATACCGGGTGATCCGGGGCGGCGGCTGGTTCAGCGATGCACAGCTAGTACGCACTACTGAGCGGAGCTGTAGCAGCGTAGACCTGCACAACGATGATGTGGGTTTTCGCTGCGCGCGGTAGGTTGTCCCGCGCATACTTCCTCGCTTCATCTGTTGAGGCATTGCTTCGCCATCCATCGGCGAAGCAAGCAATTTGCATTGGAGTGAATCCATTATATAATTACTTGTACAGAGATGCGTCGTTGAAAGCAATGGAAGATCGTACACCGATTCGGGCCTAGTTCGAAGCAGTCATCGCAGGTGAGATAAAGGCCCAAGGCCCTGTACCTGTCGTTTCATGCAGCGAGATTAACTATCGGCGGCAATCACGACAGGGTGATGAGAAAGGAGGGGTGACTATCGCACGACGAGTTTATCGGACATTGACAAGGTAGGGTTTTTAGGTTGATTAAAGCCACAGAGAGGAGGCAAAAATGTCTAAGAGGACGCTTTTCCGTTTGTTCCTGGCGCTCACTATGCTCCTACTCGTGGGGGCAACGGTAGTAAGCGCCACACCACTGCCTCAGGCTGAGGTAGTCTACACGGTTAAGCTAGGCGACAACCTGTGGACGCTGGCCAAGAAGTACCTGGGCAGTGGCACTGCCTGGCCGGCCATCATGGCTACTACTAACCAGAAAAACATCGCCGATTCTACCTTTGCTTACATCACTAATGCTGACCTGATCCACCCTGGTTGGAAGCTCCTGATCCCCAGTGCAGAGGCGGCCAAGACTTTCCTGGCTACTTATGACCGCAGTAAACCCGAGTTGCTATTCGGCAAGCGTGCCAAGGGTCAGCTAGTCATCGGAAGCTGGTGGACAGCGGGCGGTGAGGCCGAGGGCCTGGCCGGGATGTTCCGCATCTACAAGACGAAATACCCCGACGTCGAAATCGTCAATGCCACTGTAGCAGGAGGGGCAGGCTCGGTCTTCAAGGGGGTGCTCAAGACCCGTCTGATTGGTGGAGATCCGCCTGATACCTTCCAGCTTCATGCCGGTCTGGAAGTCGAAGGCTACAGCCCGGAGCAGTACCTGAAGCCACTAGATGACATCTACACAGCCGAGGGGTTGGAGAAGGCCTTCCCGAAAGATTTGCTCACCCTGCTCAAGTACAAAGACCACTACTGGGGAGTTCCGGTCAACATCCACCGCTCCAATGTGCTATGGTACAACAAGGCGCTCTTCGAGAAGGCTGGCGTGCAGCCACCGACCACCTTCGACGAGTTCTTTGCTGTCTGCGAGGCGTTGAAGGCCAAAGGCATTCCACCCTACATCATGGGTACCAGCGGTGGCTGGGAGGCCACGCATGTCTTCGAGGACGTCCTAGCCGGCACGGTAGGAGCCGAGAAGTATCGCGGCCTGTGGGCTGGTACAACTCCGTGGAGCGACCCTGGCGTCACCCAGGCGCTGGAGAATTTCAAGCGCATGGTCAGCTACGCCAATGCTGACCACCCGGCCATTGACTGGGCTGGAGCTGCCCAATACCTTGTTGACGGCAAGGGTGCCATGTTCATCATGGGTGACTGGGCCAATGGCTACTTCACTTCCAAGGCCTTCACGGACTACGGCTGGACATCTCCGCCAGGCACTAAGGGCATCTTCGTCGCTCTATCCGACAGCTTTGCCCTGACGGCGAAGGCCCCGAACCCAGAGAACGCTCGCAACTGGCTGGCGGTCTGTGGCTCGCTGGAGGGCCAGGAAGCATTTAACCCGCAGAAAGGCTCCATCTGCGCCCGCACCGACTGCAACCCAGCGCTGTTCAACGCCTATTTGCAATCAGCGATGGCAGACTGGGCCAAGGACGCCATCGTACCCAGCCTGGCACACGGGGCAGCAGCCTATGAATCTTGGGTCTCTGACGTCAAGGATGCAATCAATTTGTTCATCACCACAGGCGATGTGGCCAGCACGCAAAAGGCTTTAGCAGCCGCCTGCGTAGAGGCCGGCATCTGCAAGTAACCCTGCACTGACCCAGGCGAGGCAGTCCGTAATCACGGGCTGCCTCGCCCTTTGTCTCGGAGGAATCGGATGCGACATGTGAATTGGGAACGGATAGTCTCGGTGCTGTTGCTCGCTCCCTCAGCAATTGCCAGCGCCATTTTTGTATACGGTTTCATCGGGTTTACTGGCTTTGCATCGCTGACTAAATGGAACCAGCTTGTTCCCGATTTCACCCTAGTGGGCCTGGGCAATTACCGGGGGCTGTTTGTCCACCCCCGCTTCCAGATTGACTTGCGCAACACCGTTGTGTTCACGGTGCTGTTTCTACTTTCCTGCCTGGCCCTCGGGTTCCTACTAGCCGTACTGCTGGATCAGCGCATCCGGGGTGAGGGGGTCTTTCGCAGCATTTACTTGTTTCCAATGGCCATCTCCCTCATTGTCACGGGAGTCGTGTGGCGTTGGTTGCTCAACCCCGGCACTCCAGAAGGAGGTAGCACGGGAGTTAACCTGCTGCTTGAGAGCATCGGGCTAGGATTTCTGAAATGGGGCTGGTTCACCGATCCCACGGTGCTGTATATCCGACCTGAGTCAGGTATCGGACAACTGTTGCATCGGGTGGGGTTAGGCATGTTCACGAGCCCCAACTTTGGCATGTCGGTGGCCATGGTCTCGGTGGTGCTCGCCGCCACCTGGCAGATGTCCGGCTATACCATGGCTCTGTATCTGGCTGGCCTGCGCAGCATCCCGGACGAGCTGCGCGAGGCCGCGCGAGTGGACGGAGCGTCCGAGCTACAAATCCTCCGCCATATCATCGTGCCGCTTCTGAAACCGATCACTCTTAGTGCGGTTATTATCCTTGGGCATATCTCGCTCAAAATCTACGACCTCGTCGTAGCTATGACTGGGCCGGGCATTGGCTTTTCGACTGACGTGCCAGCCTACTTCATGTGGGAGACAACCTTCGAGGGCAATCGTTTCGCGCGGGGAGCCTCGATAGCCACGATTTTACTGCTGATGGTGGCCATTCTCATCGTCCCTTACCTGGTGTCTAGCACCCGCAGAGAGGCCCAGATATGAACGCTCAAATGGCTGAACCACGCAAGGGTGTGAGCCCAAGGCTGCACTGGTCACGTGTCCTGATCTACATCGTTTTGACCATCTTTGCTGTGCTTTATCTGATGCCGGTCTACGTTCTGTTGATCACTGGCATGAAGAGCTTTGCCGAAGTGAGCCTCTCGCGCATGTGGGCCCTGCCATCCGGGTTGCATTTCCATAGTTTCGTCAAAGCCTGGACTGGAGGTATTGCGGCGGAGGGGTTTGGCGAGCTAGCCAGGTTTGGTGGATTAGGGAAGAACTTCATTAACAGCGTATATCTGGCAGTGCCAGCTACGCTCATTTCAGCCATGATTGGTTCCATCAACGGCTATGTGCTGGCCAAGTGGAGATTCCGCGGCTCCGAAGTGCTTTTCCCGTTGCTGCTATTTGGGATGTTCATCCCTTATCAGAGCATTCTTATTCCGTTGATGCAGACGTTAAACCGAATGGGGCTTTATGGCTCCATCCCTGGCCTGATCTTCGTTCACGTGGTATATGGCATCCCCATTACTACCCTTATCTTCCGCAACTACTATGCATCCGTGCCAACGGAATTGGTCGAGGCGGCCCGGATTGACGGGGCCAACATTTTCGGCATCTATCGGCATGTTCTCTTCCCATTGTCAGCGCCTGGCTTCGTGGTAGTGCTGATCTGGCAATTCACCTCCATCTGGAATGACTTTCTGTTCGCGGTCACGGTGATTGGCAACCCTGAGGTCCAACCTATTACCGTGGCGTTGAATAACCTGGCTGGTAGCCTTATCGTCGAATGGAACGTGCAGATGGCTGGAGCATTGCTGGCGGCACTGCCTACTCTGCTGGTATATATTTTCTTGGGGCGGTACTTCATGAGCGGCCTTATGGCTGGTTCTCTGAAAGGGTGAACAGCCCCCTATATGCCTGCTCTATATATTACATCGCAAGAGATTCTCCCCATATTACTGGATATGTATCTCTGAACTTCACTCTACCTTCGCCCTGTACTGAGTCGTCTGGTACTGGTTCCTTTCCTCCAAATCTTGTTTGCGACTGTCTGTTTCCCCTATCGCCATGGCAGGCATCTCTGACATCGTGTCGGGTTTTGAGAGTGCCATCGCATTGACCATAAGGGGTTTGTCATTTTATAACTCGCTGTGATAGAATTGAGCCTGTTAATATACCTGGAAGGACCATCTGGGTCTGCTCGTAGGAATCTGAGGAGATGGAGCATCGCTTCATAAACCGCCTTGTTTTCATGGGCACCCCACGTTTTGGCCAGCTTATCCTGGAGGCTCTGCTCGGTCACTACGAGATTGCGGCGGTAGTTACCCAGCCAGACCGCGAAGCTGGCCGAGGCCGGCGCATAGCCATTTCCCCTGTGAAGGCCCTGGCGCTGGGCCATGACCTGCCCGTGCTTCAGCCACAAAAACTGCGACAGCCAGAAGTTATCCAGCAGTTGCTTGCTCTGGCTCCGGCGGTGATCGTGGTGGCTGCATTTGGGCAGATTCTGCCTGTCTCGATCCTGTCACTGCCGAAGCATGGCTGCATCAACGTGCACGCCTCTTTGCTACCTCGTCACCGTGGTGCAGCTCCCATCCCAGCGGCAATCCTGGCTGGAGATGAGCAAACCGGCGTGACCATTATGCTTATGGATGAAGGACTGGACACTGGCCCTATCCTGAGTCAAGCAACGGTAGATATCGCCCCTGAAGACACTACGGCCTCGCTGACGGAGAAATTAGGCCGTCTTGGTGGACAACTTCTGCTGAATACTTTACCTTGCTGGCTGGCAGGAGAAATCACTCCTAAAGGACAAGATGAAAGCCAAGCCACGTATGCAAGACTGTTACGCAGAGAGGATGGGCGCATCAATTGGACAGAGCCCGCAGTCCAGATCGCGCGGCGTTGCCGCGCGTTTCATCCCTGGCCAGGAGCTTTCACTTTGTGGGGCGATAGGGAGCTTAAGGTGCTGCGCGCACGACCCTTGTCTGCGAACACATCTGGCGAGTTGACAGGCAAAGTAGTGCGCGTTAACTCCGAGATAGCAGTGGTGACAGGTAGTGGCCTGCTAATCTTGGAAGAACTACAACTGGCGGGTAAGCGGCCGCTATCCGCTGAGGAATTTGTCCATGGCCAGCGGAAATTCGTGGGCTCACTCCTGTACTAGAGCGACTAACAACCACTTGAATAGATGAATAGAAAGGGGAGGAACACTACAACGTTATGCAAGAAGTTACACTGGTTGTTCGGCACAAAGTAGGCTTGCATGCCCGACCAGCCGCTATGTTCGTCAGCACAGCGAAACAATTCAAGTCTGACATTCTCGTGGGCAAGGGAGACATGGAGGTCAACGCTAAGAGCATTCTCTCTATACTCACGCTTGCAGTAAACCAGGGCACTGTTATTACGGTCAAAGCAAATGGTGAGGATGAAGAGAAAGCGGTGAAGGTCCTTCAGCAATTGGTAGAAACCAATTTTGGTGAACCTCTCTGAGAAGTCTCACTGCTAACAGGGAGCGAAGTTGCACCTTTGTTTGTTCTCAATTTGGGTCGGGAACCCTATGAACGTGCCTGGGAGCTACAGCATCGTCTGGTCAAAGCTCGGCAAGAAGGACGTCTGGATGATGTCCTAATACTGCTGGAGCATGAGCCCGTGATCACCCTGGGCCGCCTTGCCAATGCCAGCCATATCCTGGCGTCTGCCGATGAGCTACGAAAGGCAGGCATCACTGTCCACA
>Ga0172365_10002529_pt1 | contig 13519 bp, 18 predicted proteins | sample LakKivSesite48cm_FD_114535 | JGI IMG/M metagenome (GOLD analysis project Ga0172365, IMG submission 114535) | Sediment microbial communities from Lake Kivu, Rwanda - Sediment site 48cm | ecosystem: Environmental > Aquatic > Freshwater > Lake > Sediment | place: Rwanda: Western Province, Lake...
CCTTTCCATTTGTTCACCTCCTCGGGAAAGCAGATTATCCTGCAATCCCTCTAAAATCCTTGCAATAGTATAAATATCGCAATAGAATATCTCAACTGGCTGGAAATTGCCGGATGATTTGATTAAATATATTCCGGAGACAGCGAAATGTATTACTTTGCCTACGCATCCAACCTCAGCCACAAGCACATGCTGCAGCTCTGCCCTGGCTGTAAACCCAAGTCCACCGCCACCCTTCACAACTATAAATTAATTTTCACGGGCTGGTCGAGAAAGTGGCGCGGCGGGGTCGCCTCTATCAGAGCTTCACGGGGCAGCAGAGTCATCGGAGGAGTCTATGAAATCTCGGAGAGATGCCTCAGGGCGCTGGACGAGCAGGAGGGATTCCCCGCGGTCTACGATAGAATAAACGTCCCGGTAGCAACTAAAGACGGCAGCCTCGTGGATGCAGTAACCTACATCAAGCGCGAGCAGTCGGAGGAGACCGCACCTTCTAAAGAATACCTGGCTGTTATCAGCGAGGGCTACAAGGACTGGCGGCTTATCTGAATTTCGCCTAGTCTGGAGGCGCAGTACGTCAGTTAAAGTTGTTACGGACAGCAGCTCTGACATCCCGGATGACCTGGCCCGGGAGCTAGGCATTACCATAGTTCCGATATATGTCATATTCGGTCAAAAAGCCTATCGCGACAGGGTGGACATCAGCGTAGATGAGTTCTACCATAAACTGGTCCACGGCCCGGTTCACCCCACAACTTCTGTTCCCTCCCCTCAGGACTTTGCCGATGCCTACAACCGCCTTGCCGCAGAGACAAGCGAAATCATCTCGATTCATGTCACCTCCAAGCTAAGCGGCATATATAACTCGGCGCTCTCAGGAATACAGCTCGTTTACAGGAAATGCCGCATCGAGGTGGTAGACTCTATGTCCATGTCTATGGGCCTGGGGCTTTCGGTCCTCGCTGCTGCGCGGGAAGCCCGTACCGGAAGTAACCTCGACCGGGTGGCCGCGCTGACGCGCCGCACAGTGCTTCAGGTCCACAGCCTGATTATGGCGGATACGCTGAAATATGCAGTCAGGGGCGGGCGTCTCAGCAAGACCTATGGCCTGCTGGGAAACGTTCTCAGGGTCAGGGCCTTGCTCGGTATGCGCGATGGTGATGTATTCCTGGCCGGACTTGCTCGTACCAGGCCTAAGGCTCTGGACCGTATGTACGAATTTGCCCGCGACTTCCCCAAAGTAAAAGAGATAGCTTTGGGCTATACGACTGAGTATGATGATGCCAGAAACCTTGCCGAACGCCTGAAGATCAGCTTTCCTGAAGCACCTGTCTATGTGGCAAGGGTAGGCCCTGCGGTAGGCGTATATGGCGGCCCGGGCGGCATGGGTATCGGCGTAAGAGAGGGGGAAACGGGAGCGTTTGTTGCATAGCCTCAGTTTTATGTCTCGCTCTCGACGGGCTCCCTTAACTCAACGGACTCGTTGGCCCAGCAATCCACCGTTGTTATCCGTGGAAAGAGCATCGCCGGATGTGGAGGAATCCCCAGATAGTCCCAGAACCTGGGGGCAGCATTTGCCAGCTCTGTGAATTGTTCCCGCAGCAGCTTTATATGTCGGCGCACAGTTGCTCTCTCATGCGGGTCGCTGATTCTGGTATCGGGTACGCTGACATCGGATACCACGTACCTTACCCACAAGCCTTCGCCGAAACACCTGGATTTGTTGACACAGGACCCGCATTCCTCTTCCCTGCAGGGCACGTATGCGGCAATGCACCATCTCCCGCAGGAGATTAAAAGAGGGAAATCGATCTCCAGAGTGGAACACCGGGCATGTTTATTCCCGCGCATTATGAATAGCCACATCAGGCTCCAGGTATGCACTCTGCCCCCTGTCCCATCTTATGTCCTGATTACATCTTACATCAAATTGTCAAGTGGGCTACATGAAGGCCTCAGGTAACTCTGTGGATTTACCATAACGCATAAAACTGTGGAGACTCCGTGGATAACTTCGTGGATAAAGCACTTGACAGGCCAGGCTAGGCCTGCGCTAATATAATAACAGGTAATCAGTATTTCCTGTACGATTTTAGCCGATGCATCCTCTAGACTTAGGAATACTAAGATGTCTACCGAGTGTGAACCACCATATTCCAATGGATGTAAGAAAGAAGCACACTACTGGATAATCGACGACAAAAACCTGGGTGTCTGCAAAAGATGCGGCGCCAGGAAACAATTTGCGGTTGACAGGTGGGTATGGCAAAGGCGCAAGCTTATTATTAGCAAGGATAAGGTCGAGAGATAGTAAGAGCTTGACTACCTCGCAAGCATTTTAGAATTCCCCCCCCGCACGACCCGAGACTCTCACTCCGCCCTCTTCAACATAACCAGGACTCTTAGCTCATCTTCTCGCTTCGAACGGCGCAAAGGCAAGTTGTTTTTTATGAAGTCGCTTATCAGGTCGGAAGCAAGCAGTACCTCATCTACTTCTATTGCTTCGTCTACAACGTCTATCTTTCTTAAATCTGAGATAAGGGTATCTGCCCTGTCCGTAACAGCAAAAATAGAGGACCCGCCATCCGAATTACCCCACATCGATAGGATACGCAGGCCGGCCAGTTGCTGCAGCGATACGCGCAACTTCTCCAGTTGCACGAAATCCACCGGAGGTATTATCACTAATTCGACGCGCTGCTTACGAATAGCTTTTCGCCTTTCCCCATTGCCTTCCGATTCCAGAATAGCCTTTTCCATTGCCTCGGCTTTCTTATTAGCCTCTTCGATTATCTGCTGCCCCTTCTCTTCAGCCTGAGCCACTATTCTCTGCGCGTCGGCCTCAGCCATCTTTACCGTCTCATAGATTATCTGGCGGACGGTCTGCTCGAGTTCTTTAAACGTTTTGCTCGCTTCCTCGCTAGCCGCCTTCCTCGCTTCCTCGATAATCTGGTGCAGCCTCTGTTCTGCCGTCTCAAGCATGTTAAGTATCTCCGCCTCAGTGTTCTTACTTACCGGTTTCGTCCTTATATCTTCCATAACCTCCCGCCCCTCACCATATTATTGCTTCTGCTCTGTGCCAACAGCCTGCTACATTACAACCTGACTCTGCAATACATGATTGACCGGTAGCCACCTAAACTAAGAGCTCTTTGCCAAAGATTCCATAAACAAGGCGCACACCGCTCTTGCGGTGTGCGCCTGACTCGACAAATGTAACTCTTCAAAGTCGGCCGCTTATCGCGCCAATGCTACTATGAGCTGGCGATCAAATTCACCAGTACGTTGCCGCCCGTCGTCCATGCGCTTACCTGAATCGCTGTAGCGCTGCCTACCATGAAAGTAACAGCCTTCCCTTCATAGCTGATGCCCTGTGCCTTGGGTATCGTTATGGAATATGTCGAAGAGCTACCCGACAGCGTTGCAGTAGTGGTATATCCGTATCCCTCTATTATCACCGTTATAACAGTGCCGGTAGGTGCAGCAGCCCCGTTGAGTGTCACCGTGCCGTGGAACCGGCAGGGCGGGCCGCTCACATTATCCGCTGGCGGCGGCGTAGCCAGAGGCGTAGCTGTAGGTGCTGCCGTCGGGGTTGGCGCTGCCGTAGGCGGTGGTGTCGGCGCTTCCGTAGGCGGTGGTGTCGGCGCGGGAGTAGGAGTAGGAGCTGCGCCTCCTCCGCAACCAAAAGCCCCGAAGACAAGCACCAGCACCACCAAAGGGATCAACACAACCGCTAACTTTCTCATTTTGCCTCTTACCTCCTTCTCTCCTGTATAACAGCCCCGATTATACCACAGAAAAATCCCTGGAGGAATAGTAACTTTAGGACAATTTCAGTTAATTAAAGGCATATCCACAGAAATCACACAAAACAGCCTTTTAACCGTCCGCCCACCTCAAACCGAGCAACGACTAACGAAACGAGCAGCGCAACCCATTGACCATCCCCTAACTCCCCATTGACATCGAATCCCTTTAATTGTATCTTGTGTCCTGAGATGGCTGACGAGATAGTTTGTCCCAAGTGCGGCGGCCTCACACCCGATGCCAGGTTCTGCAAACATTGCGGAGAACACCTGCACACATGCGCCTCCTGCGGCGCTAAAATGTCGATAGATGCCCGGTACTGCACCGAGTGCGGCATGGAGATTACACAGGCGGACAAACTCCTTGAAGTCGAAACTGGCCCGAAAGCATACGCCAGATACGGCCCCAGCCTCATCCCCAGGGACATCTTGATCGAAGGAGAAGAGCCTTTATTTGAGACAAGGCCGGTGCTCTGGCTCCAGTTGATGCCCCCTATCGTATTTATCATAGCGGGCGTGGGCATCCTTCTCGCCGCCTATTTCCCCTCTGGCATCACGGGGATTCTTTACGGCTGCGGCGGAGTTGCCCTGGTCGGCATGTTATGGGCACTTCTGGCATGGAATCGGTGGAGGCATACCATCTTCGCTGCCACTAACTTCAGAGTACTTCGGCAGACAGGCATCTCTAGCAAGTCCTATATGGATTGCCCTCTCCGCAACGTGCACAACATCAACCTGGATATTTCAATGTGGGGCAGGATTAATCACTTCGGCACGTTGCGCATATCGGGAGGCGGGGTCGATATTGAGTGGGAGAGCATAGACGAACCGAGAGAGGCGCACCGTCTGCTGAATCAAATCGTAGAACAATACAGGCGTCAGACGCTGTAAGCCGGGAAATTTAGATAGTCGTAGGCCAGAAGCTAGTGAAATTTAGCTTCTGGCCTACCCGTTTTTTAGTTGCTTTTTAAGCTTTTACTCTTCTGCCAGCAGCTCCACCAGTACGCCAGAGCCACCTCTGGCCTCAGCCTTGCTTCAGCGTCGCATTCCCTACAGGTGAGGATAATGCTATCCAGGGCAAGCTTCACCGCGAAGTTTTCGCAGCCACACATCCCGCAGGTGACCCGGTCCGACATTGTGATGTCAGCCATATTAGCTTTTCCCTCCTTCTTTCACCTTTCCGTTCCCCTCTGCCTCTGCTCTATCAGAATATCTGACGGCAGAGATAGACTTGGTAGAATTCAGTAGACATTGTGCTTGGGTGGCAAAGGGGGGGCAATCCCTTTATGGTACTATTTGGTTTAGTACTTTACTCCTAATTCTGCCGAATTGGGCCTGGCTCGACTCAATCGTAAGCAGACACCCATTTACAGGACGCGCAAAGCGAGGGAGACTTTACCACACCTGGGAGGAATTGTCAAGTTTAGGTAGGTCAAAGATGGCCGGACAACATCAAAATGTCATTGCGAGCGAAGCGAAGCAATCTCACCGCACCCCTTCGAATTAACGATTACGCAGAGATTGCTTCGTCATCCCGATGAATCGGGATTCCTCGCAATGACACAGCCTGGTGCAGGATTGGTGAAGTGAAATGCAATGCAACCCGCCACTATTATTACTTCAGTTTTCTGCGGGCTTTTAAGCAGATGTCCAGGTCAAGAGCATCTGCTACCTTGAAAAGTGTATTAAGCGTAGTATTGTAGTCGCCCTTTTCCAATCTGGATACGGCAGGCTGTTTGGTGCCGATAATCCTGGCAACCTGCGTTTGGCTGAGCTTCAATTGGTTTCTGCGTTTTATCAGACTTCGTATTATATCATACTTAGGCTTCAGAGCCTCATACTCCTTACGAATCCCCGGCCTCGAAAGTAATTCTGCCTCGAAGTCTTCATATCTTGTAGCCTTCTTGGTCGTCATTTTACTGCCTTCTACACATATTAACATTGATATATTATAACATATATGTTATATTGTCAATACCCCGATTTATAATCATCCATTCTCTTAAGGGCTAAAAGTTTATCGCCCTCCGGCGTTTTGTCTTCCTTCTTCAGAATAGCATGTAACAATATGAACAGGTGCCCGGTATAAGCGAAGAAGAAAATACGATATATATCTGAGCCGTGCTTAATTCTGAGCTCTCTAAGGCCAGACGTATCAATTTTTCTGACATAGGGCATACCGAGCGTGATGTTGAACTGCCTTAATAGCTTGAACACATGCAAGATTTCTGCTATTGCTCCATCGGGTTGCCCCAAAATGAAGTCTTTTACAGGCTCATTGCCCTGTTTGTCCTGATAAAAGACTAGCCGCCAATTCATGCCGACAATTATAACATGCGTTTAGCGAGTGAAGAGTATGAAACGAAATGTAACTACCAACCCAAACGAAACCTGAAATTTGTCTGAAGGGGAAATTAAAAAGTACCCTGGCGGAGACTCGAACTCCGAACCCGCTGATTAAGAGTCAGCTGCTCTGCCAAATTGAGCTACCAGGGCACACTCGTTAACAATCCATCATTTTATCATCTATAGAACGTGGAAGCAAGTGAAAAAGAAGCTTCGCAAAATTCGAAATCCAAATTTCTAAATCCTAAACAATATCGAATTCTCAAAACCCAAAATTATGTAAACAATTTTGGGAAATTTGACATTGTGGTTTTGAATTTGCCTTCGACACAAGCTCAGGCCATGGTTTAGGATTGCGAGCTTAGGATTTAGGATTTTTCACACCCGCTAGTGTGGTGTCTTATTAATTCCTTGAATAAGTCCACAGTGTTCCAAGCAAAAAAATCACCCATTCCGGCGGAAGCCGGAATCCAGTCCATCCACATTCCTGGATTCCGAATCAAGTTCGGAATGGCTATCCAGTCTGAGTAGTGCTTTGCACAATTATTCAACTAATTTCCGGAACAGCCTGCTAGCTCATCCCGTCCAGGAACGCCTTCACGTTCTTGCCCAGTACATCGTGGTTGTAGCCGCCCTCCAGCACGCCGTACCGCCTCCCCTTACACACCTTCAGCGAAAACTCCTTCACCAGCTTCCCGATAGCCCGGTAGTCATCCACCGTCAGCAGCCCTCCCCAGTCCTCCACTCCGCGGTCGAACCCTGCCGAGACCGCGATTATATCCGCACTCTGCCTCTCCAAAAAGCGGGCGATGCCGTCCACAAACTCCTGCCTGCTCCTGTCCTCGGGATGGTGATATACCACCTCCGGCACCGTACTGAATATATTCTCCGTACCGTCGCCGAAATGCAGGTCGAAGTCCAGTATCACCGCCCTGTTTATCCTGCCCTCTTTCCTCAGCTTCGCTATGGAGATGGCCATGCTGTTGAAAAAACAGAACCCCCAGCACGAATCAGGGCTGGCATGGTGGCCCGGAGGCCGGATCAGCCCGAAGGCAGGCTCTCCGCTCATCGCCAGCTCAGCCGCTTTGATAGCTCCTCCTGCGGCCAGCAGGGCGACCTCGTAGGTCTGATTCGCCCTCTGAATTTCTGCAATATGCCATTTAGTGTGGACAAGCTCTACGTCCTCGATGGACGCAGGCTCCGGCGTCACCAGTCCGTAATGCGGGGAGATTTCCTTGAGGATGCTTTCGATGCGGCCTGCCTTGGCCGCGGGGTCGCTGGCATAGACCTCCAGATACCGGGGATGATATACAACCTTCATCTTCAGCCTTCAGGCTTCGGCGTCAGTTCCCGCAGTGTATCGGCATAGACCTTGTAGCTGTTCGAATCATATAGAACGAATGCTATTTCCTGCAAGGAGCTGTCGCCCCTGGCGAAATCCATCGCAGTCGCCAGGGCTATCCAGGCGGCACGCTCCAGAGGATAGCCGTAAGCCCCTGTGCTTATGGCAGGGAAAGAGATAGTTTTCAGCCCATTTTCGACTGCCAGCTTCAGACTCTCCCTGTACGCGCTGACCAGCGTTTCCGCCTCATCGCTCCTGCCGCCATGCCATATCGGGCCTACCGTATGGATAACGTATTTCGCCTTGAGCCTGCCTCCGCTGGTGATAACAGCCCGGCCCGCAGGCAAGCGCCCTATCTTTTCGATGATTCTGCGGCATTCCTCCACAATGACAGGCCCGCCGGCACGGTGTATCGCGCCATCCACACCCCCACCCCCCATCAGGCCGGAGTTAGCGGCATTGACGACAGCATCGGTGGCCTGCTTGGTGATGTCACCCTGAATCAAAACGAGCCTGGTCTCATTTACCACAAGCGCCATACTCATTTCTCGGGCTCCTCACTCGCCGGTTTCTCAGCTTCAACCTCTTTCGTTCTGAGCCAGCGTTTAATCTCATCCAGCCCGGGCGGAGAGACATAGAACACCTCTATGTCCGCAGGGAACTGCACCTGATGCCCTTCCCTCATCAGCAGTATCCCGGCCTCGCCCTCCTTCAATGTCTCGTCTATCATTTTAGCTATGTGCTCGTTTCTCTTCCTGTTAGCCTCTGTATAGGACTCGTAGACTTTGTCGAACACCTTCTGGTTTTGCAGGCCGACGGCCAGGCATTTCGTCCAGTCCATAGACTCGGTCAGCAAGTCAGTGTTCTCGAGCGGCTCGAGCTCAGCGCCTTTATCCACCCTGGCCTTAACGATGCCGTAGCTTGTGCTGTTCAGCTCCTCGATAATCTTGCCCCCCTCCTCACCACCTACCGGCACCAGCTCGTGATATACCCTCTTTACAATGCCCAGCTTCAACTCCAGGTTAGTCAGTTGGGACTCTACCTGGTCCCAGTACCGGAACACCTTTTCAAAAAGCTCGCCCTGGATATCCCTGGGGGTGAAAATAAGGGGTACAAAGAACAGCTTCCTGGCTGTCCGGTATTCCTCAACCGATGGTTTCTCTATTTTGCCCAGCTCTTGCGACATTGTTCACCGCCTTGGAGAATTAGCCGTTCGTGGTGAGCCCTGTCCTGGCTCCACTGAGTCACCACGAAGTGAGCCCGCCGAAGGACTGTCGAACCATGAACAGCCTTCTACAAGTCCTACTTCTTCTTAATCCCCCCTTTAGGGGGATATAGGGGGATTACAACACCACCCTTTCCCCCTACCAGAAATCTATATTCCCGATATGCTCGAGCTCTCTGATAGTCTTCCCTATCTCGCGCCTCGCTGCCTCATCCTCAACAGGCTCTACTTCAGAGATAGGCAGCCCCGTCTTATTCTTCTTCGATTTCCATTTAGCCAGGAAACCCGGCACTACAGCGTAGCCGCAGGTTCCTCCCCCGCCGCAACAACTGGAGTCCAGCGTAGAAGTCCCTATCACATAGAGCACTTCCTTGCCATCATACTTCAATCGCTCTTCCTTACAGGGGATGTAGAACCCCGATAGCCCTCTGACCTCCTCGCCCAATGGCAGATGCGTATACTCCTGTTTCATCTCGTCTCCCTCCCCTCTAAACGCCTGGATTTTGACGCCTTGCCCTTATCCTTCCCGACGACTTTAGCCTGCTTCTTATTAGCGAAGCCCTTCATGCGGAACCAGGACGGCGTGCGATAACCTTTAACGCTCATTTCTTCCTTCGCGGCAGCGCAGCAGTTGACTTCCCTAGAGTTACCCTGCGGCCCTTTTGATTCTGCGCCCAGCTTTCGACCTCTACAATGCCTTCCCCGTCCTTTTCATACTTGTTCGCCACTTTGCCCTGAAAGGTCATGGCATCGCCGGGGAAAACATTGCCCCTCATCTCGGCGTAATGCCTCTTCAGCATGCCCTCGCCTCCGAGCCAGTTGGTCACAAGCTGTGCCAGGAACGCCGCGTTATGTGGACCGTGCGCGATGACATTGGGCAGCCCCAGCATCTTGTTGGCGAACTGCTGGTCGTAATGATGCGGCCCGTAATCGTTGACCGCCGCCCCCCATTTCAGAATAGTCACCAGGCTGATAGGCTTCACCATCGCAGGCAGCGCCGTACCGACCTCGACATCCTCGAAGTAAACCTGCTTCCTGCTCGGAGATACAAGCTTGACCTCCTCGGTCGGCGGAGGCGGCTCCGCAGACTTCGACGATGATGACGAGCCCTCGATAGAGACCATGGCCTCGCTGGTTATACCTGCCAGCTCGTTGCGCTGATTGCGGTGCTCGTTATCCATGCGGACGAACACCATCCTCCCCGATTTACCCTTCCTCTCGTAAACATCGCCGATTCTGGCAGTGCTCGTTATCAGGTCGCCCGGCCTCAGAGGCAGGAAGAACTGGAACTCATAGAAAGCCTGGAACATCTTGGGGAAAGGAAGCTGGAACGGCATGATGGTGGCCATGTGCGACAAATCCGGGCGCTGTCTGAAAGCGCGGTTCGCCGGGTCGAACACATGGAGGAAAGCCGGCGGCGCGATGACGCCTCCCCAGCGCGTCTTTTTCGCATATTTCTCGTCCCGCCACAGCGGGTTCTCGTCTGTGGTAGCCTCGACAAATCTGCTGATAGCCCACGGCGATACTTCATCAGGCGGAAAGTCCTCGAACAGCCTGGTGCCGATGGACTTCCTCATCTTCGGGGTAATCGCCGACTTACTTACCATCCAAATTCCTTTCCTGATGAATTTATCACTATTGTGCCATCTGCTGTCAGGAGTGTCAATCTCTGTTCGTTTACACAGAATGCCCCTTATCCTAATATGCACCCGAACAAAGCCGCCAACAGTGTTTATTTCACAAACATAATACAACCAAGGAGTGACATTATGAATCCTCTCTGGGCTATGCTCTTCGCACAGATGGGCCAAAGGCTTGTACCCCGCGGAACCGGAGACGAGACGGAACCGCAGGAGGAACCGAACGTGGGCGACATCATCATCGAAGCGAGAAAGGCAACACGTTCCCTCGAGGACTTTCAAATGAACCTGGGAGAAAATTTTGACAGACTGGTCTTAATTTGCCGAGCCATGTGGGAGCTTATGCGGGAGCAGAACAATTTAACCGAGGAAGACCTGCTGAAAAAGGTCAAGGAAATCGACCTGCTTGACGGTGTATTAGATGCGAAGCTGAAAAATCCACCCCGGAAGTGCTCTAAATGCGGGAGGACAGTGTCGAAGCGGCACATGCGCTGTATTTACTGCGGCGCAGAATCCCTCGTGGATACAGCTTTCGATTCGATTTAAAAAGTAGTGCCTACGGCGGGCAGTGGGCGCAGGTGGACATGAACAGGCTGGTGCTCAGATAGCGGTCCCCACGGTCTGGCAGCAGCACCACCACCGTGCCCGACTTCATACCCTTAGCAACTTTGAGAGCCCCCGCCACCGCCGCCCCGCTCGACATCCCCACGAACAGGCCCTCTCTCGTCGCCAGCAGCCTGGTAGTATCAAACGCCTCGTCATCCGTGATGGTTATCTCATCATCCAGCGCGGATGACTTGAAAATGCGCGGCACAATGGACTCATGCAAGTTCTTCAGTCCCTGTATGCTGTGATTTAAGGTGGGCTCCACGCCGATGATTTTCACCACAGGCTGGTGCTCTTTGAAGTACTTAGATACGCCCATCAGCGTTCCCGTGGTGCCCATCCCCGCCACGAACGCATCCAATTCGCCCTTGGTCTGCTTGAATATCTCCGGGCCTGTGGTCTCATAATGAGCCAGCACATTGCTCTCGTTGTCGAACTGGTTGGGCATAAAATACTGGTCAGGGTTTCCCTCGACGATTTTATGGGCCCGTATGATAGCGCCGTCTGTGGAACGATTCCCCGGCGTAAGCTCGATTTCTGCGCCGAAGGCCTCGATAGTGCGGCGTCTCTCCATGCTGACGCACTCGGGCATGGTCAGTTTCACCTTATAGCCTAAAGCAGCCCCGATCATCGCCAGGGCGATTCCCGTGTTGCCCGATGTTGGTTCGAGGATAGTCTTGCCGGGGACCAGCTTGCCCGACTCGATGGCCTTCTTGACCATGTATAAAGCAGCGCGGTCCTTGACTGAGCCGCCGGGGTTGCTGCCCTCCAGCTTGGCCATCAGCCTGACCCGCGCCTTACCGTTCAGGTTCTTCAGCTCTATCAGCGGTGTATTCCCTATAGAATCTATAACGCTCATCTTTAATCCCTATGCCCTTCAAATTCAGGCCGTGTTCGAACTTTATTGAAAATATTATATCATCTGGCGCAATTCATGTACATTTTGACCATGCTATAATAAGTTGCAGCTTCGCCCCTTAGCTCCGAGAGGCGCTATGGATATTTCCGTAATAGTCTGCACCAAAAACGCCGGGAAAACCATTGAGGCTTGTCTCAAGTCGATCGAGGAAAACGAGCCCTCCGAGACTATTCTCATAGACGGGAACTCCTCGGACAATACAGTCGAAATCGCAAGCAAACACACCGGCAAAATATACTCCGACGCAGGCAAAGGTCTGGCTTATGCCCGACAACTCGGAGCCCTGAAAGCCAGCAGCGAATACATCGCCTATGTCGATTCCGACGTCGTCCTGACCCCTAACTGCCTGCAAAAAATGCTGGCAGAATTGCAGGAAAAGGGCTACGCGGGAATTCATGCGCAGGTACTGAGCCTGAACAATGAGAATTACTGGGAGTGGGCAGAAGACCAGCATGTCCGCATGATGTTCAATAGGATAGGTGAACGCAAATGGATAGGTAACGTAGCTGCGGTATTCCGCAGGCAATCCGTCATAGAGAACCCGTTTGACCCTTTCTTCATCGGAGCCGGGGAAGACAAAAACATCTCCCTGAACTTGAGGAAGAAAGGGCTTAAACTCGGCATCTCCTCAGCCTGCATCTATCACCAGCACAGGAGCAGCGCCGCAGCCTTCGTTAAGCAAAGATTCTGGTACGGTAAGGGTAATTCCCGATTTCTCTGGAAATACAGAAGCATAGTACAGCTCATTCACCCTTCTTTGTTCATCCCCTTTGGTATATATGTATGTCTTAGAAAAAGAAGTCCCAGAATGCTTCCGTACTATGTTGTATGGTCGGTTGCCAGTAATATCGGTCTGGCGGCAGGAGTCGCCCAACTCATATTCCAGAAGCTAAAACCGAACAAACAGTAGCACAGTTTTTCGAAACCTGAAGTAGCAAGACACTGCGCGCGCCCGGGGTGATTCGAACCTCGACATGTTGGTTCTGAAGTTCTGCGGTCGATTTAGAGGCTAACTGCAATTCTGAGAGAAAGAGAAGCGCCAGCAACAATAGGGCTTCATTTTCTGCTATGTAAATCTCATTCTAAGATTCCGTGGACAGTGACTCCACTATCTGTATCTCCGTATGTTCGCACATATATCTGACTAATCTATTTGCCGCAACAGGTAGGTATAAACCAAGCGTTATCAGGGACAACAGCGCAGTCTTGATAAACCAGCCCAATATATCTCGACTTCTTGCTTTATACGCTATTCGCACTGTCCTTTCTTGTCGGGTCATCTGCCACCCCCCTTGCTTTGTAGTCGCAGGCACACCTCGGCTAAGGGCCTACGAAGCCATCTAAGGAGAGCCATATCGAGGCCGCTTAAGTCCGCTAGAATGAAGAGCGCCGCCGCCGCAGTATAATTCGAACTCTCTCCACTAGATTTAATAGCTCTCCCCTCTTTTGAGTCATGCAAATAAGAAAGTATCACCCCTAGGTGACATGCCTGCGGAATTACATTCTAACTTGGGATAGCTATTGCCTGTCAATCATTTTATCCACGAAGTTGTCCACATAATATCCACAGTTGCTATATGATTATGTTTGACAAAATGTTTGACGCTTACCACAAAAAGGCCCCTGACAATCGCC
>Ga0172365_10002531_pt1 | contig 13516 bp, 16 predicted proteins | sample LakKivSesite48cm_FD_114535 | JGI IMG/M metagenome (GOLD analysis project Ga0172365, IMG submission 114535) | Sediment microbial communities from Lake Kivu, Rwanda - Sediment site 48cm | ecosystem: Environmental > Aquatic > Freshwater > Lake > Sediment | place: Rwanda: Western Province, Lake...
AAGATTTGCGGGGAGCTGCAACTAGCTCTCCCTATTCTTAATTAATTACAGAATAAATATTTATTGAAAATAATGCCATTCATCTATCCACTAAAGTGGATAGGGTTCTGGCTAACTTCTAAATATTTTGGATGTAGGAACTTTAATCCATAAACAAAGTCAGCACCATCAATATAAATAGAAACTCTTTTTATCATTTTAAAAGTCCGGTATTACCCAAGTAATAGCCGGGAACACGGTATGCGGGATGCCCGAAGACTTAAGGCATTCCCTGATGCCTTAATATGCTTAAAATATACAGTTATTTAAACTTTTCGTAACTCAACGATTCGTATCTCAAAATATGTTTAAAACTTTGGTCAAAAAACATATATACGCGGTGTAAACTAATAGCTCCTAAAAGTTGCTTTTTTTGATAGCAGTTTTAACTCTCAAAATGTTCCCTTTTTATTAACAATCTTCTGCTACAAGCTTTCCATAGATGGTTTGATAAGGAAAAAGCTGATTTTCTTCTTTTATCTGTAAAATATGCTAAAATGACTTGTATCTTATGCTCTTCTCTTATATCTTTTATTATCGGAACAAAATCTGTATCTGAAGTAATTATAATTATTGAATCTGCTTTCTTTTGTGAATCTATTTTCAATAAATCCATTGTCATTAAAGTGTCAACCCCCTTTTGCTGAAAAGTATTGTCTATTTTTTGGCATCTCCCTTCACGAACAATAATTTTTGGTTTTGCTAATTTTAATTTTGAAATAAATCTATCATAGTTTCTTTGTCTTTGTTTTTCACTTTCTGTAGGCATAGAACTTTTATATGGCGGAGCAGTATAAAAATAAATTTCCTCACAGATTAGATTTAATTCTTTACAAATATTAATTACAAATTTTTCTATTTTATATTTTAAGGGTTTCCCCCCACCAAAATATTTTGAAATATATGAAAGATAAGCGCTATCTACTAGAACGATTGTTTTATTCATATTAAAAACATCAGGCAACCCTTTCGGATTACCTGGGATTATGTTAATGCTATTAATTAAAGAGGTTATTTAAAACTTTCTATGGTGCATTTAAAAAATTCTGTTCTGTAAGTGTTACTGTTCAGAAAAACAGATTAACTTGCTTGCCTTAGTTGCTCAGGAACATATGGGTCAATAGGGATACCCGCGCTACCCAAAAATTGTAATGATTGAACTGCCAATCTATTTCTTAGTTCATGAAATGGAGAGTCTGTATCTTGTAGCCAGGCATAAATTCCATTCATTGCATGTTCATACATTTTTTTATCAAACCATGCCCCAAATCTTCTTAATATCCCCCAAGTCTCCTGTCCTCTTTGTTGAAGTGAATGGTAAAAATTGAAGGCCGTTTTAACATCCAAATCTGCTTCTTGGAAAATGAACTCTACTTGCTTTCTGTCATCCAGATTCCCAAGTTTCCCAAGAAAAAGATGAAATTCACGAGCAGGATTAAAAATGCCAAAATAACTTGTAGAACCTAGTTTAGAGGTTGGAGCATGAACCCACACAGCAACATCCTCTTTTTGCAATATATCTTCTATAGATTTTCTTACTTTGTTTTTGTCTATTAGAGCGATAACCATTATTTACCATAAGCCATTATGTTTAAATATTTTTCTGAGAGTCATGGTCCATGGAGGAGTCGAACCTCCCCTTCCTCGGTGTAAAAAATATTATCCCAAAGGATATTATTTCTTTTAGCAAAGTTTATATACTATATGTAGTATATTAATATATGTATGAATAGATGTATAAAAGAAGAAGAAAAGAATTGCTTAAAGATAAAAGCATTAATTCCAAGAATAAAGAGATAATTGAAAAATTCCTCGTGTTTGAAGAATACAAGTTAAAAAGAAAAGAAGGATTAAGTGAAGTTGATGAAAGAAGTTATAAGACACTTTATTTCTACGTAAGCAGGATTACTAATATTAACAGATGGTTTAATGGAAAGGTTTGGGAAGATCTAACAAAAGAAGAAATCAAGAAAGTCATTGATGACTTGGAAGATGGAAAAATTACAAACCAGTATGGCAGAAGATATACTGACAGAAGTTTGTATTATCAGATGTTTCAGGGCAAATTTTTTAGTCTTGCAGGAAAGAATCATATTGTAAGAGACATGCTTGAGGAGTTTTCAATCAAGGGCAGAAAAGATACAAACCATGTTAGATTCATTGAGGAAGCAGATTTTAGAAAAATAGTTGATTGTATAAATGACCCTATTCAGCGTGGATTATGCTGGATAAGTTGGGATTATGGTGAAAATATTTCCAGTTTGGTATCGTTGAGCAGGGATGATGTAAAAAAACAATTCAATTCAGATACAGGCGAACCAGAGTATCTTATTATTTTTTCCAAAGACAAATTAAAGAGAAGCCGAACTCCAAGAAGTGAATTAAATAATTATCCAGAAACAGTTAGATACCTTGACATTATTTTGGAAAACATAAAACCAGTTGACAAGACTTTCACAAATAAATTTGTCAAGAACAAAAACATAAGTTCAATTCATGCACCAGATAAACTATTTAAATTTGGATGGAAAGTTGCAGAAAAGTTTTTCAGGAAAGCAGTAGAAAAATCAGGAGTTCGTTGCATGCCTGGGGGTGAGAGAGTTACTTGGAAAGACCTAAGAAGTTCAATGGCTTGTGATTTATTGAAAAAAGGATGGACAACTGATGAAGTTAATTCTCGGCTTGGACATAAACCTTCATCAAGAATAATAGATAGATATGTTAGTTATCTGGCATTGGACAGGCACAAGCCAAAGCAAAAAGTATATCAGGGAAGTTTAAAAAAACTTGAAACAGAACTTGAAAAACAAAAAGAAATGAATAAACTGCAACAAATAAGATTTGAAAATCTGAAGAATGAACAGGAACAAATGAAAATTCAGTTAAGATTATTCATGAAAAAATCAAAAGCCGAACTACTTGAAACTCTAAAAGAACTGGAGAAGGTGCAGGAAAAGGAGATTATCATAAAGACTAAATAAGATGTCATTTAAAAGTAATTACAAGATGGAAAGATTTATAATGGCAGGTTTTACTACTTTATACTATGAAGAAGAAATTAAGTATCAGTATAGAAGAAGAAACTATTACAGAATTAGAAGAATATGTGAGTGAAGGCACATTTAGAAATAAGAGTCATTTAATTGAACTTGCTATAGATAAATTCTTGGAGAAACAGAAAAATGGATTACAAAGCTGAACCTTTAGAAACAAATTTTGGTAAGGGCGTTAAGATAGAAAAAGGCAGAAGAAGTTACGAGCAATTTAGTTGTAGAGATGGTTTATTTGCAAGAGTTTATCAAACACCTTCTGAAAAAGACGGGCAGTTAGTTAATACAGATTATCATGGCGTGATATTCAGAGCACCATTTCAAGATACTGATTCTGATTATGAACAATTTAAGGTTTTAGCTGAGAGATTACAACAGGCTTCTGGAGAAGAAGTTCCTAATTCAAAAGCACGATTTATGGATTATATTTCTCATAGTGGATTAGAGCAAGAACTTTCAAGAATCGGAGCTAATGTTCGAATTAATTTGAAAGACAGAGAAAATTTGTCTGATAATGCTCTTTCTTGGTTAAATAGGAAAAGTCATTTAGCAGGATTAGTTTCTGATGTGGCTTTATATTTAGGAGGTTTTGCAATAGTTTTAAATACTGTTCCAGATGCTGAACTTGCAAAAGCATTACCTATGTATGGAATAATAATACCAATTTTTGAAGGATTATCTGGATTAATTGGAGGAGGAATGGGAGAGACAAAATGGGGTTGGTGTGGACCACTCCATGTTCCTGCTTTTGTTCCTTCATGGTTTCATTATAAAGATAAAGTGAGACATCCTACACATATATTAGAAAAATTCATGCAAAATTATCAAAGATTAGATGCAATGGGTTCAAGTGTTGGAAATCAAAACCAATATGCTAAACAAAGTAAAAAGGCAGACAGGCATTTTGGAGTTCTTGAAGATATGTTTCCATTTACAAAACATCAAAGAGGATTTTCAGTAACTTATGATAGCCCAAATAGAGATAATATAATTAGTTTCTTTGATTATATTTTAGAAGGTGGAAATGCTCCACAACTACCTAATCCACAAGCAAGAGCCAAGGATAAAAAACCAAAGACACAAGAAAAACCCGTAGAAATAGAACCTGTTGAAACAAATTTTATAAATCCATGGGAAGTTCAAATCCCTAAATTGGGAGGAAAGAAAAAATGAATAATTACACAATAGATTTTCAGGACAGGGGAGCAGTAGTTGTTGATTTAGAAAATGGTCAAGCTCAAGCAGTAGTTAATTATCCAGAATTAAAAGATGAAATTGCTTTGCCTGTTCGTTATCCAGTCACTTCTTTGGACGAAAAATTATTAGGAACTATCAGTTCATATCTGCCTGAAAGAAACAGGGTTATGATGAGAAACGGAAATCAAAGTTCAACTTTAATTGTTGGCGGAAATGAAGAACTTATTTTGAAAACAGGAACAAGAAGATATGACATTGGAAGATTAAGTTTAGATGAATTAGCAAGTCAGGAAGCAGAACAATTAAGACAAGCTGGTTTTTCACATGGATATAAACTTAGAAGTTCAGAAGAAACAGGAAGATTGCAATATTTCGAAAAAGAAGGTTTATCAAGAGCTGTCTTAGCTTTAGATACTTCAGATTTTACACCATTTTTGCCAATAGTTGTTTATGACAGAATAAAGAAAGATGTTGAAGGAAAAACAGTAAAAAAACAAGTTCCAGTTAAAAAGCCTCAGAAAGTTCATAGAGAAATTATTGAAGGACCTTTTGCAAAATATGTAAAAGAACATTTTCAGGCAAGAACAATCGAAGGAGCTTTTCCTTACCAAGACCAAGAAGGAGAGAAAGATAGATTTTTTGAATATTTGGACCACGGAATCAGACCAATTATTCTTAATGGACCTACGGGAAATGGTAAGACTGTTTTGTCAAGAGATTATGCATGTGAAAGAGGACTCCCATTTTATTTTGATACAGGAAGCACTTCTTTTAGACTTTCGACCGCAATAGGAAAATTTATTCCAAGTCCTGGCAATCCAACATTTTCTCCAGGTTCTTTAACCTTGGCAGCAGTTCATGGCGGAGTTTATGTATTAGAAGAAATGCCTCCAATTCCACAGGACGAATTAACAGGATTAAATATATTTTTGGAAACAGGAGAATTACCACTGATAACTCAATTCGGGCATGAAGTTGTAACAGCACATCCTAATTTTAGATTTGTAGCAACAGGAAACTTTCATAGTAATTATACAACTAATGAATTAAATGACGCTTTTTTACAAAGATTCTCTCAATTAAAAATAGGTTATCCATCAAGAGATAATACTGTTGATATTATACAGGCAAGAGCTCCTGGATTAGATTATGAAACAGCAGAACTTATAACTGATGTTGTTGAAGAGATGAGACCAGAAGCAAGAAAGTTCTCAAAAGATTTAGGATTAAAAGGAGCAGTTGAATTAGCACAAAGAATCAGAATGGGAACAGACATTCCAATGAGGGAATTATTTGAAGATAATATTGTTAATCCTTTGACTACTTATGAAAACAATATTGAAAGAAGGGACGGGAAATTATATACTAAATTAATGAATATTGTAGATAAATATGTTTAATCAAAAACATGACTATTGTAAATACAAGCAAACTATCAGGAAGGTTAGAAAAATTAATAGATTTTAGAGTTGGAGAAGGGGCGTCTGAAAGGCATCCAATTGTATTGCAAGGAAATAATTCTTGTCCTGCTACTGATGGGACACAAGTTTTTTTACCAAGAAGGGAAAATCATTTTGTTTCTGAGAAAGATAATGAATTATCAATAGCAAATTCAACTGCACATGAGGCAGACCACATAAGAGAGATAGATGAATATTTTGGAGCAGAGGTTGAACAATTAAGAGAACAGGGAACTAACTTAGTTCAGGAGTTCCATTTAAGGAATTATGCAGAATTAAAAGAGAATCCTGCTTTGGCTGGCTGGATAGACAATATTGTAAAAGATAGAAGAATTGATGCCCAAAGAAGAGGGCAACTTCCAGGAGTCAAAAAACATTATGAGGAAGTGTTAGCTCCTGCTGCTGAATATTTAAGACCAAGTGTTAAGGGTATGTCAAAGTTAGATGCTTTTAGAGAACAATATTTGCAAAGAAGTTTAATTGGAAGAGTTGTTGAACCAATTTCAGAAGAACACAGAGCATTATTGGAAGAGGTTGTCACTTTAACAAGCACAGCAGATTCAATTCGAAGAGACCCCGAAGTTGTAAGCAGGATTTATCAAAGACTTAAAGAGAATTTTGATATTACTCAATCTATTTCAAGACTCCCGCCGATGTTAGGAACTGGAAATCACTCACAACCAAATACAGGAAGTCCTCAACAAGGTTATGGAAAAGAAGTAAAACCAAGAGAAGGAAGAGAAGAAGGAAAAAGACCTAAAAAGTTAGACAAAGGGGAAGGCAGATTATACAAGCCAAGCGATAAAGATGACGACAAGACAGGAGATAAGAAAGATAAAAAGAAAGAAGATGAAGGAATTGGCAGAGAAGATAATAAAGACAGAACAAGTTTGTATCAGCAAGCCCAAGAGCAATATGGAGTTAGAATTCATGTTGTCGAACCTCAGCTTACAAGTGAAATGGCTCGAATAGAAGAAAGTTTTAGAGATAAATATGCTGGAGAAATTGAAAGCATGAAAAGAACTTTCAGACAATTACAACTTAAACATTATGGAGATAAAAGGGATTTTCAAGGGCAAGAATTAAGTTATGAAGATTATATGCAATCTGAATTAGAATCGAGAGTTACTGGAATTAAAGGAAATGGCAGATATTTTAGAAGAGATACTCAAAATGAACAAAGACCTGCATGGGCTGTTTTAGCAGACATAACTCCATCAACTGAACAACATAAAATCCTTGAACAGATAAGAGCAGGATTATTCATTAATGCAGAAGCATTAGGAGTAACTGACTGGCCTATTGGGTTATTCGGCTTTTCAAAGAATGTTCTTTATGTAATAAATGATTTTCCAGAGAGATATGATTCAACAAGTTCAAATAGGATTATGGCTCTTCAAAGAAAAGATAGTGGAGGAACTTACCTTGGTCCACCATTAAGAACTGTTGGAAGTTTATTAAGAAGACAGAAAGAACATCCAAGAGGGATAACTATTATTACAGATGGAGAAGACCAGAACTTTGATGATGCAAAAGCAGCAGTGAGAGAAGTTTATGACCAAAAGATGTATCCGTTTTTAGTTGTAATTGGTAGAGAATTTGAAAAATATGCAAAAGGTTTAACAGAAGACATTGGATCAGACCATTATACCGTTATTGATAGAGACAAGGTTTATGAACTTCCTAATGAAATGTTCAGATTATTTAAAACATTTGGAATTGCAAGATAAAATGGCACAATATTTAGTAAGAACAGACAAAAACGAAAAGAAAACACATCTTTTAAGAGTTGGAACTCCTGCTGAAGTTGCAGGAATACTTTATACTGATTTCAATCTTCAATTAGGAAACAGGGATATTACATCAGAAGACATTGTAAATCCATTATCAAATAAATCTATAGCAAGAGTTGAACTATATCAACATGGGAATGTTGTTTCTGTTAGGTCTAAACGAAAAGAACTTTCTGCATATACTCAAGATGAAGAATATAAAGAAGCTGGAATAATAATTCCATATAGAAAAATGTCTAAAGATGTTTTGTTATCAAGACCAGAATATATAGCATTGGAAGAAATGGGTCTTACTCATGCTTACTTTTTAGGCGATAGGTCTTCATTATCACAAGTATTTTGTTTTGCAAAAAATTCAGATATATCAGGAGTTATTTATTCAAGAGAATCTGATGACACTTCGGCATTAAAGGGTTTATCTTTAGTCCTTGCACAAAGAATTGAAGACCAAGAATTTATATTTGAATTTATAAAAAAATGAAAATCTCACAAGGAAAAATAAAATTAGAAAATAAAGTTATAGATTTATCTACGTTTCAGATTAGACCAAAAATTACAGAAGAGGATTTAGAAAGGAATTATGATTCTTTTATTTCTCATATTCAGGAAGTTGGAGATTATTTTGAAGATACTCCTGCTTTTGATAGAGCTATTAGTGACGCTGCTAATGATAAAAGACCTAAGTTAATTGCACGAGAAACAAAATATCCTTTCATGTGGGGATTCAGAACCTCATTTATGCCCTTTGATTTTCTGAAACCTTCAAAGAGGAGATTGCATGATGATTATTTTATGGTTGCACATTGTATAACAAGAATTCCAAGTAAAAAGGAAACAACACAAGAAGGAAGTAAACCTTTAGATGAAAAGTTGAGAGGAGATATATCTGAGAAGTTTAAACAATATCCTGATTACGAAGGTTTATTAGAAATTCCAAATGATAGGACACAGGCAGAAACTAAATCCACAACATTTCATGAGGCGTTACATTATGTCATTATAAGGTATCATGCTGAAACCGGAAGAAATTTTGTTAATGCTTTTATAAGAGAAGATTTACCACAACTTGAAAAATATCAGGCTGAACATGCAATACATGAAAGAGTTGTTGAGATACTTACTGATAAATTATTAACTCATGATCCTGATGCACAATTTGAAAATAGATGGTTGCATTATTCCCTAAATGACGGATTTAGACATTTAGCTATGGGCATTTCTGCAATTGCAACAGGACTTCTTCTTGGAACTTCAATTAGCCACCCATATTTATTACCAATAGCTTTTGTTCCTGGGAGAATTAGAGATTATGCTGTTGAAAGGCATAAGAAATCTAAAAGAGAAGAAGTATTAAAACCTATTGAATATCCTCAGTTTAAGATTTGAAAACAAAATTATTTCTCCCCAGACTTCCCAAAAATCTTTAGAACTTCTTCTCCAAGTTCAGTAATATTCAATATGAACTTATTCTCTCCTTTGACTTTGCTTTTTGTTATGAATTTAAAATTCATGAGCCTGTCAACATGAGTCCTTTCACTTAAAGGATTTAATTTTAACATTTTGCTTAATCTTTCCATTGTTATTTCATCTCTATATTGAGTAAGAATGTCCAGAATTAAAATATCTCCGCTGTTAAGCAGGATTTTACTTCTATCACCTCGTTTTCTGTAAACCATGATAAAAAATAGTATATTTACTATATAAACCTTTTTCATACATATTGTGATAAAAAATGACTTATCTACCGAACAAGAACAATCCTTTTAAACGTTAGTTTGGATATAAAAATATACATTTTACCGACGATAAAATGAATATAAGAGGTTATACAACATGCCAAAATTAATCATTAGAGGCCCATACAAGAACAAAAAAGACCCAACCAATAGTAAACCCCTGGGCAGGAAAAAAGTGAATAAATTATTTAATTTACTGAAAAAAGAGGATTTATTGGAAGACAGAAGTGAATATGATAAACAGGACTTAAAACTTGCTTATCCTGAATTGAATGACAAAGAGTCAAGATTACTTTTTCTTAAAATCCAGCAATGGAAATATGCTCAAAAAAAGAAGATAAAAGGAGGAGATCATGAAAAAGAAAGAAGAGCAAAAACCAAAGCGGAGCTATCCGAGGAAATATCCTCAGGAAATAGTTGATAAGATTGTGTCTTTGATAAGAGAAGGAAAGACAATGGATGAACTATTGGATTTGGCAGAACCTCGCAAAAGATGTCTGCTTAGAATTGCGAAAAGATATAATTTGACACTGAAGAAATAGTTACTTATTTTTTTTCAAAACAGGAACAATTTTAGACTTAATCTTTTCAATTTCTTTATTTATTTTTTCTTTCTTTTTAGATAATAATTTTTTATCTGCTGCCTTTTCCTTATTTAATAATTCTAAATCTGATAAGTTAACACCTAAATAAACTCTTTTCTTTGAAATCTTATCTCCTTTTCTTATAGAGGCAACTCTGTAATAATATTTCTTCCCATTAATATTTCTAGTTTCAGTATATGTCATAATAATCTTATGTCCACATTATTTATAAATCTTCCTATGTAGACACAAAATAAATAAACAAATAGCTCCTAAAGGTTAACTTTTGTAACGAGTTAACACTTTTTATAGTAAATCTCCACCAAGATGAACATACTCTAAATATCCACACAAACCATCACTTCTTTGAGTTAATTCATCTAAACATTTTTTTGTTCTTCTAACATAATTGGGACATTCAACCCTTTCTAATACATTGACAGTTCCAGGATTTCTAAAACCTAATGTAATTTCCAATTTACTCCAAACATAAGGACAAATACATTTTTGTTCAAAATGATCTGGATCTTCTACTGATGCCATGAAAATTAAATAAAAGTCTACTACTTAAAGATTATTGTTATAAAAAATATGGTCCATGGAGGAGTCGAACCTTTCAATACTCGGTGTAAACAATATTATCCTTTTAGTAAATTTTTCAGATAGAACTTTTGTTCCATCTTTTGTTACATCGAGTTTTGACCCATTTAGTTGATGGTCCTTGGAGGAATCGGACCTCCGCTTCTTCGGTGTAAACTAATTGACCCTAAAGGATATACTTTCTTTTGAATCCTTTTTATAATACCCTATTAAGATAGTGGTATATTGCCAGATTAACTTTCTTCTCAGGATGGACTTCTCCATAATTTATATCCACTTCGTCTAATAATTTATTAAATAAAACATTTCTAGGTTCTTCTACACATCGGGAATTCATCTGCTTAAAAAGAAATTCTATTCCATAATCGTAAGAAGGTCTTCTACTGCGACTAAATTTTCTGAAACCTATAGATACATCTCTATCAGATTCACAAAAATAGTAATAAACTCCTTTCAAAAAAAGATGAACATTAGGAGATAAAACTATGCTTCTTTTTATTGGCTCGATTTGGTTTTTGTTTGCTGTTTTACTCCATCCCTTCCAAAAATATCTTGAACGTATTATCCCATCTGGATTTAAGATGTAAGGTCTGCTATACTCATCAGGATTCGGAGCCCTATCAATTACACGAAAGGATACATCTTTAAAGTCAACAAATTCTAAACCCATATTACCCCTAATTATTTGACTAATCAACAATTCCCTAAATCTATCAAAAACAAAATACCAAGGCAGGTGGGGGATTATTCTATCAAAACGAGTTTTATTCGATTTTATTTTCTCTTTCATCCTTTCAGTAATTCGCCTCTTATTACAAAGTATATTCAAAATTTTATCTCTGTCATCCCACAAGTCCTCCTGAGAATTATATTCTATATATTTCTTTGAATCTAAATTTTCTAATAGTCCTCCAATTGTTCCATGAGCTTTTGGTGAACTTTTTTTTCTTGGCAAATTCTCAAAATATAAAACTTTGACCCTATCATATTGAGAGTAAAAGTTAGAATTGTACTCTAAAGCCAATTTTGTAAGAACAACTGCTTTTTCCAGAGATTCTCCACTATTTAATATGCTTATTAAATTACCCATAAAAAAAAGAATTGGGATTATATTATAAATATTACTATTTTATAATTACAACTTATTATAGTCTAACTGCTATAAAATACGTTCAATTTCTTCATTATTTAAAAAATGAACTTTAATATCTTTATTATTGGTATTATGCTTTATTACCTCTGCAAAATTCTTAATCCCTGGAACTTCTAAATTTTGATGCCCGGGGTCTATTAAGAGTAGATCATTTTCAAAGGCAAAGTATTTACTTTCCATATAAGAATCCCCTGAAATTAAAGCGTCACATTCATTAGTTAAGGCAAAAGAAAGAAATTCCTTATTAGCTCCACCACCAGCAACAACTAGAACTCTCTTTATTTTTTTATCAATATTCCCAATCACATTAACAAATGTTATGTTTAGTATCTTTTTTATTCTTTTAATAAACTCTATCGCCTTTTCTGATTTTTTTAATTCGCATATAGAATAATAACCAAAATGTTTTTTCTCAATCAAATCCAATATCTTTATTAAAGTCATATTTGTTCCATATTGGCTACTATCCCAAGAAAGATGAAATCTTGCTAGATTAATTCCAGAAGAAGATATTAATTCTAATTTTTCCTTATTCGATTTAAGAATATTGTTATCCATTACTGGCGTTAAAGAATACTTGATATTATATAATACTGGTTCATGGCAGATAATAAGCGTACTTGTGTCTAATTTTATTTTCTTTAACATATTTAGAGTTAATCTCCAGCAAAAATAAATATTTTCTATCTTATTCTCTCCTTTCCCAAAAAGTAACTTGTTATTCTCCTTATCAGACTCTTCATACCCACCTAAACTTTCCTTAATTAAGTGGATAATTTCTTTTACCTTCATTTTGTTGTATAACCGACTTGCCATAGTTTATTAAGTGAATTTCTAAAGTTATTTAAATTTTCTCTTTTTAAACTATCTTGGTAATTCTTTTCTATAGCTTTTTTAATTTTAGGAGATTTTGGATTTGATAATATTTTTTTTAAGATTAACTTTGCTTCATTTAAATTTTTAACTCTAAATCCATATTTAACATTGTCCTTGTGGCCTTCTGTATTACTTACTATTATAGGAATTTTTAATCGTTTTGCATAAACTGCTGAAAGATTATATGCCTCGGTTCTAGAAAGTTGTATGTATACTTTACTATTAGAGAGATATCTTAAAAAGTTCATTTGGGATACCTTTTTTGATTTTATTTCTTTGAAAATATTTGATATATTTCCAAGAACAACTGCCTCTTTTTTTAGATTTAGACCTTTCATTAGACTACAAAACAGATCTATACCCTTAATATAATTATAAATTCTATCTTCAGATGTGCATACAGTAGTAATATATTTTTTAGGTTGTTTTTTAATTAGATTAAGTCTGGATTTATCAAAATTTATTCCAACCTGGATAGGGATAGCATTTAAACTATAATGAGAATATTCTTTTTTTAGTTCTTTTGATGCAACCAGAATCTTTAGATTATATTTTTGGGTTAATTTTCTAAGTTCAACTATTTCATTCATTCTATTTTTAATTAAAAAATGTTTTGGAGATACATGCAAGAAGATATAAAACTTATTAAACTTCTTCAACAAATCCTCTTTAAGATTATAAAAATATTTTGTATTGCCAGTAGCATGTAAAATAACAATTAATTCTTTATTCCTCGACATTTTATCAATTAATTCAATTAATTTATTTTCCGGACAAGAAAAACTAGTTAATATCTTGTGAGATGGATAAACTGTTAAAGGAGAAATAAGTTGGAATATTGTTCCGTTGTGGTCTATCAAGTGCAAAAATTTTAATGGTATATTTGTTTTTAATTCCTTATTCATAAAGACATTACGAGATTGTTACTTTTAAATTCTCTTGATTAGAGATAGGGATAAAAATAAATTAAGACATATCTCAAGAGTCCTTTTAGAAAGTATATCCTTTTAGCTAATGTTTGTGTAAAC